>Ga0310822_100090_pt1 | contig 144732 bp, 140 predicted proteins | sample P4_ome_2_FD_201313 | JGI IMG/M metagenome (GOLD analysis project Ga0310822, IMG submission 201313) | Sorghum-adapted microbial communities from Joint BioEnergy Institute, Emeryville, California, United States - P4_Day56_Rep2 | ecosystem: Engineered > Bioreactor > SSF (Solid state fermentation)...
ACGCCCTCCTCCATGTCATTGGGACTCGAACCCGTCAACGACATCAGGAGGGCGTCGCCACTTTCATCACCAACACGCCGCATAGCTCTCTTACTACGGACGCTCGCAGGTGTCACGCGGCGCACTGTTCGACGAGGTTGACGAACACCCGCACCCCCACCGGCAGTGCCCGCTCGTCGAGGTCGAACGTCGGCTGATGCAGGTCGAGTTGCGGGCCCTGCCCACTCCACACCCCGAGCCGGGCCATCGCGCCGGGGACCTCCTCCAGATACCAGGAGAAGTCCTCCCCGCCACCGGATTGCCGCGTGTCGGCGAGCACGTTCGGGCCGACCGCCTCGATCGCGCGGGTCAAAATCCGGGTGGACTGTTCCTCGTTGACGACCGGCGGGACCCCACGCCGGTACTGCAGGCTGTGCTCCACCCCCAACGGCGCCAACAGGGACGAAACCGTCTCGCTGACAATGGCTTCCAACGTCAACCAGGTGCTGCGGCTGGCGGTGCGGATGGTGCCGGCCAGGGTGCCGGTCTGCGGGATGGCGTTGGCGGCCACCCCCGCGTTCACCGCACCCCACACCATCACCGTGCCGTTGCGCGGGTCGATCCGCCGCGACAGCACCCCGGGCACACCGGTGATCAGCGTGCCGAGCGCATACACCAGATCCCCGGTCAGATGCGGGCGGGAGGTGTGGCCGCCCTTGGACTGCAGCGTGACCTCGACGTGGTCGGCGGCCGAGGTGATCGGACCGGGCCGGGTGGCGACCCGGCCGACCTGCAGCCGGGGGTCGCAGTGCAGCGCGAAGATCCGCGACACCCCGTTGAGCACTCCGGCGGCGATCGCGTCCAGCGCACCGCCGGGCATGAGCTCCTCGGCGGCCTGGAAGATCAGCCGCACCCCGATCGGGAGTTCGGGCACGGTGTTGAGCGCCAGCGCCGCGCCCAACAGCATCGCGGTGTGCGCATCGTGGCCGCAGGCGTGGGCGACGTTGGGCACCGTCGACGCATACGGTGCGCCGGTGCGTTCGGGCATCGGCAGCGCGTCCATGTCGGCGCGCAGCGCCACCCGCGGGGTGTGGTCGGGGCCGAGGTCGCAGATCAGACCGGTGCCGCCGGGCAGCACCTTGGGGTTCAGCCCGGCGTCGGCGAGCCGTTCGGCGACGAACTGGGTGGTGGCGAACTCCTGCCGGCCCAGCTCGGGGTGGGCGTGGATGTGCCGGCGCCACGCCACCAGGTCGTCCTGATGCCGGGACAGCCAGCGCGCCACCGCATGCCGCAGCACACTCATGACGTCCGCCTCGCTTCCCGACGCTGCAGCACCCGGTCCCGCTCGGCGGGGGTCTCGGCCAACCGCACCACCGTGCGGGCCAGCATCACCGCCCCCTCGACCACCGCCCGGTCCGCGCTCGGGCTCACCGCCGCCGCGGCGAATTCGGGTTGATGGATGGCCGCGCCGCCGGAGTCGATCCCGACGACCGGATGGATCCCGGGCATCACCTGCGTCACATTGCCCATGTCGGTGCTGCCCAACGGGATCGTCGCCTCGACCTCGGCGGGCACCGGCGCCCGGCCCATCCGCACCATCTCGGTGCGGAACACCTCCGCCAGCCACGGATCCGGCGCCAGCTCATCGTAGGGCGGCGACGTCTCGGTCACCGTGTGCGAACATCCGGTGGCCAGCGCCCCGGCGGCGAAACAGTCGGCCATCCGCCGTTCCAGAGCCCGCAGTGCCGCCGCGTGCGGGGCGCGCATCGTGTAGGTCATTCCGGCATGTGCGGGGATGACATTGGTCGCCTGCCCGCCGTCGGTGACGATGCCGTGCACCTGCTGTCCGGGCTCGAGGTGCTGACGCAGCATGCCGATCGCGACCTGCGCGACGGTGACGGCGTCCGCGGCGTTCACCCCCATGTGCGGGGCGACCGCGGCATGCGCCTCCCTGCCGGTGTAGCTGACCGCGACCTCCGACAACGCCAGCGACCGGGCCGCGGCGATGTCGACCGGCCCGGGGTGCAGCATCACCGCGGCCGCGACGTCGTCGAACACCCCGGCCCGCAGCAGCAGCGCCTTGCCGCCGCCGACCTCCTCGGCCGGCGTGCCGATCAGCGCCACCGTCAGCCCGAGACCCTCGGCCACCTCGGCCAACGCCAACGCTGCGCCGACCGCGGAGGCGGCGATGATGTTGTGCCCGCAGGCGTGCCCGATGCCGGGCAGGGCGTCGTATTCGGCGCAGATCCCCACCACCAGATCGCCGCTGCCGTAATCGGCGCGGAATGCGGTGTCCAGCCCGCCGGCCCGGGCGGTGATGTCGAACCCGCGCTCGGCGACCAGCGCCTGCGTCTTGGCGCAGCTGCGGTGTTCGGCGAACGCCAGCTCCGGTTCGGCATGGATGGCGTGCGACAGTTCCACCAGGTCACCCCGGCGCCGACGGACCGCGTCTTCCACAACTGCGGACGCGGTGACGGTGGGCATTACCGCAGTATCTCACTGCCGGTTAGGCTGCCGTCCGTGACCGATCCGGACACCGCGGCGACACAGGCCGCCGCCGCCATCGCGGACCGCACCGGGGTGCCGCATCACGACGTGGCGGTGGTGCTCGGCTCGGGCTGGGCGCCGGCCGTCACCGAGCTCGGCGAACCGGTCGCGACGGTGCCGATGGCCGAGCTGCCCGGTTTCACCCCACCGACCGCCGCCGGGCACCGGGGACAGCTGATGAGCACGCGAATCGGCGAGCACCGGGCGCTGGTGCTGATCGGCCGGATCCATGCCTACGAGGGGCACGACCTGAGCCATGTCGTGCACCCGGTGCGGGCCGCCTGCGCGAGCGGGGTGCACACCGTGGTGCTCACCAACGCCGCCGGCGGACTGCGGGAGGACTTCACCGTCGGGCAACCGGTGCTGATCAGCGATCACCTCAACCTGACCGCCCGCTCCCCGCTGGTCGGCCCGCAGTTCGTCGACCTGGTCGACGCCTACTCGCCGCGGCTGCGCAGAATCGCGCTGGGCATCGACCCGTCGCTGGCCGAAGGGGTCTACGCCGGGCTGCCGGGACCGCACTACGAGACCCCCGCCGAGATCCGGATGCTGCGCACGCTGGGCGCCGACCTGGTCGGCATGTCGACCGTGCACGAGACCATCGCCGCGCGCGCCGCCGGGGCGCAGGTGCTCGGCCTGTCGCTGGTGACGAACCTGGCCGCCGGGATGACCGGTGAGCCGCTGAGCCATGCCGACGTGCTCGCCGCCGGACGCGAGTCGGCCGCCCGGATGGGCGCCCTGCTGGCGACGGTGATCGCCGCGATGTGACCCGGTGGATCGGCATACGGCGGGGTCAAACCGGGCACACTGACGCTATGACTGCGCAGCGGACGTCATCGGCGGTCCAGGACTGGATCGCCCACGACCCCGACCCCGTGACCGCCGCCGAGCTCCGGGCGTGCAGCCCCGAGGAGCTCGAACGGCGGTTCGCCCGCCCGCTGCGGTTCGGCACCGCGGGGTTGCGCGGCCCACTGCGCGGTGGCCCGGACGGGATGAACCTGGCGGTGGTGCTGCGGGCGACCTGGGCGGTGGCACAGGTGCTCAAGGCCCGCGGGCACGCCGGCTCCGGGGTGATCGTCGGCCGCGACGCCCGCCACCACTCCGACGAGTTCGCCCTGGCGGCAGCCGAAGTGCTTGCTGCCGAAGGTTTCTCGGTGACGTTGATGTTCACCGCGGTGCCCACCCCGGTGTTGGCGTTCGCGGTGCGGCACAACCGCGCCGCGGCCGGCATCCAGATCACCGCCTCGCACAACCCGGCCACCGACAACGGCTACAAGGTCTATTTCGAGGGCGGACTGCCGATCGTGTCGCCGGTCGACCGGGAGATCGAGGAGGCGATGGCCGACGCCCCGCATGCCGATGAGATCTCCCGCCGCCCGGTCGAACCGTCGGGGGTGGACGTGATTCAGCGCTACGTCGAGCGGGCGGCCCACGTGCGCCGCACCCACGACCCGGTGCGGGTGGCGCTGACACCGCTGCACGGGGTGGGTGGCGAGTTCGTGATGGACGCGCTGGTCCGGGCCGGCTGCACCGACGTCCACGTGGTGGAGAGCCAGTTTGCCCCGGACCCGGACTTCCCGACCGTGCCGTCCCCCAACCCCGAGGAGCCGACCGCCGTCGAGGCGGTGCTGAAACTGGCCGCCGAGGTGGACGCCGAGATCGCCATCGCGCTGGACCCGGACGCCGACCGGTGCGCGGTCGGCATTCCCACCCCGACGGGGTGGCGGATGCTGTCCGGTGATGAAACCGGTTGGCTGCTCGGGGATTACATCCTGGCGCAGCTCGACGACGGGCCGGTGACCACATCGACCGTGGTGGCCAGCACCGTGGTGTCGTCACGGATGCTGGCCGCGATCGCCGACGCGCACGGAGCGCGGCACGTGGAGACCCTGACCGGGTTCAAGTGGCTGGTCCGCGCCGACGCCGACCTGCCGGGCAGCAGTCTGGTCTACGCCTACGAGGAGGCGATCGGGCACTGTGTGGACCCGTCGGCGGTGCGTGACAAGGACGGCATCAGCGCGGCGGTGCTGTGCTGTGATCTGGTGGCGGCGCTGCGCGCGCAGGGCCGCACCGTCCTCGATGCGCTCGACGACCTGGCCCGCCGGTTCGGGGTGCACACCACGACCGCGTCGTCCCGCCGGGTCGAGGATCCGGATCAGGCCGCGGCGATGCTGGATCGGCTGCGCCGCCGGCCCCCGACGGAACTGACCGGATTCCCGGTGACGGTCACCGATCTGGCACGGGCCGAGGGTGCCCGCCGCACCGATGCGCTGATCTTCGAGGGCGGCACCGCCGACACCGCGGTGCGGGTGGTGGTGCGGCCGTCGGGCACCGAGCCGAAGGTGAAGTTCTACTTCGAGGTTCGCCGCTCCTGCCATGACGACGAGGATCTCGACATCGCCCGCGCCCGGGCCCGGGAGTTGCAGGACGAGCTGGTCGCCACCGTCGATCAGTGGTAGCCGGGCCGGGTGGGCCGGTCTCGGCGCCTAACGCGGCCCGAACTGCCGATCACCGGCGTCGCCGAGACCCGGCACGATGAACGCGATCTCGTTGAGCCGCTCGTCCACGGCGGCGGTGAACAGCCGCAGATCCGGCGTGACCTGCTCGACCGCGGCCAACCCCTCGGGCGCCGCGACGACGCACAGCGCGGTGATGTCCACGGCGTTGCGTTCCTGCAGCAGCTTGAGGGTGTGCACCATGGACCCGCCGGTCGCCAGCATCGGGTCGAGCACCAACACCGGCCGGTCGCTCAGATCCCCGGGAAGCGATTCCAGGTAGGGCACCGGCCGGTGGGTCTGCTCGTCCCGCGCCACCCCGACGAAGCCGACCTGGGCTTCCGGGATCAGGGCGTGCGCCTGATCCACCATGCCCAGCCCGGCGCGCAGCACCGGGACCAGCAGCGGCGGGTTGGCCAATCGGCATCCGGTCGTCTCGGCGAGCGGGGTGAGAACCGGGATCGTGTCGGTGGCGATGTCGCGGGTGGCTTCATACACCAGCATCACGGTGAGGTCGCGCAACGCGGCACGGAAGGTGGCGTTGTCGGTCCGGGCGTCGCGAAGGGTGGTCAACCGGGTCGCGGCGAGCGGGTGATCGACGATGCGCACCTTCATGAGCCGAAACCCTATAGCCGCGGCGTCCGCCGGGCGCAGATCCTCCCGGGAACCGATCCGCGTGGCGCGCCGTCGTACTTCGCATGCGCGCCGACACCCAGATCATCGACCGCTTCGGCCGGGCCGGTATCCGGCAGGCCGCCGAACTCGACGCCGTCGCCGCGGCGGTGTCGATGCTGCCGCTGACCGCCGCCGCACCGGTGTTCGGCGCGGTGGGCGCCAGGTTTCTGGCGGCCCTGGCCGACGCCGCGGCGCAGCAGGCGGCCGACGTGACCGTCCTCGCCCGGCGGGTCGACGCGGGCGCCGCCGCCGCGCACACCACCGCCCGGGCCTACACCGGGGCCGAGATCCGCGTCCGGCGCCGGTTGACCGCACCGGTGGCCGACCTCGAGGGGTAGCGGGATGCCGGGCCCGCTCACCGCCGCGCTGACGGCGCCGCTGCGGGAACTGCAGACGCTGCTCGGACCGGGCGGAACCGGTTCGCCGCCGGTTGCGGTGCTCACCGCCGCACGGGACGCGCTGACCGAGACGGCCGCCGCCGTCCGGGCCGACTGGCGGCAGACCGAACCGCACTGGCAGGGCGCCGCCGCCGCGCAGGCGGCCGACGTCGTGGCCGGCACCGGCCGCATCGCGGTCGCACTGGCCGACGGCGCCGCCCGGCTGGCCGCGACCACCGACACCGCCGCCGTCGCGATCTCCGATGCCGCGGCCCGGTTGCGGGTGATCATCGAGCGGTTCGAGGCCCGCGCCGGCGCCCTGGAAGCACACCTCGACGAACCGGGGGTCGCCGCGGAACTGATCGCCGAGGCCAGGCAGGCGCTGGCCGAGGCGCTCGGCGTGGTGGACGACCTGCACACCGACCTGGCACGGCATGCGACCGCACTGACCGATCCGGCCGGCACGCCGCCGCCGGCCCGGACCGTCCCGTCCGGGTTCACCGGCGGGAGCCCACCTCTCGGCGGTATGGGATCCGGTCTCGGCGGTCTGCCGTCGGTGTCTCCCGGCGGAGCGGCCGGATCGGGTCTGGGCGGTGGCGCCGCACGCGGCCTGGCCGAGCTGGCCGGTCTGGCCACCGACCGTCCCGACAGCGCGGCCCGGCCGGCGGATCCGGCGGCGTTCGGTGTCGGGGTGGCGGTGCGGCTGCCCGACGGCAGCACGGTGACCGCGCCCAACGCCGTCGCTGCCGACGCGGTGCGGCACGCCCTCACCCAGCTGGGTGTGCCCTATCAGTGGGGCGGCACCACCCCCGGTGTCGGGCTGGATTGCAGCGGTCTGACGCAGTGGGCGTATCAGCAGGCGGGACTGCAGCTCCCGCGGCTGGCCCAGGAGCAGGACGTGGGCGCCGCCGTCGACGCGGGTGCGCTGCTTCCCGGCGATCTGGCCGTGTGGGACGGTCATGTGGCGATGGTGGTCGGGAACGGGATGATGATCGAGGCCGGTGACCCGGTGAAGCTGTCCCCGATCCGAACCACCAATGCCGGCCAGGGGTTTCAGGGTTTCTGGCGGCCGACCGGATGATCAGTCGCTGGTGTGCACGATCAGCACATCGGTGTCGGCCCGGATCGACACCTGGCCGGGGACGCTGAACAGCCGCGCCAGGATGGCGTTGCGCGCGTGCAGACCCACGTCGCCGACCACCAACAGGTCGGCCTCCTCCTTCTCGGCCAGATTCACCAGCGCCTGGACCGGCGCGCCCTCGATGGACCGTTCCTCGACATCGGTCGCCCCAGCGGCGCGGGCCCGGGCGTGCGCGTCGCGCAGAATGCCGTAGAACGCAGAATGCCGTAGAACGGCGCCTTCCCGCGCACCATGTAGCCCTCGTCGCCGAGGACATCGGCGGCGCGCAGATCATCCTCGTGGCCGATATAGCCGGTCGCGATGATCAGCGTCGCGCCCGTGGCGGCCGCCATACCGGCCGCCCGGTCCACCGCACGCAACGACGTCTCCGAGCCGTCGGTGCCGACCAGCACCCTCCGGTACGCGTCCATGTCGTCCTCCCCGCGTCGCTCCCCCGAGGACATTCAGCGTGGCGGGATCCGTCGGACGGTTCACGACGTCGAAATCTGTATGGCCGAAATCCGCACGGCCGGCGTCGTCGGCCCCGTCCCCGACGCCGTCGAAGTGGTCGATCCGAACAGCCGCACCAGGGTGTGGGTGTCGCCCGACGGGTGTCCCGTCCGCGTCGAGGTGTCACCCGCGCTGCTGGCCCGGGGCGCCGACGCGGTGGCCGCCACCGTCGTCGCGCTGTGCCGGCGGGTTCACCGATGACAGCCGACCGTCCGGTCTCCGGCCTGCCCCATCTCCTCGGGGAGGCGCGCCGCTTCGACGCCGCGATGGCCCGGGCACGCGCCCGGTTGACCATCCTCGACGACGCTCTCGACGAGCTGGGGGCCGTGCGCGGCCGCGCCGCGTCGCCGTGCGGCCACGCCGCCGCCGAGGTCGACCACACCGGGTGCCTCATCGGGTTGACCCTGACCCCGGCGGCGGCTCGGCTGGATCCGGGCCGGGTCGGGGATCTGATCGTCGAAACGAGCACCGCCGCCGTGCAGGATCTGCATCGGCGGCGGTGCCGGAGTGTGAGGGAGCTGATCGCTCAGTTGGGGGTCAATTAGGGGGCGGAACCAGGCCGAGCGGCCGCCCGGAGCCCAGGTCGGCCGGTCGGCAGTACGCGCACAGATCGGGTCCGAACGTCGGGTAGCCGCAGCCGGGGCAGGCGGTCACGAACTTGACCTGGTCTGCCTCCCGGGCGGCGAAATCGTCGAATGCCGGCTCGGTGCCGACACTGCTTCCGCTCACCTGCAGGTCCTCTCGTCAGGGGAGAAAGTTACCCACATCGATCCGAAAGTTAACTCAACTGTTGTTCAATTATGCCGGTCCGGACGGTGTGCGATGCAAAGCCCTGCGGCGCGACGTGGGTTTTCGGTGCCGCCTGTCGAATGCCTCACATCGGCGTCGTTAGGCTGTGCGCCATGGCTGCTGACATCGTTCCGCTGCGGATCGGTCTGACCAAGGGTGACCTCTACACGCTGTGGGCACCGCGCTGGCGCGCCGCCGGCGACGAGTGGGAGGCGTTCCTCGGCAAGGACGAGGATCTGTACGCCTTCGAATCCGTCGCGGACCTGGTCGCGTTCGTCCGGATGGACAACGACAACGACCTCACCGACCACCCGGCCTGGCAGAAGCTCACCGAGGGGTCGGCGCACCGGCTCAACCCGGGCGAGGACGGTCAGGCCGACCTGATCGGCGTGCCGGAACTGGTCGCGGAGAAACCCACCGAGGAGTCGGTCGCCGCGCTGCGCCGGACCCTGGCGATCGCGTCGGCCATCGGTTCGGTGTGCGAACTGCCGGCGGTCACCAAGTTCTTCAACGGAAACCCGGTGCTGAGCCTGGTCGGCGGCGGGGTGGAGGCCTTCAAGGGCCGTTCCGGACGCAAACGGTGGGCGGAGATCTCGAATGTCATCGCCCGCGGCTGGGACACCGTCATCGACGCGATCGACGAGATCGTCTCCATTCCGCCGGTCGATGCCGCCGCTTCCGAGAAGGCGGCCGCCGAACTGCAGGAGCCCGATCCCGAGCCGGACGCCGACGCGGACGTCGACTCGGCCCTGGAGGAGGCCACCGCCGCCGACCCGGACAGCGCCGCCGAGCCGGAGGAGGCATCGGCGCTGGCGGGTCAGGCCCAGTCCGTGGTGCTCGGCAGCGACGAGGACTTCTGGCTCAAGGTCGGCATCGACCCGGTCCAGATCCTCACCCGGTCGGGTTCGTTCTTCACGCTGCGCTGCTACCTGGACGAGGCCCCGGTGTTCCTCGGCCGCAACGGCCGCATCAGCGTGTTCGGCTCCGAACGGGCGCTGGCCCGCTACCTGGCCGACGAGCACGACCACGACCTGTCGGATCTGGCGACCTACGACGACATCCGCACCGCGGCCACCGACGGTTCGCTGGAGATCGACGTCACCGACGACAACGTCTACGTACTGTCCGGCCTGGCCGACGACATCGGCGACGGCCCCGACGCCGTCGACCGGGATCAGCTGGAGCTGGCCGTCGAACTGCTCCGCGACGTCGGTGAGTACGCCGAGGACAAGATCGTCGAGAACACCCTGAAGCCGGACACGGCGCTGGGCCGGTTCGTCGGCCACGTGCTCACCCCGGACAAGGTACGCAAGCCGCGCGGTTCGTACGCCGAGGCGGTGCAGCAGTGGGAGAAGCTGGAGGCGTTCGTCGAGTCCCGGCTGCGGCCCGAGTAGCGATCCCCGGGTGGCGGCCCTCAGCCGTCGTTCGCGCGCGGGTGGCGCGGCTCGTAGACGCCCAGCTCGGCGCCACCGGGAAGGGTGAACCGGGTCAGCAGCCCCCAGCCCTCGTTGGTGACCGGTGCGCAGTCCACCCCGGCGGCGGTCAGCACACTGACCATGGCGGCGATGTCGTCGCACATCAGATAGAGCTCGTGCGAGGTGGCGGACTCGGTCGGGTGCACCGCGACCTCCGCGGGCGGCAGTCTGAAGATCAGCCAGCCGTCGCCCGCGTCGACGTGATCGAACTTCAACACCTCACGCAGGAACGCACGATCGGCCTCGGCGTCGCGGCTGTACAGGATGACATGGCTGCCGGTGATCAAAGTCTCATACCTCCGTGTGTTGTGTGTTTCAGCCGATCAGGACGGCGTATCGCGGTTTGATGACGTCGTCGATGAGCGTCAGTCGATCCGGAAACGGGATGAAGGCCGACTTCATCGCGTTGATGGTGAAGCGCTGCAGGTCGCTCCAGCCGTAGCCGAAGGTTTCGACCAGCCGCATCATCTCCCGGCTCATCGAGGTGTCGCTCATCAGACGGTTGTCGGTGTTGACGGTGACCCGGAACCGCAGTCGCGCCAGGATGTCGAACGGATGCTCGGCCAGGCTGCGCACCGCCCCGGTCTGCACATTCGAGGTGGGGCACATCTCCAGCGGGATCCGTTTGTCCCGCACGATCGACGCCACCCGGCCCAGGTGGTAGCTGCCGTCCGGCCGCTGCTCGATATCGTCGACGATGCGCACCCCGTGGCCCAGCCGGTCGGCCCCGCAGAACGCGATGGCCTCGTGGATGGACGGCAACCCGAACGCCTCGCCGGCATGGATGGTGAACCGGCCGTTGTTGCCCCGCATGAACTCGAACGCGTCGAGGTGCCGGGTGGGCGGATGCCCCGCTTCGGCGCCCGCGATGTCGAATCCGACCACGCCGTCGTCGCGGTACCGGATGGCCAGTTCGGCGATCTCACGGGACCGGGCGGCGTGACGCATCGCGGTGACCAGGCAGCGCACCATGATCGTGCGGCCCTCCGCCGCGGCGGCCTTCTCCCCCTCGGCGAAACCGGCCAGCACCGCCTCGACCACCTCGTCGAGCGACATTCCACCATCGATGTGCAGTTCGGGCGCGAACCGCACCTCGGCGTACACCACGTTGTCGGCGGCCAGATCCTCGACGCACTCGTACGCCACCCGGTGCAGCGCCTCGGGGGTCTGCATCACCCCGACGGTGTGGGCGAACGGTTCGAGGTAGCGCTCCAGCGACCCGCTGTGCGCGGCGGTGCGGAACCAGTCGGCCAGCTCGTCGACATCGGTGGTGGGTAGATCGTCGTAGCCGGTCTCCTCGGCCAGTTCGATGACCGTGGCCGGCCGCAGCCCGCCGTCGAGGTGGTCGTGCAGCAGCGCCTTGGGCGCTTTGGCGATGTTCTCCAAGGTGAGCGGCGTGGTCATACCCCCATCATCCGTGACAAGCTGCTTTCCGGCCCGGTCATTGGTCTGGGCGACGTTCTATGGGCTCGCGTGAGTCCAAAGCGATCGACGGCCGCTGTACCGGCGCACGACAGCATCTATCGATACCCGCCTCGGAAATTGGTGCGAAGACGTCCACAGAAGCACTGTTAATCTCATCAGCCGAGGAGAGAACGCCTCGTAAATTTGCACCAACGACCCTTATAAGTATCCACACCGCGATTCATCTTGACCTGGGCAGGCAGGTAGGCCGGTGCACACTTTGCTGGTACCGAACCGGGATGCGGGCTTCCGCAAATGACAAGCGAGGGCTGGGCTGGTACCGGGAACGTGGACCCTCGACGACCAGAAGTGCGCTCTCATCGGGCGACCCACGCTGCAAACGCGCTTTCTCAGCCAGCCGGCAGTCAGCGAGTACCCGACAGCTACACCGCCCATCAAACGAACCGACTCCGGGCTGACAGCCCGCCGACTGGCAGTAGTGAAGTCGGTTCAGCCGAGACCTCGCCTGGCGGCACCACGGCGCCGACAGCCGAGTCGAAACCGATTCCCAGAGACTTTCCGCCCGTCGTTTATCTACCGTGCGCAGAGTCAGTTGTCGACCCGAATGACGCACGCATTGACATGCGCCAAACTCGCGACGGAAGAACGGCACTCCTTGCGTACTCTGCGCTCGACCGACTGCATCACTGTTGCGGAGAAGATCAAGCGTGGATCGTGATGCCAACTGCCGGCCTTTCCCAATTGCAGGCGGCCCACCCGTTCGAGCTACTGCTACTCGATGTGGAAATTCCGGTCGAGCGACGTAGGGGACAGAAATGACGCTATCAGTCGATCACGAGTCGCTGGAAAAGATCTCGCGATCGTTGGCCGCCGCCGGCGCCGATCTCGATGATGCGAGTGATTCGGCACCGACGTCTATTGATGGCGGATACGGAACTCCGGCGATCTTGGGAATCATGGCGAAATTGGCTCACGATACCGGCCAACTCGTTGTTGCGGTCAAAGCGGTCGCTGATGCCGTCGCCTTGGCGAGTAACAGCTATCGCGACCAAGACGGCGCAGCCGCCGAGGAGCTGCGACGAGCGATGGGAGGCTGACCGGGTTGTCGATCGACACCAAAATCGAGGGAAGCCCTGATTCCGTTCGGTCTGCGGCCGATTGGCTCCGGTCGACACTCGGTGAAAAGATTTCACAAACCGCGGATGAGCTCCATGATGCCCGAAATCGCGCAAGCGCAGACTGGCAAGGGGATGCCGGGAACGCCTTTGTTGCACGAATGACAAGCGGCGCCGCTAAGGCCGAGGGATTGGGCGTAGCCGTCACCAGCAATGCGCAGGTGATAGATGACTTCGCAGCAGAACTGCAAAGAGCTCAGTCCGCTATGCAATCGGTCCGCGATAATGCAGCAGCTTCTGGACTGACGGTCAACGGCTTCATAATTCAGGACCCATCTCCTGCCACCGCCGAAACAGTCAGCGCGTACGCGACCGCGGTCACCGACGCAGAGGCCGCGCGAGAGGTTGCGAAACTCGCCGCGGAGAAGCTGAAGAACGCTTTTGCTGACGTTTCCGACAAAACGCTCTTTGTCGTCGGCGACATGATTAATGGTACGGCTGCCGGTCTGTTCGCTGAACATTCCTCTCGACTGCTTGACAAAGCGAAATTCCTAGATGAGCGGACAGCGAAATTCCTGGACTTGGCGCGGTCAGCACCACCAGGGACTCCAGCCGAAGTTATATATCGAGACTTCGATCAGGCTAGAGCTGACTCGCGCGCCGCGAATGAGGCTCGGAAAGCGGCGGATGACGCTAAAGCGAGATCGCGCAATCTGACCTTTAAAGTCGGCGGCGCTTTGGCAGTCGGCGGAATTGCGTACGACATCACTCAAGGCAAAGATGTCGACCAGGCTATAGTCTCTGGCGGTGTCGGTTTCGGCGCTTCGGTTGCCGCTGGTGCACTGATTGGGTCCGCGATTCCCGTGCCGATCGTCGGAACGGTGGCGGGCGCTCTTGGCGGCGCGGCCGTAGGCATATTTACTTCCGGCGCGATTGATTCGTTGTATGAGAATGGCATCGGTGGTGTCGGCCAAGCAATCAGTGACGGCGTGGCGGCAGTCGGTGATGCAGGAGAGGCCGTCGGAGGACTAGTGAAGAATGCCTGGAATGCAATCTTCTGAAGACCTGCCGTCCACTCGTCGACGCGACGGTATCCAGTTCTTCGTCACCGTGGCGGGACTGACCGTCATCGCATTGGTGTCCGTCCTTGCCGCACTCGTGACGGCACAGGAAGGCAACGTCAGCGCCGCGCGATATTGCCTACTGTTCGCCTTCATCATGGCTCTGACCATCGCGTACCCCACGGTTGTTCGCTACCGACGGAAGGATCTTGCGGCGGCAGTCCGGACGGTCGAGCACGAAGGCTTTCAAGCGACCCAAATACGTCAGTCGATCTGGCCGTTCGCGCTCCTGGTCGCAATCATGGCGTCGTGGACAGCATTCTTTGGTATGGCTGCGGTCGATTTCCTAGCCGATCAGGACGATGAATCCACCGGCGCCGCGGTGGTGATGGGCGCGCTCAGCGCCTTCTTCGGATCTTTCCCAGTCGCTGCGGCAACCGGACGCCTCCGGCGTGGTGGCGTCATGCTGTCTGGCCAAGGGATCGCGCAACGGGGTTGGAGCTTTGAGTCGAAATTGGACTGGTCGGCGATCTTCGCGGCCCCGCTGACATCTCTTGAGGGAACCCGATTCCCAACGATTTTGGTCGGCGGAAGTGCCAATGCGAACTGGATACGCCGGTACACGACTCGCTTGTGGCGCATCGATCGCCTGCCGCAGGTGCCGGTGCTCCAACTCGACTGCAACAAATTCGATGTCGATCCCCACGTCCTGAACAACTACATCCGGACATACGTCGACAACCCGAAAATGCGACACGAACTCGGGACCGAAGCAGCCCTCGTCCGAGCGCGTGAAATGCAGTCGGCTGTTACACAACTCGGTCGATGATCAGCGGCCGCCGGTCGGGCGCTGTGTCACCCACACTGAAACCACCGTCGAGTTCGGCGATTGCCGCTTCGAACCGCTCCGGGGTGTCGGTGTAGAGCGTGAACAACGGCTCCCCCGCCGCGACGGGGTCTCCGGGCCGCCGGTGGATGCGCAGCCCGGCCCCGTGTTGCACCTGCTCGCCGGGCGCCGACCGGCCCGCGCCGAGCCGCCACACCGCCATCCCCACCGCCATCGCGTCGAGATCACCCATCGTGCCGCTGCGCGGGGCGGTGACGGTCTCGGTATGCGCGCCCCTCGGCAGCGACGCGTCCGGGTCGCCGCCCTGAGCGTTGATCAGCGCCCGGTACGCGTCCATCGCCGAACCGTCCCGCAGGGTGTCGGCCGGATCCTCGCCGTCGATCCCGGCCGCATCGAGCATCTCGGCAGCCAACGCCAGCGTCAGCTCGACGACGTCCGACGGTCCGCCGCCGGCCAGCACCTCCACCGATTCGGCGACCTCGACCGCGTTGCCGACCGCGGCGCCCAGCGGGCGGTGCATGTCGGTCAGCAGGGCGCGGGTGACCAGCCCGTGGGCGGTGCCCAGGTCGATCATCGTTCGTGCCAGCTCCCGGGCCTCGGCCTCGGTCTTCAGGAACGCTCCGGAGCCCACTTTGGTGTCCAGGACCAGCGCGCGGGTGCCCTCGGCGATCTTCTTGCTCATCACCGAGCTGGCGATCAGCGGCAACGAGTCGACGGTGGCGGTGACGTCGCGCAGCGCGTACATCTTGCGGTCGGCCGGCGCCAGCTCGCCGGCCGCGAAGATCGCCCCGCCGATCTCCTCGAGTTGCCGGCGGATCTGCGCCTGGGTCAGTTCGGCGCTGAACCCGGGAATCGACTCGAGCTTGTCCAGGGTCCCGCCGGTGTGACCGAGCCCACGCCCCGCGGCCTGCGGAACCGCCCCGCCGCAGGCCATCACCACCGGAACCAGAGGGATGGTGATCTTGTCGCCGACCCCTCCGGTGGAGTGTTTGTCCACCAGCGCGAGCGGACGGCCGTCACGACGGAGATCGGTGAAGTCGAACCGTTCGCCGGAGGCCACCATCGCGGAGGTCCAGCGGGCGATTTCGGGGCCGGTCATCCCCCGGAGGAAGATCGCCATCAACAACGCCGACATCTGCTCGTCGGCGATGCGGCCGTGCGTGTAGGCGTCGATCACCCAGTCGATGGCCTCGTCGCTGAGCACCCCGCCGTCACGTTTGATCCGGATGACGGTGGGCGCGTCAAACGCGGACCCCGCGCCGGAGGCATGAAATGTGGCGCGCGTCACGATATTTCCCGCGTTCCGCGGTCCAGGTCGGCCGGACCGAACGCGTCGGGCAGCAACTCGGCGAGCCGCCGCGGGCCGGCCGGATGGGCGATGAGCAGATCCGGACCCCCGTGCTCGAGCAGCACCTGCCGGCACCGTCCGCAGGGCATCAGAACCTCGCCGTCCGGGCCCACGCAGACGAGCGCGAGAAGCCGGCCACCCCCGCCCGAATGTAGGGCGCAGACCACTGCGCACTCGGCACAGAGACCTAGGCCATATGAGACATTCTCCACATTGCATCCGGCGACGATCCGGCCGTCGTCGACCGCCGCGGCGGCCCCGACCGGGAACCCCGAGTACGGCGCATATGCCCGCGACATGACCTCGATTGCTTTGTCGCGCAACATATTCCAGTCGACAACTGGTGCCATGTCACCGCCTCCGGAGCACGTCGGGCGGCGTCGCGGGAGCCCCGGCGCCCCGTCCGAAAATCAAGTTAGGGCACCCTAATTTCGCCGCTGCCAGCGTCATACGCCCCCACCGTAGTTCGTTACTTCGCGTCAAGAGGTCTAAAGTCGCCCGGGGGTTCGGGCGCGGACCAGCCGCTCAGGTCACCTACGCGACCCGGCTCCGCAGATGGCGTTGGAGGTCCAAGTGAGTACTGAGACGAGCACCCCGGTGCCGACACGAGCTCGACCGTCGGCCCGGCGCACGCTCTACCGTGGCGACCCCGGTATGTGGTCGTGGGTGTTGCACCGCATCACTGGTGCCACCATCTTCTTCTTCCTGTTTGTCCACGTGCTCGACACCGCCCTGGTGCGGGTCAGCCCGGAGGCCTACAACGCGGTCATCGAGACCTACAAGACCCCGATCGTCGGCCTCATGGAGATCGGCCTGGTCGCCGCGGTGCTGTTCCATGCGCTCAACGGCGTCCGGGTCATCCTGATCGATTTCTGGTCGGAGGGGCCGCGCTATCAGCGTCAGATGCTGTGGGTCGTGGCCGCGATCTTCATTGCCGTGCTCATCGCGGCGGTTGGAGTGATTGGTATGCACATGGCGGAGCGATTCCTGTGACCGCGTCAGTTCCTGCTCAACGTCCCCCGGCCCCCGTGCTGGAAACCAGCCACGACCGGCCCGCCGCGCTGGACAACCCGCGCGCGCCGCGGCGCCGCGGCGGCATGCCGAACTTCGAGAAGTACGCATGGCTGTTCATGCGGTTCTCCGGCATCGTGCTGGTGTTCCTCGCCCTGGGACACCTGTTCATCATGCTGATGTGGGAGAACGGGGTGTACCGCATCGACTTCAATTACGTCGCCGAGCGCTGGCAGTCGCCGTTCTGGCAGATCTGGGATCTGCTGCTGCTGTGGCTGGCCCAGCTGCACGGCGGCAACGGGATGCGCACCATCATCGCGGACTACGCGCGGAAGGATTCCACCCGGTTCTGGCTGAATGCGCTACTGGCGCTGTCGATCGTGTTCACGTTGGTGCTGGGCACCTACGTGCTGCTGACGTTCGACGCGAACATCTCGTGACGGGGAGCTTGTCAACATGATTCAGGAACATCGCTACGACGTCGTCATCGTCGGCGCCGGCGGTGCCGGTATGCGCGCAGCGGTCGAGGCCGGACCACGGGTCCGCACCGCCGTCTTGACCAAGGTGTATCCGACCCGCAGCCACACCGGGGCGGCCCAGGGCGGCATGTGCGCCGCACTGGCCAACGTCGAGGAAGACAACTGGGAGTGGCACGCGTTCGACACCGTCAAGGGCGGTGACTACCTCGCCGACCAGGACGCGGTGGAGATCATGTGCCGCGAGGCCATCGACGCGGTGCTCGACCTCGAGAAGATGGGGATGCCGTTCAACCGCACCCCCGAGGGCAAGATCGACCAGCGCCGGTTCGGTGGGCACACCCGCGACCACGGCAAGGCGCCGGTGCGCCGGGCCTGCTACGCCGCGGACCGCACCGGCCACATGATCCTGCAGACGCTGTACCAGAACTGCGTCAAGCACGACGTGCAGTTCTTCAACGAGTTCTACGCGCTGGACCTCGCGATGACCGAGACCCCCAGCGGGCGGGTGGCCACCGGGGTGATCGCCTACGAGCTGGCGACCGGTGACATCCACGTCTTCCACGCCAAGGCGATCGTGTTCGCCACCGGCGGCTCCGGGCGGATGTACAAGACCACGTCCAACGCCCACACGCTGACCGGCGACGGGCTGGGCATCGTCTTCCGCAAGGGACTGCCGCTGGAGGACATGGAGTTCCACCAGTTCCACCCGACCGGCCTGGCCGGGCTCGGCATCCTGATCTCCGAGGCGGTCCGCGGCGAGGGTGGCCGGCTGCTCAACGGCGAGGGCGAGCGGTTCATGGAACGCTACGCCCCCACCATCGTCGACCTCGCGCCGCGCGACATCGTGGCCCGGTCGATGGTGCTCGAGGTGCTCGAGGGCCGCGGCGCCGGACCGAACAAGGACTACGTCTACATCGACGTCCGCCACCTCGGCGAGGACGTGCTGGAAGCCAAACTGCCCGACATCACCGAGTTCGCCCGCACCTACCTCGGCGTCGACCCGGTCACCGAACTGGTGCCGGTCTATCCGACCTGCCACTACCTGATGGGCGGCATCCCGACGACCGTGCACGGGCAGGTGCTGGCCGACAACACCACGATCGTGCCGGGCCTGTACGCCGCCGGCGAGTGCGCCTGTGTGTCGGTGCACGGCGCCAACCGGCTGGGCACCAACTCGCTGCTGGACATCAACGTGTTCGGCCGCCGGGCGGGCCTGGCCGCCGCCGACTACGCGCAGAACCACGACTTCGTGCCGCTGCCGGACAACCCGGCGGGCATGGTGACCGAGTGGATCGCCCACATCCTGTCCGAGCACGGCCATGAGCGCGTCGCCGACATCCGCGGCGCGCTGCAGCAGACGATGGACAACAACGCCGCGGTGTTCCGCACCGAGGAGACCCTCAAGACGGCGCTGTCCGACATCCATCGGCTCAAGGAGCGCTACTCCCGGATCACCGTGCAGGACAAGGGCAAACGCTACAACAGCGATCTGCTCGAGGCGATCGAGCTGGGCTTCCTGCTGGAGCTGGCGGAAGTCACCGTCGTCGGTGCGCTCAACCGCAAGGAGACCCGCGGCGGGCATGCCCGGGAGGACTACCCGAACCGCGACGACACCAACTACATGCGCCACACCATGGCCTACAAGCAGGGCACTGAACTGCTCAGCGACATCAGGCTGGACTACAAGCCGGTGGTGCAGACCCGCTACGAGCCGATGGAGCGGAAGTACTGATGACCATTACTCCTGACATCGACAAGCCGGCCACGACCGACGCCCCGCTGCCTCCGGTACCCGAGGGCGCGGTGATGGTGACGTTGAAGATCGCCCGGTTCAACCCGGAGAACCCGGACGCCGCCGGCTTCCAGAGTTTCCGGGTTCCGACGCTGCCGACCGACCGGCTGCTGAACCTGCTGCACTACGTCAAGTGGTACCTCGACGGCACCCTGACGTTCCGGCGGTCGTGTGCCCACGGTGTGTGCGGTTCGGACGCGATGCGGGTCAACGGCGTCAACCGGCTGGCCTGCAAGGTGCTGATGCGCGACCTGCTGCCGAAGAACCCGAAGAAGGAGCTGACCGTCACCGTCGAGCCGATCCGCGGCCTGCCCGTGGAGAAGGACCTCGTCGTCGACATGGAGCCGTTCTTCGACGCCTACCGCGCGGTCAAGCCGTTCCTGGTCACCAGCGGCAACCCGCCCACCCGGGAACGTCTGCAGAGCCCGCAGGACCGCGCCCGCTACGACGACACCACCAAGTGCATCCTGTGCGCCTGCTGCACCACGAGCTGCCCGGTGTACTGGACGGAGGGCTCGTACTTCGGGCCGGCCGCGATCGTCAACGCGCACCGGTTCATCTTCGACAGCCGCGATGAGGCGGCCGGTGAGCGGCTCGACATCCTCAACGAGGTCGACGGGGTGTGGCGCTGCCGCACCACGTTCAACTGCACCGAGTCGTGCCCGCGCGGCATCCAGGTGACCAAGGCCATCCAGGAGGTCAAGCGCGCGCTGATGTTCGCCCGCTGACCTTTCGCCGAGCGTGCAGAAGATCGCGAAGTTCGCCGAGAACTTCGCGATCTTCTTCACTTCGGGCACTTCACCCGGGACACCCCAGGACGGGATGCCGTCGCACCGCACGCCGGCCTCTCGATCCAGCCGAGGTTCCTCGTCGTGCCCTCTCACGTCGGCCGTCACATTTTCCCGGACCGCCTCGTCTCACAGGTATGAGCGAGAACCAGAAAACCCGAATCGAACCCCTCTCCCCCGAACGTGCCCCCTGGTGGGTGCGGCTGATGTACCGGTACGCCAGGCGCCGCTTCGGCGAGGTGCCCGAACCGTTCACGGTGGCGGCGCACCACCCCGGCCTGCTGTTGAGCAGCGCGGTGCACGAGACCCTGCTGGAGAAGACGTCCAGCAGGTTGCCCGCCAACGTGCGGGAACTCGCGGTGTACTGGACGGCCCGCAAGATCGGCTGCTCATGGTGCGTGGACTTCGGCGCGATGCTCGCCCGCCTCGACGGCCTGAACATCGAGAAGCTCAGCCGCATCGACGATTACGCCACCTCGGACCTCTTCGATGACGACGAACGGGCCGCCATCGCCTATGCCGACGCGATGACGACCGATCCGCACACGGTGACCGACGAGCAGGTGGCCGATCTGCGCCGCCGGTTCGGCGATGCCGGGGTGATCGAGTTGACCACCCAGATCGGCGTGGAGAACATGCGCGCCCGGATCAACACCGCCCTGGGCATCACCGAACAGGGCTTCAGCTCCGGTGATGCGTGCCGGATTCCGTGGGCGGCGCGGTCGGACCAGCCGGCCGGCGGCCCAGCGGGGAGCCGGTGAACTTGTCCGGGTTGGCGATGTCCCACAGCGCGGCGACCTTGCCGTCGCGCACGGTCACGGCGATCACCCGGGGCTGAGCCGGCCAGTATTCGCCGGGGGTCCGCTCCGAGCCGTCCTGCGAGCCGACGCTGTACGCCCCGAGCTCCCCGTTGACCAGGGCCAACCGGCTGGAGGCCAACCAGTTCGGGCCGTAGCGGCGGGCCAGGCCGAACAGGAAGCGGGCCACCTTGTCGGCGCCGGTGACCGGACGCAGCGCGGTGCTGGTCCTGCCGTCGGCATCCCCGACGAGGGTGACGTCGGGGTGCAGCAGGTCCACCACCGCCGTCATGTCGCCGGCGGCCATGGCGGCCAGCAGCGATCCGACCACCTCGTCGTGGCGGGGATCGGGTGGGGGCGCCGGGTTGCGGGCGATGACGCGCCGCGCGCGGGACGCCAGTTGGCGTGCCGCCGCGGCGCTCACCCCGAGCACGTCGGCGATCTCCCCGAACGGCACCCCGAACCCGTCGTGCAGCACGAACGCCACCCGCTGATCCGGGGTGAGCCGCTCCAGCACCAGCATGGCGGCGAACCGTGCGTCCTCGTCGGCCACCACCGCGGCCAACGGGTCGCCCATCCCGACGTCGGTGACGACCGGTTCGGGCAACCACGGCCCCACATAGGTTTCCCGCCGATGCGCCGCCGACCGCAGCCGATCCAGGGCCAGCCTGCTGACCACCGTGGTCAGCCAGGCGCGCAGATCATTGATGTCCTGATCCTGGCCCTGCCACCGCAACCAGGCGTCCTGCACGACGTCCTCGGCGTCGGCGACCGTGCCCAGCAGTCGGTAGGCCACCGCCATCAGGTGCGGACGCAGTGCTTCGAACTCGTCGACCCGCGTGCTCGCGGTCATGACATCAGCGTAGACGCTGCCGGCACCGGCCCACCCGGGCACAATCGGGAACATGTCGACGGACCGGGCCGCGCAGGCAGACCGCCACCTGTGGGGGCATTTCGCCCGGCACGGGCCGGGCGTCACCCCGCCGATCATCGTCCGTGGCGACGGGGTCACGATCTGGGACGACCACGGCCGCAGGTATCTCGACGGGTTGTCCGGGCTGTTCGTGGTCCAGGCCGGACACGGCCGGGCCGAGTTGGCCGAGGCAGCCGCCCGGCAGGCCGGGCAGCTGGCGTATTTCCCGCTGTGGTCCTACGCCACCCCGCCGGCCATCGAATTGGCCGAGCGCATAGCGCATTACGCCCCCGGTGACCTCAATCGGGTGTTCTTCACCACCGGTGGCGGCGAGGCGGTGGAGAGCGCGTGGAAGCTGGCCAAGCAGTACTTCAAGCTGACCGGGAAGCCCGGCAAACACAAGGTGGTGTCCCGGGCGGTCGCCTACCACGGCACCCCGCAGGGTGCGCTCGCGATCACCGGCCTGCCGATGTTCAAGGCGCCGTTCGAACCGCTGACGCCGGGCGGTTTCCGGGTGCCCAACACCAACTTCTACCGCGCGCCGGCACCGTACCGCGACGACGAGAAGGCGTTCGGCCGGTACTGCGCGGACCGCATCGCCGAGACGATCGAGTTCGAGGGGCCCGACACCGTCGCGGCGGTGGTGCTCGAGCCGGTGCAGAACGCCGGCGGCTGCATCCCGCCGCCACCGGGTTACTTCGAACGGGTCCGCGAGATCTGCGACACCTACGACGTGCTGCTGATCTCCGACGAGGTGATCTGCGCGTTCGGCCGGATCGGGTCGATGTTCGCCTGTGACGACTTCGGTTATCAACCCGACATCATCACCTGCGCAAAGGGTTTGACGTCGGGCTATGCCCCGCTGGGGGCGATGATCGCCACCGACCGGCTGTTCGAGCCGTTCGCCGACGGCAAGACCGTGTTCCCGCACGGCTACACCTTCGGCGGCCATCCGGTGTCGGCGGCGGTGGCGCTGGCCAACCTCGACATCTTCGAACGCGAAGGTCTCAACGACCGGGTCCGCACTCTCAGCCCGCTGCTGCGGGCCACCCTGGAACGGCTCTACGAGTTGCCGATCGTCGGCGACGTCCGCGGTGAGGGCTACTTCTTCGCCGTGGAACTGGTGCAGGACAAAGCGGGCAGACAACCGTTCAGCGCCGAGGAGAGCGCCCGCCTGGTGGCCCACCTCAACCGGGCCCTGCTCGACGCCGGGCTGTACTGCCGGGCCGACAACCGCGGGGACACCGTGGTGCAGGTGGCGCCGCCGTTGATCAGCGGTCCCGCCGAGTTCGACGCGATGCACGACATCCTGCGCACGGTGCTCAAGGACGCCCCGAACCACGTCTGAGCGCCGGACACAAAAAGTCACAATTGCAACAACAGCCTCGCTGGTCACAGCGAGCCTCCGTCGAAAATCGGCACCCATCGCCTAGCGTGCGCAGGCGATGGCGATCTTCTCCAGCGTGACGCGCCGCCTGGTCGCGGTGGGTGCAGCAATCGCGGTTCTGGCCATGCCGGCGATCTCGTCGCTGCCGACCGCAGCGGCCGACCCGGTCGCCGAGGCCGGTGACCCGTGTCCGTACCGGGAGACCACCCCACCGGCGATCAGCGCGTCGGAGGTGCCCAAACCCGGTGAGGATCCGCCCGCCCCGCTGCCGGTGCCGGCGACGGCGGTCGGTGGCGACGCGCTGTCGGGGTGCGGAGTCATCGTCGCCCCGGGCACCCCGCCGCTGCCCACCGAGATCTCGGCGGAGGCGTGGCTGGTGGCCGACCTCGACACCGGCGACGTCATCGCCGCCAAGGATCCGCACGGCCGGCACCGGCCGGCCAGTGTGATCAAGGCGCTGACCGCGATGGCGGCCATCAACGAACTGCCGCTCAACCGTCAGGTGCACGGCACCGCACAGGATTCGGCGATCGAGGGCACCAAGGTCGGCGTCGGCCCGGGCGGTGTCTACACGGTCCGCGACCTGTTGCACGGGCTGATGATGTACTCCGGTAACGACGCGGCCAACGCCCTGGCGAACCAGATGGGCGGGGTCGACGTCGCGCTGGACAAACTCAACGCGCTGGCCGCCAAGCTCGGCGCGCAGGACACCCGCGCCGCCAGCCCGTCAGGGCTGGACGGGCCGGGGATGAGCACATCGGCCTACGACATCGCGCTGATCTACCGCTACGCCTGGCAGGACCCGACGTTCAGCCAGATCGTCGCGACCCGCAGCTACCACTTTCCGGGCCGGGAGGCCAGCCCACCGTACGAGATCCTCAACGACAACCAGCTGCTGATGAACTACCCGGGAGCGCTGGGCGGCAAGACCGGCTTCACCGACGACGCCGGGCAGACCTTCGTGGGCGCCGCCGAACGGGACGGCCGCCGTCTGGTGGCGGTTCTGCTGCGCGGCACCCGGCAACCGATTCCCCCGTGGCAGCAGGCGGCACAGCTGTTGGACTACGGTTTCGCGACCGCGCCGGGCACCCGGGTGGGCACGCTGGTCGACCCGGATCCGTCGGTGTCCCGGCAGAAGATCAACACCTCAGGCGAGGCCGACACCGCGGCCGCGCCGATCCTGCTGCCGGCCGACGCGGTGCCGGTGCGGGTCGGTGTCGCGGTGATCGGCACCATCATCGTGTTCGGGCTGATCATGGCGGCCCGGTCGATGAACCGCCGCAGCCACCGTTAGCCACCCCAGCGGGTCAGCAACTGCTCGGCTCGCGAACACAACCGCTCGATGACGGCCGCCGCGGGTTGTGCGGCCGTCACCATCCCGACGCCCTGACCGGCGTTCACCGGTGTCGGATCGCCGGCCGGATCGGTCAGCACCCGTTCGGGGATCGTCGCCGGCCAGCGGTATCCGGCGGCGATGTCGAACTCGCGGGTGGTGGTCGTCGCGGTGCTCGGCGCGGCCAGCAGCGCGGCCCGCGCATCGGGCGCGGTCAGGGCTTCGGCACAGGCGGTGAAGACGGTGCCCAGCCATGCACCGGCGGCTCCGGCGGCCAGCACCGCGGCCAGTCCCCGCCCCGACGTGATGCCGCCGGCGGCGAGCACCGGCACGGTCAACCGGTCGAGCAGTTCGGTCAGCAGCGGCAGCGTCCCGAGGCGTGGTTCGCCGTGTCCGCCGCCCTCGGCGCCGCGGGCCACCACGACGTCGACACCGGCGTCCTGGGCCCGCACACCGGACTCCACGTCGGCGACCTGGGCGGCGGCGGAGATCCCCTCGGCATGGGCCCGCTCCACCCAGCCGTAGTCGGCGCCGAAACTCACCGACAGCAACGTCGGCCGCGCCGCCAGTGCCACGTCGAGCAGTTCCGGCTCCGCGTCGACGACCCACTGCACCAGGCCGATCCCGAACGGGCGGGTGATCGGCCCGGCCAGTTCGCGGCGCAGCACCGCGGCGGTCGCCGAACTGCCCATCCCGATCATCCCCAGCCCACCGGCTGCCGACACCGCGGCGGCCAGTTCAGCGCCGGCGGTTCCGCCCATCGGCGCGTTGACGATCGGAACCTCGATCCCCATCGTCCGGCACCAGGGCGTCGTCAACGACATCGCTGCCGACGTTACCCGCGTTGCTGGCCTGAGCCCCGTGGAGGTGTCCGATGGCGTGGCTGATACTGATCGTCTCCGGGGCCTTCGAGGCGGTCTTCACCGTCAGCCCGAGTAGGACCGAGGGCTTCACCCGGCCCATCCCGATCATCGTTTTTCTTGTCGCGGTGATCATTTCGATGGGCGCGCTGCTCAAGGTAGCGCTGCTGCTCGGTCTCATCGGCTGCATCGTGGGCCTGAACCCCGATCAATGACGCAGCCATCTTGAGAGGCCCAGAGCCCCAAGGGCTCCGATCGCCGCAGCGGTCAGCGTGCCGACCACCCCGACCCCTTCGCGGACCTGGATCCGGGTGGTGATCCGGGCGCCCACCGGCGGTTCGACCGGCCGGGCGGCCAGACTGTCGGCGGACGTCGCCGCCCAGGCGGTGGCGAACAGGATCAGCCGGGACGTGATGTAGGCGAACACCATTAGGCCCAGCACCGGGCCGAACGTCGCGCCGGCCGGGCCGGTGGTGACCGAGGCCAGATAGACCGATCCGACCTGTTTGAAGATCTCGAAACCGATGGCCGCCAACAGCCCCGCCCGCACCGAACTGCGCAGGCTGACCGTCGTGCGCGGCAGCCGGGCGATCACCCAGGTGAACAACAGCCAGGCGACCAGCACCGCCACCGCGATCGAGGCCACCTTCAGGCCGATCCCGAGACCGGGGAACTCCGATATCTCCAGCCGGCGCAGCACTCCCCGCATCACCGCACGGTCGCCCAGCGCGGTGAGGCCGAAGGTCACGAGCAGCGCCAGGAACAGCGACAGCAACGCCACCAGATCGGACAGCTTGGTCCGCACGAAGTTGCCTTTTTCGGGCCGCTGTTCCCACATCTCGCTGAGCGCCTCGCGCAGGTTGGCCATCCAGCTCAGCCCCGCCCAGGTCGCGGTGGCCAACCCGATCAGGCCCACCGACGTGCGGGAGGCGATCGCGGAGTCCATCAGTTCGATCAGCTGCTGACTGGCGTCGCCGCTGACCGTGGTGCGGATCCGGTCCTCGATCTGCCGCAGCAGATCGGGACGTCCGGCGAGCACGAAACCGCCGATCGAGAAACCCACCATCAGCAGCGGGAACAGTGCGAACACCGTGAAATAGGTGATGCCGGCGGCGAAGTGGTTACCGCGGGCCTCGGTGTAGCGCTCCTGCGCCCGCAGCACGTGGTCGAACCACGCGTAACGGGCCCGCAGCCGTTGCAGGACGCCGGGTTCGGACGGTTCGGTCACACCGGCGCCTCCAGGGCTCGTCTGCGGATCTGGTCAGCGATCAGCTCGTCAGGAACGGGGCGGTAGGAACCCTAGCCGGTCGTATACCCGTTTGAGGGTGGTTGCCGACACCTCACGTGCCCGTTCGGCGCCGGCCGCCAGGATGCCCTCCAGCTCGGCGGGGTCGGCGAGCAGTTCGTCGACCCGGGTCTTGATGGGGGTGACGAACTCCACCACCGCCTCGGCGGTGTCCTTCTTCAGGTCGCCGTAGCCGCGGCCGGCGTACCGCGCGACCAGCGTGTCGATGTCGGTGTCGGTCACCGCCGACTGGATGGTGAGCAGGTTGGAGACACCGGGTTTGGCCTCCGGGTCGTAGCGGATCTCCCGTTCGGAATCGGTGACCGCCGACCGGATCTTCTTGGCGGTCACCTTCGGATCGTCGAGCAACGCGATCAGCCCGGCGTCGCTGCCCGCCGACTTGCTCATCTTGGCGGTCGGATCCTGCAGGTCGTAGATCTTCGCGGCGGTCCTGGGGATCATCGCCTCGGGGATCACGAAGGTGTCCGGGAAGCGGGAGTTGAACCGTTGCGCCACATCGCGGGCCAGTTCCAGATGCTGGCGCTGGTCTTCGCCGACCGGGACGAGGTCGGTGTCGTAGAGCAGCACGTCGGCGGCCATCAGCACCGGGTAGGTGAACAGTCCGACGGTGGTGCCCTCGGTGCCCTGCTTCTGCGCCTTGTCCTTGAACTGGGTCATCCGGGAGGCCTGCCCGAACCCGGTGAAACAACCCAGCACCCAGGCCAATTCGGCGTGCGCCGCGACGTGGCTCTGCACGAAGACGGTGCTGCGGGCCGGATCGATCCCCAGCGCCAGATACTGGGCGGCGGTGACCAGGGTGCGGCGCCGCAGCGTCTCCGGATCCTGCGGGACGGTGATGGCGTGCAGGTCGACCACGCAGAAGAACGCGTCGTGGTCGTCCTGCAGACCCACCCACTGCGCGATCGCACCCAGCGCGTTGCCGAGGTGCAGCGAGTCGGAGGTGGGTTGAGCGCCCGAGAAGACGACCGGGCGGGTTCGGACGGAAGTGTTCATGATGGGCCAATCTTTTCACGCCGGTTTCCGGCGCCGGCCGGGCGTCACGCGAACTCGACGGTGACCGGGGCGTGGTCGGACCAGCGCAGGTCGTAGGCGGCCGGTTTCTCCACCCGCGCCGCCGTGGCCCGGGCCGCCAGCGCCGGGGTGGCCAGGTGGTAGTCGATCCGCCAGCCCGCGTCGTTGTCGAACGCCCGCCCGCGCCACGACCACCAGCTGTAGGGTCCGGCGACGTCGGGGTGCAGGGCGCGCATCACATCGACCCAGCCGGTGGCGAGCAGATCACTCACCCACTGCCGCTCATTGGGCAGAAAGCCCGACTTCCTGAGGTTGCCCCGCCAGTTCTTGATGTCGTTCTCGGTGTGCGCGATGTTCCAGTCCCCGCACACCACGGCCTCGCGCCCCGGGGTGTTGAGGGCGGCCATCCGGTGCGCCAGCGCGGCCATGAACCGTTCCTTCTCGTCCTGCCGCTCGGTGCCGGCCTCACCGGTCTGCACATAGACACTGGCGACGGTCACGCCGTCGATGTCGGCCTCCAGGTAGCGGCCGTGCAGCGCGAACTCGCACCGCTCGTCGAAGCCGATCCGGACCGCCGCGATCGGTCGGCGGCTCAGCACGGCGACGCCGTTGCGCCCCTTGAGGTGCGGGCATGCCGACACCAGTTGCCATCCGTCGTCGAGGGCCGGCGCCAACGCGGCGGCGAGCTGATCGTCGTCGCACCGCGTCTCCTGCAGGCAGACCACATCGGCCGCGGTGTCGTCGAGCCAGGCCAGCAGGCCGAGGTTGGATTCCGAGCGGCGACGGACCGCCGCGCGGATGCCGTTGACATTGATGGTGGTCACAATCAGGCGGGACATCAGCCCGGAACCATAGCCGACGATGTTGCGATACCGGCGGTATCACCTTAACCTCGGGCAGATGAGCGAACGCGCGCCCATTCACCTCGGCTCCGGCGAGCCGGTCCTCCTCCTGCACCCGTTCATGATGTCGCAGAGCGTGTGGAAGGACGTCGCTCCGCGCATCGCCGGCACCGGCCGCTATGAGGTCTACGCGCCGACGATGCCGGGCCACAACGGCGGGGTCAAGGGACGGTTCTTCCTCGACACCGCCGAGCTGGCCGACGACATGGAACGCCGGCTCGACGAGCTGGGCTGGGACACCGCCCACATCGTCGGCAACTCGCTGGGCGGCTGGGTGGCGTTCGAACTCGAGCGACGCGGCCGGGCCCGCACCCTGACCGGGATCGCACCGGCCGGCGGCTGGCACCGCTGGTCCCCGGCCAAGTACGAGGTCGTCGGGAAGTTCGTGCTCGGGTTCCCGGTGTGGGCGGTGGCCAAGCTGCTCGGCCGCCGCGCCGCCCGGCTGCCGATCGCCCGGCAGTTGGCGTTCGTCGCGGTCAGCGCCTACCCGGACGGCATCAGCGACGACGACCTGGTCCAGATCATCGACGATGTGACCCACTGCGCGGCGTACTACCAGCTGCTGGTCAAGGCGCTGCTGCTGCCCGGCCTGATGGAGCTGGCCGAGACGTCGGCCCCCACCCACCTGGTGGTGTGCGAGAAGGACCGGGTGCTGCCGAACCCACGGTTCGTCGACCACTTCCACAAGAACCTGCGGGAGATCACCCGCTACACCGAGCTCGACGGCGTCGGGCACATCCCGATGTTCGAGGCCCCGCAGCGGGTGGCCGACCTGATCGTGGACTTCCTCGACGACCACACCGGGAAACGCCGTCAGGCCTCCCCCGGTGCGGTCGGCTGAGGCTCGCCGACGCGCCGGTCAGTTGGCGGCGGCGGCCAGCACCTCGTTGAAGGTCTTGCTCGGGCGCATCACCGCGGCGGTCTTCTCCGGATCGGGGTAGTAGTAGCCGCCGATGTCGACCGGCTTGCCCTGGACCTCGTTGAGTTCGTTGACGATGGTGTCCTCGTTCTCCTCGAGCGCCCGGGCCAGCGCGGCGAACCGCTCGGCCAGTTCGGCGTCGTCGTCCTGTTCGGCCAGCGCCTGCGCCCAGTACATGGCGAGGTAGAACTGGCTGCCCCGGTTGTCCAGCTCACCGGTCTTACGCGACGGGCTCTTGTTGTTGTCCAACAGTTTTCCGATGGCGGTGTCGAGAGTCTTGCCGAGCAGGTCGGCCCGTTTGTTGCCGGTCTTGCGCGCCACATCCTCGAAACATGCGCCCAGGGCGAGGAATTCACCGAGCGAGTCCCAGCGCAGGTGGTTCTCCTCGAGCAGCTGGTGCACATGCTTGGGCGCCGAGCCACCGGCGCCGGTCTCGTACAGACCGCCGCCCTTCATCAGCGGGACGATCGACAGCATCTTGGCGCTGGTGCCCAGCTCCAGGATCGGGAACAGGTCGGTGAGGTAGTCGCGCAGGATGTTTCCGGTCGCGGCGATGGTGTCCTTCCCGCGGATCACCCGTTCCAGCGTGTACCGCATGGCCCACACCTGCGGCAGGATGTGGATCTTCAGGCCCTCGGTGTCGTGGTCCTTCAGGTACTTCTTGACCTTCTTGCGTAGCTCCACCTCGTGCGGACGCTCGATGTCCAGCCAGAACACCACCGGCATACCGGAGGCGCGGGCCCGGGTGACGGCCAGCTTGACCCAGTCCTGGATCGGGGCGTCCTTGACGATCGGCATCCGCCAGATGTCGCCCTCTTCGACGTTCTGCGACATCAACACCTCGCCGGTGTCGATGTCGACGATGTCGGCGACGCCGTCCTCGGGGATCTCGAAAGTCTTGTCGTGGCTGCCGTATTCCTCGGCCTTCTGCGCCATCAGCCCGACGTTCGGCACCGTGCCCATCGTGGTCGGGTCGAACTGCCCGTGGGTCTTACAGAAGTTGATCATCTCCTGGTAGATCCGGGAGAAGGTCGACTCCGGGTTCACCGCCTTGGTGTCCTTGAGCTTGCCGTCCGCGCCGTACATCTTGCCGCCGGCCCGGATCATCGCGGGCATCGAGGCGTCCACGATGACGTCGGACGGCGAGTGGAAGTTGGTGATGCCGCGGGCCGAGTCGACCATCGCCAGCTCGGGGCGGGTCTCGTGGCAGCGGTGGATGTCGTCGATGATCTCCTCCCGCTGCGAGGCCGGCAGCGTGGAGATCTTCTCGTACAGATCGGACATCCCGTTGTTGACGTTGACGCCGAGTTCGTCGAACAGCTTCTGGTGCTTGGCGAACGCGTCTTTGTAGAACACCTTGACCGCGTGGCCGAACACGATCGGGTGGCTGACCTTCATCATGGTCGCCTTGACGTGCAGCGAGAACATCACGCCGGTCTCGTAGGCGTCCTGCATCTGTTCCTCGTAGAACTCGCACAACGCCTTCTTGCTCATGAACATCGAGTCGATGATGTCGCCCTCGTCGAGCTTCACCTCGGGCTTGAGGACGAGCGTCTCACCGCGTTTGGTGTTCAGCACCATCTTCACCCGGCGCGCCCGGTCCAGCGTCATCGACTTCTCACCGGCGTAGAAGTCGCCCTTCTTCATGGTCGCCACGTGCGTGCGCGACGCCTGCGACCACTCGCCCATGCTGTGCGGGTTCTTCCTGGCGTACTCCTTGACCGCCTTGGGGGCGCGCCGGTCCGAGTTGCCCTCCCGCAGGACCGGGTTGACCGCACTGCCCAGCACCTTGGCGTAGCGATCCTTGATCTTCTGCTCTTCCTCGGTCTTCGGATCGCCGGGGTAGTCGGGCACGTTGAAGCCCTTGCCCTGAAGCTCCTTGATCGCGGCGAGCAACTGGGGCACCGAGGCGCTGATGTTCGGCAGTTTGATGATGTTGGTGTCCGGGTCCTGGGTGAGCCGGCCGAGCTCGCCGAGGTTGTCCGGTACTCGCTGTTCCTCGGTGAGGTAGTCGGGGAACTCGGCCAGGATCCGGGCGGCCACCGAGATGTCGCTGGTCTTGATGTCGATGCCGGCCGGCTTGGCGAACGACTCGATGATCGGCAGGAAGCTGTAGGTGGCGAGCAGCGGCGCCTCGTCGGTGAGTGTGTAGATGATGGTCGGCTTCTCGGCGCTCATATGTTGTCTCTCCCGGCGTCGGTATCGGTCCTATCGGCAATCTGCGCGCGGAACGCGCTGCGCTGCGTCGCTGGGCCAGACTACAAGGGGCGGCGGCACGGCGAAGCCCCAGCTTTGGCTACTGACCAGTAGCTTTTCTCCGGAGCTTTTGTCCGTGGCTTGCGTCCGGAGCTCCCGGCTGTGGCGCCGACCCCTTCTGGCCCGACTCCACCCCCATTCTCCACATCCCGAGGTTGACGCAGGTCACACGGGTGTCACGGCCCGCTGGCAGCCGGTCGCCGGGGTGCGATAGGCTTTTGGCAGGTCATGAGCGCCAGCGTCAAGCCCCGGCTCGCTGGCCGGCAACCCTCCAACCGCGGTGGGGTGCCCCGGGTGATGACCAGGTTGAGTAGCTGCAACGGGCTACACGGCAAGCGCGGGTCCGCAGGCTCGGACCCCCGAGAGAGTAGGGACGACTGATGCGGACATTCCCCCAGCCCATGTGTTGTCGCTGTTGATCCGGCTGCCGGTGATCCCGCCATGTCGGCGGTGACTCCACGCACCCCACAGCACCCCCGTGTGAATCCCGTACCCAGGAGAACGACTCGACGATGACCAACAGCGAACAGGACGACCCCACTGCCAAGTGGTCGTTCGAGACCAAGCAGGTCCACGCCGGCCAGACCCCGGATCCAGCGACCAACGCTCGGGCGCTGCCGATCTACCAGACCACCTCCTACACCTTCGACAGCACCGAGCACGCCGCCGCGCTGTTCGGGCTCAGCGAGCCGGGCAACATCTACACCCGGATCATGAACCCGACGCAGGACGTCGTCGAGAAGCGCATCGCCGCGCTCGAGGGCGGCGTCGCCGCGCTGTTCCTGGCGTCGGGGCAGGCCGCCGAGACCTTCGCGATCCTCAACCTCGCGAACGCCGGGGACCACATCGTCGCGAGCCCCCGGCTGTACGGCGGCACCTACAACCTGTTCCAGCACACCCTGCCCAAGCTCGGCATCGAGACGACGTTCGTCGAGAACCCCGACGACCTCGATTCCTGGCGGGCCGCGGTCCGGCCGAACACCAAGGCGTTCTTCGGTGAGTCGATCTCCAACCCGAAGATCGACATCCTCGACATCCCCAACGTCGCCGCGGTCGCGCATGAGGCAGGTGTGCCGCTGATCGTCGACAACACGATCGCGACGCCGTATCTGATCCAGCCGCTGAGCCACGGCGCCGACATCGTCGTGCACTCGGCCACCAAGTACCTCGGCGGGCACGGCGCCGCGATCGCCGGCGTGATCGTCGACGGCGGCACCTTCGACTGGACCAACGGCAAGTTCCCCGGCTTCACCGAACCCGATCCGAGCTACCACGGTGTGGTGTTCGCCGAGCTGGGACCGCCGGCGTTCGCGCTCAAGGCGCGGGTGCAGTTGCTGCGCGACCTCGGTTCGGCCGCGGCGCCGTTCAACGCGTTCCTGATCGCCCAGGGCCTGGAGACGCTGAGCCTGCGCGTGGAACGCCATGTGGAGAACGCCCAGAAGGTCGCCGAGTACCTCGAGGCGCACCCCGACGTGGTGTCGGTGAACTATGCGGGGCTGCCCAGCTCGCCGTGGTACGACCTCGGAAAGAAGCTGGCGCCCAAGGGCACCGGCGCGGTGCTGGCCTTCGAGCTGGCCGGCGGTGTGGAGGCGGGCAAGGCGTTCGTCAACGCGCTGACCCTGCACAGCCACGTCGCCAACATCGGCGACGTACGCTCGCTGGTGATCCACCCGGCGTCGACCACGCATGCGCAGTTGTCGCCCGAGGATCAGCTGGCCACCGGGGTCACGCCCGGCCTGGTGCGGTTGGCCGTCGGCATCGAGGGCATCGACGACATCATCGCCGACCTCGAGCAGGGCTTCGCCGCCGCCAAACCGTTCACCGCATCGGCCGGCGGCGATCCGCAGACGGTCGCATCGTTCTAGAGCAGCAGCGAAGTGACGATCCTGGACGTGACGAGAACCCCCACGTTGCCCGCCGAGGGCGAGTTGGCAGTGGTCGACATCGGGCCACTGCAGCTGGAGTGTGGCGAGGTGCTCGACAACGTCTCCATCGCGGTGCAGCGGTGGGGTGAGTTGTCGCCCAACCGGGACAACGTGGTGATGGTGCTGCACGCGCTGACCGGCGACTCGCACATCACCGGTCCGGCCGGACCGCAGCACCCGACGCCCGGCTGGTGGGACGGCGTGGCCGGTCCCGGCGCGCCGATCGACACCGACCGCTGGTGCGCGGTGGCCACCAACGCGCTGGGCGGCTGCCGTGGTTCCACCGGACCGGGTTCGATTGCGCCGGACGGTAAACCGTGGGGATCCCGGTTCCCGACGGTGACCGTGCGCGACCAGGTCAACGCCGATCTCGCCGCGCTGGCCGCGCTGGGCATCACCGAGGTCGCCGCCGTGGTGGGGGGCTCGCTGGGCGGCGCCCGCGCGCTGGAGTGGATGGTCGGTCATCCCGACACGGTGCGTGCCGGACTGGTGCTGGCGGTGGGCGCCCGCGCCACAGCCGATCAGATCGGCACCCAGAGCACGCAGATCGCCGCGATCAAGGCCGATCCGGATTGGCAGGGCGGTGACTACTACGGCACCGGCCGCGCCCCCTTGACGGGAATGATGATCGCCCGGCGATTCGCCCATCTGACCTACCGCGGCGAAGTGGAACTGGACAACCGGTTCGGCAACAAACCGCAGGGTGACGAGGACCCGCTGGCGGGTGGGCGCTACGCGGTGCAGAGCTACCTGGAGCACCAGGGTGAGAAGCTGGCCGCGCGGTTCGACCCGGGCACGTATGTGGCCCTCACCGAGGCGCTGTCGAGCCACGACGTCGGCCGCGGCCGCGGCGGTGTGGAGGCCGCGCTGCGGAGCTGCCCGGTGCCCGCGCTGGTCGGCGGGATCACCTCGGATCGGCTCTACCCGCTGCGGCTGCAGGAGGAGCTGGCCGAACTTCTTCCCGGCTGCAGGGATCTGGACATCATCGATTCGATGTACGGACACGACGGGTTCCTCGTCGAGACCGAAGCGGTCGGCAAGCTGATCCGGCGCACGTTGGAGTTGGCGGATCGGTGAGCGGTAGACGGCAGCGGTCCTTGTCGTTCGGCGCGGAAGCCGCGGCCTACGAACGGGGCCGGCCGTCGTATCCACCCGAGGCGATCGACTGGCTGCTGCCCTCGGACGCCCGCGATGTGCTCGACCTCGGCGCCGGGACCGGCAAGCTCACCACCCGGCTGGTGGAGCGGGGCCTGAACGTCACCGCGGTCGATCCGATCCCGGAGATGCTCGAACTGCTCTCCAAGTCGTTGCCGGACACCCCGGCACTGCTCGGCACCGCCGAGGAGATCCCGTTGCCGGACAACAGCGTCGACGCGGTGCTGGTGGCCCAGGCGTGGCACTGGTTCGACGTGGACCGGGCGGTGCGGGAGGTCGCCCGGGTGCTGCGGCCCGGCGGCCGACTCGGGTTGGTGTGGAACACCCGCGACGAACGGATGGGCTGGGTCAAGGAGCTCGGCCGCATCATCGGCGACGAACACGATCCGTTGAGCAAGACGGTGACGTTGCCGGAACCGTTCACCGATGTGCAACGCCACCAGGTGGAGTGGACGAACTATCTGACTCCGCAGGCGCTGATCGACCTGGTCGCCTCGCGCAGCTACTGCATCACCTCTCCGGCGAAGGTGCGTGCCCGCACCCTGGAGCGGGTCCGGGAGCTGCTGGCCACCCATCCGGCGCTGGCCAACAACAGCGGGTTGGCGCTGCCCTACATCACGGTGTGCATCCGCGCCACGCTGGCGTGAGTGGCGGCCCGACGATCGCGCCGGACTGTCAGCTCGCGAACAGCTTGAGCCGCGACCGGATCCGGCGCTCCAGGAAGTCGTCGAGCACCTCCTCGAAGACCGCGTTGTCGTCGCCGGCCACCATGTGGTGGGCGCCGACCACTGTCGCGAACTCCGCGTGCGGCACCAGTTCGATGAACCGCTTGGCGTCCTCGACGCTGAGCACGTCGGACTCGCCGCCGCGCACCAGCAGCGTGGGCAGCCGCAGATCGCGCGCCGCCGCGCCCAGCCGGGCCGGATCGATCAGCGGATCGCGCTGCACCGGCTGGAACGGTTCGGCCAGGAACTTGGGATCCCAGTGCCAGTACCACCGGCCGTCACGGAACCGGAGGTTCTTCTTCAGCCCCTCGAGGTTCTTCGGCCGCGGCCGGTGCGGCACGTAGGCGGCGACCGCGTCGGCGGCCTCCTCCAGCGACCCGAAGCCGGTCTCGGCGTGGGCCATCATGAAGTCGCGGATCCGGTCCGTCCCCTTCGGCTGCAGGAACGGCGAGACGTCGACGAGCACCAGGCCGAGTGCCAGGTCGGGCCGGTGGCCGATCGCCGCCAGCGCCGAGACACCGCCCAGCGAGGCGCCCACGAACACCGGCGGACGGCCCAGGTGCTCGGCGATCGCGATGACGTCGAAGGCGAAGCGGTCCAGCCCGTAGTAGCCGTCCGGTGACCAGCCGCTGTCACCGTGTCCGCGCAGGTCGACGGTGACCGCGTACCAACCCTTGGCGGCGAGATCCGTCGCCGTCGCCCCCCACGAATGCCGGGTCTGCCCGCCGCCGTGCAGCAGCACCACGGGCGTGTCCGACGGGTCGCCGTAGGCGTCCGCGGCCAGCGTGACGTCGCTCGATGCGATCTTCAGCAGCTCGCTCGTGGGCTTGTCGTTCATACCCGGGTCCTCGCTTCCTGGCCGGTGACGTCTCCGACCCTCATCGTGACACGGGCTCTGTCACCGGCAGGCAGCGGCTCGGCCTCCTTGCGCCAAGGCGAGTTTCGCCGATGGCTCCACTCCGCCCTAGCTGGTGCCGAGCGGGTCGATGGTCCAGCCGATATAGAGGATCGCCGCGCTGACACCCGCGGTGGTCACGAAGTCCAGGCCGCGTGACCGCACCGCCAGCAGCCCCGCGCGGTCGTCGGGCAGGGTCAACCGCAACACGGCGGCGAGGCCGACGCCGAAGCCCAGGACCAACGCTCCGCGCCGCCAGTAACCGGCGATCACCAGGACGAAGGCGGCGATGAAGATCAGGCCGACCAGCAGGATCGGCCACTGCCCCGCGAACACCTTGCGGGCGAACTCCTTGAGCGTCACGCCTTTTCGGCCAGCTCCACGACGTTGGTCAACAGGAAGGCCCGGGTCAGCGGCCCGACGCCGCCCGGATTCGGCGACACATGACCCGCCACGTCCCAGACGTCCGGGTGCACGTCGCCGACGAGCTTGGCCTGCTCGTCGCGGCTCACGCCCACATCGACGACCGCCGCACCCGGGCGCACCATGTCCGCGGTGACCATGTGCGGCACCCCGGCCGCGGCGATGATGATGTCGGCCTGCCGGGCGATCTCGGGGAGGTTGCGGGTTCCGGTGTGGCACAAGGTCACCGTCGCGTTCTCCGACCGGCGCGTCAGCAACAGCCCCATGGGCCGCCCGACGGTCACCCCGCGGCCGATCACCACCACGTGCGCCCCGGCGATCTCCACGTCGAACCGCCGCAGCAGGTGCACGATCCCCCGGGGTGTGCACGGCAGCGGAGCCGGTTCGTTGAGCACCAGCCGGCCCAGGTTCATCGGGTGCAGGCCGTCGGCGTCCTTGGCCGGGTCGATGCGCTCCAGCGCCGCGTTCTCGTCGAGATGCCCCGGCAACGGCAACTGCACGATGTAGCCGGTGCACGCCGGATCCGCGTTCAGCTCGTCGAGGACGTCGGCGAGTTCGGCCTGGCTGATGTCGGCGGGCAGGTCGCGGCGGATCGACGTGATGCCCACCTTGGCGCAGTCGGAGTGCTTGCCGCGCACATACGCGTGCGACCCCGGATCGTCGCCGACCAGCACCGTCCCCAGCCCGGGTGTGCGGCCGGCCGCCGTCAGCGCCGCCACCCGTTCCTTCAGCTCAGCGAAGATCTCGTCGCGCGTGGCCTTGCCGTCCAGCCTGATAGCTCCCACGCGCTCATTGTTGCAGCACGCGATGTCGCTAGGCTGCCGGTATGGACACTCGACGCGATGTGTTCGCTCCGGCAAAGCTCGGACCGCTGACGCTACGCAACCGCATCATCAAGGCCGCCACCTTCGAGGCCCGCACCCCGGATGCACTGGTCACCGATGACCTCATCGAGTACCACCGGCTTCCGGCCGCCGGCGGAGTCGGCATGACCACGGTGGCCTACTGCGCCGTCTCGCCCGGCGGTCGCACCGACGGCTGGCAGCTGTGGATGCGCCCGGAGGCCGTGCCCGGGCTGCGGCGGCTCACCGACGCGGTGCACGCCGAGGGCGCGGCGGTCAGCGCACAGATCGGACACGCCGGACCCGTCGCCAACGCCCGCACCAACAAGGCGCAGGCCCTGGCTCCGATCCGGTTCTTCAACCCGCTGTCGATGCGGTTCGCCCGCAAGGCCACCCGCGAAGACATCCGGGAGGTCACCGAGGCCCACGCCACCGCCGCGAAGCTGGCCGTCGACGCCGGGTTCGACGCCGTCGAGATCCACCTCGGGCACAACTACCTGGCCAGCTCGTTCCTCAGCCCGCTGCTGAACCGCCGCACCGACGAGTTCGGCGGCTCGCTGGAGAACCGCGCCAAGGTGGCGCGCGGATTGGTGCAGGCGGTCAAACGCGCCGTCGGCGATCAGATCGCCGTCACCGCCAAGCTCAACATGTCCGACGGGGTGCGCGGCGGCATCACGATCGAGGAGTCGCTGCAGACCGCCAAGTGGCTCGAGGAGGACGGCGGACTCGACGCGATACAGCTCACCGCGGGCAGCTCACTGGTCAACCCCATGTATCTGTTCCGCGGCGGCGCGCCGGTCAAGGAGTTCGCCGGCGCGTTCAAACCGCCGCTGAGCTGGGGTATCCGCATGACCGGTAAGAAGTTCTTCCGCGAGTACCCCTACCACGACGCCTACCTGCTGCGGGATGCCCGCCAGTTCCGCGCCGAACTCACGATGCCGCTGATCCTGCTCGGCGGCATCACCAACCGCGAGACCATGGACCGCGCGATGGCGGAGGGCTTCGACTTCGTCGCGATGGGCCGGGCGCTGCTGGCCGAACCGGATCTGCTGAACCGGATCAAGGCCGACCCCGGCGTGCAGTCGATCTGCGACCACTGCAACCTGTGCATGCCGACGATCTACAGCCACACGTTGTGCGTGCGCACCGGAATGCCCGACGCCGCGGTGAAGGCCGGCGGCTAACGTCCCGAATGGCCGACCTCGGCGGGAAGCGGGGGCGGCAGCGGGGTGGTGGGCGTCGGCTCCCCCGACTGCCCTGACGTCCCCGACTGCCCCGACGCCGGTGCGGCATCGCGCTTCTCGTACTCCACCATCCGCTCCTCTCGGAGCACCCGGTCACCCTCGGCGATGACCAGTGCGTCGGAGGTCATGGTGTAGGTGACTCCGCCGTTGGCGGCGGTGAATCCGGCGCCCTCGGGGGTGGCGGCGGTGATGAGCCGGGCGCCGTCACGCACCCGCACCCCGCGGTACTGATAGCTGCCGTCGGGTTGCCTGCAGATTGCCACCCGCGAGTGGGCGGTGCGGCCGAACATCACCGCCAGCGACGGCGCCGCGCAGCGCGCGGTGGAATCGATGTATCCGCGGTCGTCGCTGGCCGGCGCCGCCGCCGCGATCGGCGATCCGGCCAACAGCAGCGCGATGCAGGTCGTCGCGGCGACGGACAGTCGGTGGCGAAACGTCACGGGCACTCCTGATGTCACGCATGTGCTCCCCCCATGGAAGCAAGCCGATTCGGTGTTGCCGGCAAACCAGGTCATCGATGGCCGGATCGTTTCCGCACTGATACCAAAGCGGGTTTGCTCCGTTTCCTACCTACCCGGATCGGCCGGACCGTGCGGTTAGAGTTGTCGCGATGAGTCGACCGATCCCGCCTGCTGCCCGGCCCGTTACGGGGCCCGCCCTGACCGTCCGGTACGAGGGATCGACCCGTACCTTCGCCCCCGGCAACGATGTGGTGATCGGCCGCGATCTGCGTGCCGACGTGCGGGTCGCCCATCCGCTGATCTCGCGCGCCCACCTGGTGCTGCGCTATGACCACAACCGCTGGGTGGCGATCGACAACGGCAGCCTCAACGGGGTCTGGGTGAACGGCCGCCGGGTGCCGGCGGTCGACATCCACGACGGCGCGACGATCAACCTCGGCAACCCGGACGGCCCACGGTTGACCTTCGATGTCGGCCGGCATCAGGGCTTCGCGGGCACCCCGGCGCGCACGACGGCGGTGCCGGTGGCGGCGCCCGGTCGTGCGGCCGGCCCGCCCAGCGGCAACTGGCCGCACACCGCCCCGCCGGCCGGGCCGCGGTCGGAGCCGATGTATCCGGCCGGCCCGCCGTCGTATCCGTCGGCCCCGTCGGGATATCCGTCGGGTTCGGGCGCCCAGCCGCGCTACCCGACCGGACCGCAGGCCAGGTCGGCACCCGCCGCCACACCCCCGCCCCGGCCGGCGCCGCAACCGTCGGTGTCGGAGCTGGAACCGGCCACCGCCCTGGGTCCGACCGCCGCGCCCCGGTCGCCGGAGATCAACAACCTGGCGACCAGCATGATGAAGATCCTGCGTCCCGGCCGGGCGCAGGAGGCGCCACCCGGATCGATCAAGATCGGGCGGGCCGTCGACAACGACATCGTCATCCCCGATGTGCTGGCGTCCCGCCACCACGCCACGCTGGTCCCGACTCCGGCCGGTATGGAGATTCGGGACAACCGAAGCATCAACGGCACTTTCGTCAACGGCACCCGCACCGAGACGGCTGTGCTCAACGAGGGCGACGTCGTCACCATCGGCAACGTCGACCTGGTCTTCCGCAACGGCACGCTGGTCCGGCGCACCGAGACCGAGGCCGCCACCGACGCCGGCGGCCTCGACGTCCGCGGTGTCACCTGGACCATCGAGAACAACAAGACGCTGCTGGACAACATCTCGATCACCGCGCGGCCGGGCACGCTCACCGCGATCATCGGCCCGTCCGGCGCCGGGAAGTCGACGTTCGCCCGGCTCATCGCCGGCTACACCCATCCCACCAGCGGCACGGTGACCTTCGAGGGACACAACGTCCACGCCGAGTACGCGTCGTTGCGCTCCCGGATCGGGATGGTGCCGCAGGACGATGTGGTGCACGGCCAGCTGACCGTCAACCAGGCGTTGATGTATGCCGCGGAACTGCGGCTGCCGCCGGACACCACCGAGGAGGACCGCCGGCAGGTGGTGGCGGAGGTCCTCGAGGAACTCGAGATGACCGCCCACGCCGACACCCGGGTGGACAAGCTCTCCGGCGGGCAGCGCAAACGCGCGTCGGTGGCGATGGAACTGCTGACCGGCCCGTCGCTGCTGATCCTGGACGAACCGACATCGGGGCTTGACCCGGCGCTGGACCGGCAGGTCATGACGATGCTGCGGCAGTTGGCCGACGCCGGCCGCGTGGTGCTGGTCGTCACCCACTCGCTGACCTACCTCGACGTCTGCGATCAGGTGCTGCTGCTCGCGCCCGGCGGCAAGACCGCCTTCTACGGCCCGCCCAGCCAGATCGGCCCGACGATGGGCACCACCAACTGGGCCGACATCTTCAGCACCGTCGCCGGCGACCCGGACGCGGCGAACCGGCGGTTCCTGGAACGCCAGGGCCCGCCCCGGGAGTTGCCGGCCGAGTCGGCCAAACCCACCGATCTGGGCAGCCCGACCCGCACCAGCCTGCGGCGGCAGTTCTCCACGATCGCCCGCCGCCAGATCCGGCTGATCGTGTCCGACCGCGGCTATTTCGTCTTCCTGGCGTTGCTGCCGTTCATCATGGGTGTGCTGTCCCTGTCGGTCCCCGGGGACGTCGGGTTCGGCGTCCCCAACCCCATGGGTGACGCCCCCAACGAGCCGGGCCAGATCCTGGTGCTGCTCAACGTCGGTGCGATCTTCATGGGCACCGCGCTGACGATCCGCGACCTGATCGGCGAACGGGCCATCTTCCGACGCGAACAGGCGGTCGGATTGTCCACCACCGCGTACCTTTTGGCGAAGGTCTGCGTGTATTCGGTGTTCGCGATCGTGCAGTCGGCGATCGTCACCGCGATCACCATCGCCGGTAAGGGCTGGGATGTCGACAAGGGGGCGGTGGACCACGGCTCGGTGTTCGGAAACCCGAAGCTGGAGTTGTTCTTCGGGATGGCCGCGACCACGGTCGCCGCGGCGATGCTCGGGTTATTGCTGTCGGCGCTGGCGAAGACCAGCGAGCAGATCATGCCGCTGCTGGTGGTGGCGATCATGAGCCAGCTGGTGTTCTCCGGCGGCATGATCCCGGTGACCGACCGCATCGGGCTCGACCAGTTGTCCTGGTTCACCCCGGCAAGGTGGGGCTTCGCCGCCTCGGCGTCCACGGCGGATCTGATCACGCTGGTGCCCGGCCCGTTGACGCCGAAAGACCGGCACTGGGAACACGATTCCGGCACCTGGTTGTTCGACATGGCGATGCTGGCCGTGCTCAGCGTGTTCTATCTGGCGTTGGTGCGCTGGAAGATCCGACTCCCCCGCGCATAGTGATTTCGGCGTGCTCACGGTCGCTGAGCGATCGTCAGCACGCCGAAATCGCTACCCGGGCAGCGTGGACATGCGGTCCAGCGCGTATTCGGTGATGGCGATCAACGCCTCCTTGGCGGACTGTCGGTCGCGGGCGTCGACGGAGATCACCGGAACGTGGTCGCGCAGCGCCAGCGCCTTGCGGATGGCCTCGGTGGGATAGCGCGGCGCACCGTCGAACTCGTTGATCGCCACCAGGAACGGCAGATCCCGGGCCTCGAAGAAGTCCACCGCGGGGAAGCTGTCCTGCAGCCGGCGCACGTCGACGAGGATGATGGCGCCGATCGCCCCGCGGATCAGGTCGTCCCACATGAACCAGAACCGGCGCTGCCCCGGCGTGCCGAACAGGTACAGCACCAGGTCCTCGTCGAGGGTGATGCGGCCGAAGTCCATCGCCACCGTGGTGGTGCGCTTGTCCGGGGTCGCCTCCAGGCCGTCGACACCGGCCGAGGCGTTGGTGACCAGCGCCTCGGTCCGCAACGGCATGATCTCCGAAACCGCGCCGACGAAGGTCGTCTTGCCGGCGCCGAACCCGCCCGAGATGACGATCTTGGTTGACGCGGTAGCCCGGTTGCCCGGCCCGTCAAAGCGCCCGTAGGCCACGCAATGTCCTTCCTATGAGCTCGCGGCGCTCGTCGTCGGTGGAGACGGCGCCGAGGGTGCTTTGCACCCGCAGATAACCCTGCGTCACCAGGTCCCCGATTAGCACGCGCGCCACGCCGAGAGGCAGCGACAAATGCGCTGCGATCTCCGCCACCGACAGGCTGCGGGCCCCCAACTCCACGATCTGCCCCCGCACATCGGAGCGCGGCCAGTGCACCGGCGCCTGCGTGGGTACCGCCTGGATCGGCGCCTCCAGCGGCAGGTCGACCCGTGAGTCGGTGCGGCCCGCGGTCAGGATGTAGGGGCGCACCAGACTCGGCTCATCGGCCGGTCCGGGTTCGGGTTGCCAGGCGTCCATCGACGTCTCACGAGTGCTGCGCGGTGCGGCGTCCGGCCTGCACCACGTTGCCGACCCGTTCGACGAGGATCGCCATCTCGTAGCCGATCTGCCCGATGTCGCCGGACCGGGCGGTCAGCGTCGCCAGGTGCGATCCGTCGCCGACCCGCATCAGCAGCAGATAGCCGCGTTCCATCTCGACCACCGACTGCAGCACATGTCCGCCGTCGAACAGTTGCGCCGCACCGGTGGACAGACTGGCCAGCCCGGACGCCACCGCAGCCAGCTGATCGGCCCGCTCGGTGGGCATGTGCTCAGAAGCCGCCATCAACAGGCCGTCCGCGGACACCAGGATCGCGTGCGACACACCGGGCACCTCGCGAGCGAACTTCGAGACCAGCCAGTCGAGCGACTCCCGGGCTGTCGGACGTTGCGGCCCCGATCCCCGGGGCGTGTCAGTCCCACCCGCCGGAAAGGTCATTCGTCGTCTGTTCCTCTGATTTCTCGGGCGTGTAATCGGCCCGCCTGCACACCGCCGAAATGGCTGCTGATGCTCGCCCGGACCGCCTCCGGATCGGGCCGCGGCGCCGACTCCTCGGACTCGGCAGCCGATGCTACCTGCTCGCCGACGCCCGCTGCGCCCCCGTTGCGGTGCTCCTCGGTTCCGGCGCCGAGCACCGAGTCCCGGCCGCCGGGCACCAGCCGGGCCCCCGGTTCCCGGATGGGCAGCCCCTCCTCGGTGTGCGCGCGGACCGGGGTGTCCTCGGCTTCGGCGGCCTTCGACCAACCGTGATCCCACACCGACTCCCAGTTGAGATCGCTGCTGCGGCCCAACTCGGTGGGGTCGATGAGCCATTCGGACAGCATCGTCTGGTAGATGGTGTCGCCGTCGTCCGCGGCCGGCGGCGCCGATTCGCCGAGCCGGGGTTCGGGCTGGGGTTCGGGCTGGGGCTGGGGCTCATGCCGGGATCGGGGCTCATGCCGGGATCGGGGCTCATGCCGGGATCGGGGCTCATGCCGGGATCGGGGCCCGGACTGCACCTGCGCCCGCGAGGCGAAGAACGCCGAGGTATCGCTGGGCCGCACCGGCCCGACGGGTTCCGGTTCAGCCGGTTCCGGCGCAGCGGGTTCCGGTGGGGTGGCGTCCGGCCAGGCCTGCGGCCAACTGGTCTGCTCGGCAGGCTGGGCGGGCTCGGCCGCAGGTGCCGGTTCGGCCGGCGGCGCCAACGAGCCGGGCAGTTCGGTGATGCCGCTGGCACCGGGCGCCCGTTGCGGCAGGAGGCCGACCGGGAGCTCCGCGGAGCCTGCGTCCTGACCGTCGGCCGGGGCGGCGGGGGCGGCGGTCTCGGGGGCGGTCTGCTGCGGCACCGTCTGAACCTCGCTGAACCGCGCGTCGGCCGCGCCGGTGACCGGGGCTCCGCCCGGGTCGACGGCACGGTGGGCACCGGTGGGCCGGCGCACCGCCGGTTCGACCTCCGAGCGGGTCAGCAACTCGGCCGGCACGTACACCCCGGCGGTGGTGCCCGAACCGGGGTCGCCGGGCACGGTGCTGCGCAGCCGGACCACCAGGTTGTGCTGGGCGGCGAGGCGGCCCACCACGAACAGCCCCATGTGCCGGGCTGTGTACGGGTCGACCTCCCCGCCCGACTCCAGCCGGGCGTTGGCCATCCGCAGATCGGATTCGGACATCCCGAGCCCGGCGTCGCTCACCTCGATGACCAGGGCGCCGGTGTCGGCGTGCCCGGCCGACACCCGCACCTGGGCGGTCGGCGGCGAGTAGCGCAACGCGTTGTCGAGCAGTTCGGCGAGGATGTGGACCAGGTCGCCGGCGACCGATCCGTGCACCTCGCTGTCGGGCACGGTCGTCATGACGATGCGGGTGTAGTCCTCCACCTCGGACGCGGCCGCGTGGATGAGCGACGCCACCGGCATCGGCGCCGCCTGTTCCCGCGGAACCTTCGCGCCGGCGAGCACCAGCAGGTTGGCGCCGTTGCGGCGCATCCGGGCGGCCAGATGGTCCAACCGGAACAGGTTCTGCAGCCGCTGCGGGTCCTCTTCGTTGCGTTCCAGCTGGTCGATCAGGGTGAGCTGCTGGTCCACCAGCGATCGACTGCGCCGCGACAGGGTTTCGAACATGTCGCTGATCTGCATCTGCAGCCGGGTCTGCTCGCCGGCCAGGAACACGGCCTGCTCATGGAGTTCGTCGACCGCGTGGGCGACCTGGCCGATCTCCTCGGTGGTGTGCACCGCGATCGGCTCGACCTCGGGCAGTTCACCGGTCTCCCGCACCTGGTCGAGTTCACGGGCCAGATCGCCGTGTGCCACCTTCAGGGCGCTGTCGCGCAACGTCCGCAGCGGACGCACCAGCGACCGTGCCACCAGCAGCACCACCACCGCGGCCACGGCGATGGCCAGCAACACCAGCACGGTGTCGCGGATCGCCGCGGTCCGCTGATCGTCGGCGGCCTGCCGCACCTCGTCGGGAATGGTGGTGGCCAGTTCGGCGATCATCGCGTCGGCCACCGAACGGGTCACCTGCTGCGACCCCAGCAACTCCGGATTGGCGGCCAGCGGCACCGCCGGATCGGACATCATCGACATCCGCCGCACCATCTCGGTCCGCAGCGTCGCCGCCTGCTGGGAGTCGTTGCCCAGGTAAGCGATCATGCCGTTGATCGTCGACGGTTCGGTGCCGGCCAACGTGATCAACGAGGTGCGCAGCTCGGGCTCGGGCAGGTAGCCGCCGCTGGTGACGGACATCTCCTGCATGGTCATCTGGCCGCGGGCGCCGACCGCGCGGGACAGCGCCTCGGCCTTGCGCTGCACACCGGGGGCGTCGTCGCGGGCCGAACCGGTGATCGCGGTCTCGGCGGTGAGCAGCAGCGGTGCATAGGCGGTGACCCGTTGGCGCAGGTCGACGACGTTCGACATGACCTTGTTGATGAGGTCCTGTCCGCCGTCGAGCAGCGTGTCCACCGCGGCCCGCACATCCGGAACGATCTCGCCCTGCTCGGCGCGCTCCCGCAGTTCGGTCTTGCGTTCGTCGAACCGGGCCAGCGCGGGCTGGGTCTCCCGGCCGGTGGTGGCGGCGACCATCGCCTCCTCCAGGGCGGCCATGTAGTCGACCACCGGCGGGATGACCTCGGCCCGGTCGACGGCGCGCCGCAGTTCCGCGTTCTCCGCCACCCCCGAGTAGACCCGCAATCCGGCGAACGTCGCGATCAACAGCAACGGCACCAGGACGATCGCGAAGACCTTCCAGCGCACCGGCCAGTTGGTCAGTGCCCACCGGGACGGCTTCTTGATCGGGTCCGGCGCCGGCGGTTCGACGTCACGGTTCGTTCCGTCCGACTTCCTCAGTTGGGAGAAAACCGTCATCGCAACCCGGCCGGCCGTCCGGCCGCATGTCCGTGATCAACTGTTCGAGGATCAACTGTTCGAGCGTCGTTCATAAATGTTCCTGCTGCGCCTGGCAATTGGACGAGTATGACAGGCACAGGGCATCGGTTCCACAATTCTTACTGAACAGACAATCTCCTTAACAGCGTCTTGGGTCAAGCCGCCGGTGTGCGAGCAAAGCCCGATCGCCGGCTGGGATCATCGTCTGGTGTTTCGGGTGATGTTCGTTTCGCCGCGGATTCCGCCGAACACCGGCAACGCGATCCGGATGGTCGCCGCGACCGGCGCCGAGCTGCACCTGGTGGATCCGCTGTTCGACCTGTCCGAGCCGAAACTCCGGCGGGCCGGACTGGACTACCACGATCTGGCGTCGGTGAGTGTGCACACCGATCTGGACGCCGCCTGGGCGGCGCTGCAACCGCGGCGGGTGTTCGCGTTCACCGTCCGGGCCGAGACGACCTACGTCGACATCCACTATCAGCCCGGCGACGTGTTGATGTTCGGCCCGGAGCCGACCGGTCTGGACGCCGAGACGCTGGCCGATCCGCACATCACCGCCGAGGTCAGCATTCCCATGCTGCCCGGACGACGCTCGCTGAACCTGTCCAACGCCGCCGCGGTGGCGGTCTATGAGGCGTGGCGTCAGCACGGCTTCGCGGGGGCGTGACCGGCGCACCGACCGTCGGCGGCCGCGCTACCACCGGTTCCAGTGCACGACCTGTTCGGCGGGCAGCCGCTTGGCCGGGCGGAAGTCGGTGCCTTTGGTGTAGGCGATCGGGAACAGCCCCGCCTGGCTGTAGCGGTCGAACGGGATGCCGAGCACCTCGGCGGCCCGCTGCTCCCCGTCGCCGACCAGATGCAGTGTCGTCCAGGCCGAGCCGAGGCCGCGCGAGCGCAGCGCCAGCATGAAACTCCACACCGCGGGCAGCAGCGAACCCCAGAACGACGCCGTCACACCGGCCGGCTGGTTGTCGGGCCGGCCCTCCAGGCAGGGCACCAGCAGCACCGGGACCTCGTGGAAGTGCTCGCTGAGGTAGCGGGCCGAGGACTTGACCCGGTCCATCCGCTCGCCGCGCACATCGTCGTAGGACGGTCGGGGCCGGTCGAGATAGGCGTCGGCGTTGACCCGGTAGATGTCGGCCAGGGCCTTCTTCGTGTCCGGATCCTCGACGAAGACCCACTGCCAGCCCTGCGCATTGGAGCCGGTCGGGGCCTGCAACGCCAGCTCCAGACACTCCATCAGCACCTCGCGTGGCACCGGCTTCTCCAGGTCCAGGCGCTTGCGCACCGACCGGGTGGTGGTCAGGACGTCGTCGACAGACAGGTTCAGGGCCATGGCGCCAGGCTAGTGGCCGCGCCCGGCCGCGGCCTGTCGGCGCTCAGTCGCGGGCGATGTAGGCGGCGAGGACCTGCTTCTCGCGGTCGACGTAGTGATCGCCACTGACGTCGACGACCACCCGGTCGATGGTGCCGCCGACGAATGCGAACGGCACGGATAGCCGGCCACCGCCGACCCGCTGTCCCGCCCCACGCACAATCCGTCACCGGTCGACGAGAACGCACCCGGCTGGGTGGTGCTCGGGCCGTCGGCCACCGCTTCGGTGTCGACGTACAGCGTCAGCGTTCCGACCGCGCTGTGGGTCTCCGATTGGTCACCGGTCATCTGGAATTCGGCGGTCAGCACATGGGTGCCCACCGGGATCGGATCGGGTGAGCTGACCGTCTGAATCCGTTCGCCCAACCAGTTGTACACGTAATGCAACGTTGTTGAAGACTTGTTCTCGTTGAACGAGTGGTTCGGTCCGCCCTCACCGCTCGCGCCGTTGTCGGACACCACCACGATGACGGTGTTGTCGAGTTGCTCGGACTCCTCGAGATGGTCGATGACCCTGCCGATCTCATGGTTGGTGGAGGACACATACGAAATCCACCGCCGGCCAGGGCCGGCCAGGCGGCCCCGGTGGTGTCCGGTTCGCCGTGCGGATTGATCGGCGACAACTCCACGTCGTCGGGTAGCAGACCGATCGTCTTCTGCCGGGCCAGGATTCCCGCGCGGATCGCCTCGTCTGCCAGGTCGGCCGACAGGTGGCAGCCCTGTTCCGGGGTGGCCGGCGGATCCACGGTGGGGTTGTCGTACACCAGGTCGGGGAACCACTGGTTGGTCTCGCCGCCGAGGAAACCGTAGAAGCGTTCGAATCCCCCGGCCGAGCGGCCAGCGGCCCTTCCACGACGAGGCGTCGCATTCGTCCGCCGGCGTCAGATGCCATTTCCCGACGGCGTAGGTGTTCCACCCCTGGCGTTGAGCACCTCGGAGATCAGACCGGTCTCGAAGGGGATACGAGCGGAGAACCCGGAAAAGCCGGCCGACGCCTCGGTGCATCGTCGGCGTCTCGATCGGCCCACCGAACGGCTCCAGTGCGCCGTATCCGACGTCGTCCCAGACGATCATGAACACATTGGGCGCACCGGGCGGTGCCACCGGCTGCAGGAACGGCGCCCAGTCCGGTTGCGGGTCCCGGATGTCGGTCGCCACGCGACCGGACCATTGTTGTGCCATCTCGACCCCCCGAATTCAGATCGGCACAGCAAAAGCGTAGGGCAAGCCGACATTCACCGGAAGTCGCGCGACCTCGATCCCACCCGCAGCTCGAGTCTGCGCATCCGGTCGGCGACCACGGTGACCGCGCCGGTGGCGTTCTGCACGATGCCCCGGACCAGCAGCGCCGGGGCGGTCTGCGCCAGCCGACGGTGCCGCGCCCACACCCCCGGTGAGCACAGCACGTTCACCATCCCGGTCTCGTCCTCGAGGTTGAGGAACGTCACCCCCTGCGCCGTCGCGGGCCGCTGCCGGTGCGTGACCGCACCGGCGATCAGGATGCGGGTGCCATCGGGCACCTCGAGCAGTTTGTCCGCCGGGATCACGCCGAGCGCGTCGAGGTCGGCGCGCAGGAACTGGGTGGGGTAACTGTCCGGGGAGACCCCGGTGGCCCAGACGTCGGCGGCCGCCACCTCCAGCTCGCTCATGCCGGGCAGCGCCGGGATGTTCTCCCGGTCGGCGCCCGACGCCCCCACCCCCGGCAGCCGGTCCGGACGCTGGCCGGCCGCCGCACCGGCGGCCCACAGCGCCTCCCGGCGGGAGATGCCGAAACAGCCCAGTGCACCGGCGGTGGCCAGCGCCTCGGTCTGCGGCACGGTGAGCTGTACCCGGCCGGTGAGGTCGAGAAGATCGGTGTAGGGGCCGTTGGCTTTTCGTTCCTCGACGATCCGCTCGGCGAGTTCGTCACCGATGTGGCGGACCGCGCCCAGGCCCAGCCGCACCTCGGTGCCGGCGTTCTCCAGGGTGGCGTCCGCCAGGCTGGCGTTGACGTCCGGGCCGTGCACGGTGACACCGTGCCGGCGGGCGTCGGCCACCAACGACTGCGGTGAGTAGAAGCCCATCGGCTGGGCCCGCAGCAGGGCGGCGCAGAACGCGGCCGGATGGTGCAGTTTGAACCACGCGGAGTAGAACACCAGCGACGCGAAGGAAAGCGAATGACTTTCCGGGAAACCGAAATTGGCGAATGCCTCCAGCTTCTCGTAGATCCGGTCGGCGACCTCGCCGGTGATACCGTGCCGATCCCGCATCCCGGCGTAGAACCGGTCCTTGAGCCGGCGCATCTTCTCGGTGGACCGTTTGGAACCCATCGCGCGCCGCAACTGATCGGCCTCGGCGGCGGTGAACCCGGCGCAGTCCACCGCCAGCTGCATGAGCTGTTCCTGGAACAACGGCACACCGAGGGTTTTCCGCAGTGCCGGCTCCATCGACGGATGCTCATAGGTGACCGGCTCGATGCCGTTGCGCCGCTTGATGTAGGGGTGCACCGAGCCGCCCTGGATCGGCCCGGGGCGGATCAACGCGACCTCGACCACCAGGTCGTAGAACACCCGGGGTTTCAACCGCGGCAGGGTGGCCATCTGCGCGCGGGATTCCACCTGGAACACCCCGACCGAATCGGCGCGCTGCAGCATCTCGTACACCGCGGGTTCGGACAGGTCGATTTTGGCCAGATCCACCTCGATGCCCTTGTGTTCGCGGACCAGGTCGATGGCGTAGTGCAGCGCCGAGAGCATGCCCAGCCCGAGCAGGTCGAACTTCACCAGACCGATTGCCGCACAGTCGTCTTTGTCCCACTGCAGAACGCTGCGGTTGGCCATCCGGGCCCATTCGACCGGGCACACGTCGGCGATCGGGCGATCGCAGATCACCATTCCGCCGGAGTGGATGCCCAGATGCCGGGGCAGGCCGGCGATCTGGGTGGCCAGCTCGACCACCTGTTCCGGGATGTCCTCGACGTCCGGCGCGTCGGACTGCCCGCCCCACCGGCTGATCTGCTTACTCCAGGCGTCCTGCTGCCCCTGCGAGAACCCCAGCGCGCGGGCCATGTCCCGCACCGCGCTGCGCCCCCGGTAGGTGATGACGTTGGCGACCTGGGCGGCGTAGTCGCGGCCGTAGCGGTCGTAGACGTACTGGATCACCTTCTCCCGCTGGTCGGACTCGATGTCGATGTCGATGTCGGGCGGGCCGTCGCGGACCGGGGACAGGAACCGTTCGAACAACAACTCGTTGGCGATCGGATCCACGTTGGTGACGCCCAGCGCATAACAGACCGCGGAGTTGGCCGCCGATCCCCTGCCCTGGGCCAGGATGTTGTTCTCCCGGCAGAACCGGGTGATGTCGTACACCACCAGGAAGTAGCCCGGGAACCTCAGCCGTTCGATGATTCTCAGTTCATGCTCGAGCTGGGCATAGGCCTGCGGCGCCCGGTCCGGCGGCCCGTAACGGTCCCGCGCACCGGCCATGGTGAGATGCCGCAGCCAGCTGTCCTCGGTGTGCCCGGCGGGCACGTCGAACGGCGGCAGTTGCGGGGCGATCAGCGCCAACTCGAACGCGCACTGCTCGCCGAGTTCGGCCGCGGCGGCCACCACCTGTGGGCAGTGCGCGAAGATCCGGGCCATCTCCGCACCGGACCGCAGGTGCGCCCCGCCCAGGGGGGCCAGATATCCGGCCGCCTCGTCCAGCGACCGCCGGGACCGGATCGCGCCCATCGCCATCGCCAACCGGCCCCGCGACGGTTCGGCGAAGTGCGCTCCGGTGGTGGCCACCACGGTCAACCCGAAGCGGTGCGCCAGCTCGGCCAGCACGGCGTTGCGTTCGTCGTCGCAGGGTTGACCGTGGTGGGTGAGCTCGACGCTGACCCGCTCCCGCCCGAACCGGTCCACCAGATCGGCCAGGGCCCGTTCGGCGGCCTCCGGCCCGCCGCTGGAGAGTGCTTGCCGGACATGACCTTTACGGCATCCGGTGAGGATGTGCCAGTGCCCGCCGGCGGCGTCGGACAGCGCGTCGTAGTCGTAGCGGGGTTTGCCCTTCTCCCCGCCCGCCAGATGCGCCCGGGCGATCTCCCGGGACAACCGGCGGTACCCCTCCGGCCCGCGGGCCAACACCAGCAGATGCGGCCCGGGCGGATCCGGGTCCTCGGTGCGGGCGGTGTTGCTCAGGGACAGTTCGGCGCCGAACACCGTGAGCACGCCGAGTTCCCTGGCGGCCTCGGCGAACCGCACCACCCCGTAGAGGCCGTCGTGGTCGGTGAGCGCGATGGCCCGCAGGTTCAGCCGGGCGGCCTCCTCGACGAGTTCCTCGGGGGTGCTGGCCCCGTCGAGGAAGCTGAACGCCGAGTGGGCGTGCAGTTCGGCGTACGGCACCGCGGCCGGATCCCGGGTCAGGTCCGGCGGCCGGTACGGCCCCCGTTTGCGGGACCAGGCCGGGCTGTCCCCACCGTCGCCCTGCTGTCGGTCGATCGGCCATCCGGCGCGGCGGGGCTGACCGTTGAGCACCCGCTGCATCTCGGTCCAGCTCGGCGGCCCGTTGTGCCAACCCACCAGGCCAGTCTATCGAACAACTGTTCGATGAACTACCTCGGGCGGGCGACCATCACCGGGACACGCACCGAGTGGACCACACCGGTGCTCACCGAGCCGAGCAGCTTGCCCGTCAGCCCGCCGCGGCCGCGGCTGCCGACGACGACCAGCTGCGCTTCCTCCGCGCGCTGCACCAAGGCGCGGGCGGGATGTTCGGCGACCACCACCCGCCGCACCGTGACGTCGGGATAGCGTTCCTGCCAGCCGGCCAACCGCTCGGCCAGCACCGCCTCCGCCTGGGTCTGCAGGGACTCGGTGTCCAAACCCGGGTAGTGGAACAGCGAGGTGTCGCGCCAACCGTGCAGCGCCACCAGCTCCACCTGCCGTACCGAAGCCTCCTCGAAGGCGACCTCGGTGGCCAGCTCCGAGGCCGGCGACCCGTCGATTCCCACCAACACCGGTGCGTCGCCGGGAGGTTGGTCGCCGTCGCGGACGATCACCACCGGGCATTCCGCCTGGTGCACCAGCCCGGTGCTGACCGAGCCGAGCAGCATCCGGCCCAGCGCGGTCTGCCCGCGGCTGCCGACCACGATCCGGTCGGCGTCGCGGGACAGCTCGGTGAGGGTGCCGACGATGCCGGCCTGCAGCACCGCCGTCCGCACCTCGCCGGCGCCGGCCTGCTCGGCGGCCGCGCGGGCCTGAGCGAGGAGGCGTTCACCCTCTTCCTGCATCACCCGGAACGCATCATCGGGTAGCGGCAGTTGCGGCCACGGTGCGGTGGTGACCATCGGTGACGGGACGACGTGGACGAGCACCAGCGGACGGTCCCGCAGGGCGGCGTTGCGGGCCGCCCATTCGACGGCGGCGGCCGACGACGGGGATCCGTCGACACCCGCCACGATGCTGTCCTGGATTGCCGGAATCGCCATGTCGTCTCCTGTTCGTCTGCGGTTCGAGTCTGACACGGATGAGTCGCCGCGGTGGTGCGCAGACCATACGATGCCGGTGGCCCACTGGACGGGCCATCGGCTGAGGAAAGGACAGCGCGTGGTGTCGGCACGACGGATCGGTCATCTCGGGGGCTGGGCGGTGGCGTGGGTGGGGGCCCTGAGCCTGGGTTTGGGGCTGGGCGCCCCGGGTGTCGCCCACGCCGACACCGGCCCGGACTCCCGCGCAACCGAAGCGGACTCCGAGGCGCGTGCCGTCGACGACGGCCGGTCCGCCCGCGGCGAGGTGGGCACCGCGTCCGTGCGGCGCCCGCAGGTCACCGTCGGGGCGCGGGTCGGGGGGCGGGTCGGGGGGCGGATCGACACCGTCGCCGATTCGCTCGCCGATCCGCTGCGGAAGTCCCTCGACCGGGCGAGAGCGTCGACGGCGCCGAGGCTCTCCCCCGCCGCGAAGCCCGGCGCCGCGGAGTTCGAGGCCGAACAGGTCGACCGGTTGCAGAAGATGCTGCGGCCGCGCAAGACCGCGGCGGTGCGCTCCGATGAGGTGACCGAACCCGACCGTGCGGCCGCGACGACGGATCTGCCGCCCGCGCCGGAGCCGGGGGTCGCGGCCACCACACCGGGACCGACGCCCGCACCGGCGCCGATGGCGATCGTGGAACCCGATGCGGTGTCGGAACGGTCGGGGCCGGATTGGTCGGGGCCGCAATGGTCGCCGAATCCGTTCCGCCCCGACGACCCGGCGCCGTTCTCCATGCCACCGCTGCTGCATGACACCGAGAAAGCCTTTGTGGCACTGTTTCCCGAGATCTTCCAGCCGTTCGCGCGGGAGGGTTTCGAGGCGGCCTACCGGGGCAGCCAGGTGGTGCCGTGGGTCAATGTGGTGGTGCCGGCGACCGAGATCGTGCAACACCTTCCCGCGCTGCTGGGAGGCGATGACGACGCCAAACGCGCGATGCAGGTCGTCATCAACGAACTGCTGCTGACCACCCAGCCGGTCGCGGTGGCGTACTACGGCTACGACCAGATCGCCGACCTGCTCAACGTCGAGTACCCCGCGCAGCAGGCCAAGGAGTGGTTCTACACCACCGCCTGGGACACCCTGGACTGGTTCGAGTTACTCCATGTCCGCGGCGAATCCGGGCTGCGCGACCGCGTTTCCTAACCGGCGTACTCCGCGACGCCGTCTTCCAGCACCAGCCGCGCGTCGGAGCCGTCGGGGTTGGCGGCCTCGGTGCGGAACACCGCCTGCCCTTCTCCGGTGCGCCAGATGGCGGTGGTCAGGGTGTCGCCCGGAAAGACCGGGGCGGTGAAGCGGGCCGAGATCGCGGTGATCCTGGTGGCGTCGCCGCCGCCGAGTTCGGCGACCAGCGCGCGGCCGGCGACCCCGTAGGTGCACAACCCGTGCAGGATCGGCCGGGGGAAGCCGGCCAGTTCGCGGGCGAACCACGGATCGCTGTGCAGCGGGTTGCGGTCACCGGACAACCGGTAGATCAGCGCCTGGTCCTCGCGGGTGGGCAGGGCGAGTTCCGCGTCGGGCGCCCGGTCGGGAATCTCCGGTGCCGGCGGGCGCTGTCCGGGCTCACCGCCGAAGCCGCCCGCCCCGCGGATCACCGCGGTGGAGACGGTCTCGGCGACCACCTGTCCGGTGTCCGGGTCGGTGCCGGTGCCCTTGAACACCACGATCGCGTTCTTCCCCGGACCCTTGTCCTGGATGTCGGCCACCTCGGCCACCACGCTGAGCCGCCCGTTCGGCCGCAACGGGGCGAACAACCGGATCGACTGCGACCCGTGCAGCAGTCTGGCGAAGTCGAACTCCCCCACCAGCCCCATCGCCCCCCAGGCCGGGCTGGCGATGACGGCGTAGGTGGGCAGCACCTGCTGCTCGATGCCGTGGCTGTTCTCGGTGGTGAATGCCAGATCGGCGGTCCCGGCGCCCACCCCCAGCGCGTAGAGCAGGGTGTCCCGGTCCGTCCATTCGAAAAGTCGCGGCTCGGTGGTGCGGCCCTTGGCGTTCGGATCCAGCGGCATCGGCGTTCCTTTCGGTCTCCTCCCCGGCATTATCGGCCCGGGGCGGGGTCCTATCGTGGGCGGTGTGACGACGCCTGGTGATGAGCGCATCCCGGTCTTCGCCGACGTGGACACCGGGGTGGACGACGCGTTGGCGCTGATGTACCTGCTGGGCTGCCCCGAGGTGCGGCTGGTGGGCATCGCCTCGACCGCGGGAAACGTCCCGGTGCACCAGGTCTGCCGTAACAACCTGGACCTGCTGCACATGTGCGGGGTCACCGACGTGCCGGTGTCGAAAGGGGCGGAGCGGCCGTTGCGCGCGCAGCTGCGCACCGCCGAGGACACCCACGGACCGCAGGGGCTGGGATATGCCACGCTGCCGCCCGGGGCCGGTGAACTCACCGACCACGACGCGGCCGAGGCGTGGGTGCGGGCCGCGCGTGCGCATCCGGGCGAGCTGATCGCGATCGCCACCGGGCCGCTGACCAACCTGGCGCTGGCGCTGCGGGCCGAACCGGAGCTGCCGCGGCTGGTGAAGCGGCTGGTGATCATGGGCGGTGCGTTCGACTACCGCGGCAACACCACGCCGGTGGCCGAGTGGAACGTCAGCGTCGACCCCGAGGCCTGGTGGGAGGTCCTGGCGTTCTGGCGGGGCGCCTGGGGTGGCTCCGAACCCGACCATCTGCCGATGGTGTTGGGGCTCAACCTCACCGAACACATCGAGATGACACCCACGATCCTGAGCCGGCTGGCCGCGGCGGCCGGATGCGAGTCGACCCCGCTGTGTGAGAGCGATGAGCGAGGCACCCGCTCGACCGCCGCCAATCCGCTGATCCGGGTGATCGAGGATGCGATGCGGTTCTACTGCGAATTCCACTTCGACCAGGGCGAGGGCTATCTGGCGCATCTGCACGACCCGTTGGCGGCGGCGGTGGCGCTCGATCCCGAGCTGGTGCGGTTCCGCGCGGCGGCGGTCGACGTCGAGCTGACCGGCACCCTGACCCGGGGCATGACGATCGCCGACTGGTCGGGGCGGTGGGGCCGCGAACCCAATGCGCTGATCGGGGTCGAGGTCGATCCGGCGACATTCTTCGACCGGTTCATCGAGCGGGTGGGACCGCTGGCCAAACGCCTGGCCTGACGTGGTGGCGGGCGCCTACTCATAGCTGCCCTCCAGATACCAGCGGCGTTGCCGGTAGCACAGCAGCAGCGCCCGCTGCGGCTCACCGTCGAGCAGCACCTGGGCACGTGCGGTGCGGCCGGTCCTGGAATTCGGTGTGCGGTCGGGATCCCACCACCGCTCATCGACCGGCCACGGACCGGCCCACCAGCGCAGTCGAGCCCCACCCGCCGGCAGGACGCGGGAGTCGGCGGCGTCGGCGCCGGCCAGCCGCACCGGCTCCGACGAGAACAGGCCCCGACCCGTCACCCGCACCGGATTTCCTTCGGCATCAAGGAGTTCCACCGGATCATCGAGCAGCACGGCCGGGGCCGGCTCGGGCAGCCGGCCGGGCCAGGGCTGATCCGGGTCGGCCCGCGGCACCGGCTCGTCACCCAGCGGGATCAGGGTGATGCGTTCGACCGGACCGCGGCCGCCGCTGAGCACCGGCACCTGCACCGCTTCCGGACCGAGCAACCCCTGGACCCGCACCAGGGCCCGCCGTGCCCGCATCCGGTCCTCTTCCCCGATTCCGCCCCACAGCGGCAGCTGCAGCGCCTCGGCCGACACCACCTCCACGGGGTGCAACCGCAGCACGGTGATCGGGGCGGTCGGCCGGCTGTTCAGATCACGCCGGTTCAGCCAGCCGTCGAGCTGCCAGCGCACCCGGTCGGCGGTGGCGTCCTCGGTCAGCGGTTCGGCACAGCGCCACACCCGGTGGAGCTCTTCCCCATTGGCCGTGACGGCGTGGATGGCCAGCCGGGTGCATCCCACCCCGGCGTCGGCCAGGCTGCGGTGCAGCACCCCGGCCAACGACCGCCCGGCGAAGGCGGCGGCGTCGATCCGGTCGATCGGCGGGTCGCAGTCCAGCACCGCATCGAGGTCCGGCGACGGCTCCCGGCCCGCCGGACCACGGGCCGGCTCACCGCGGGCGATCCGGTGCGCGACCACCGCGTCGGCCCCGAACCGGGTCGCCACATCGCTGCGGGCCAACTCGGCGAACTGACCGATGGTTCGAATCCCCATGCGCCACAACAGGTCCACCAGCTCCTCCCGACCCGAACCGGTGAGGCCGGGTTCGGTGGCCAGCTGCCTGACGGACAGTGGGGCGAGGAACTGCGCATCGCGGCCGGGTTCGACGATCCGGCCGGCGCGGGCGGCGAACACCGCGGTGGGCAGTTGGTCGGCGACGCCGACCTGGCATTCGGCACCAGCCGCCGCCACCGCGTCGACCAACCGTTCCGCGACGGTCTGCTCGGAGCCGAAGTAGCGGGCCGCCCCGCGTACCGGTAACACCAGCAGACCGGGACGCAGCACCTCGGCCCGCGGGACCAGGTCGTCCACCGCGACGGTCACGCTCTCGAAGTGGCGGGCATCGCGGGCCGGGTCGGCGGTGACCACGTGCAGAGCCGGACACCGGGCCTGGGCTTCGCGGCGGCGCAGCCCGCGGCGCACCCCGGCCATCCGCGCCGCGGCCGAGCAGGCGACAACCCGGTTCGCCAACGTCACCGCCACCGGGGCGGTGGCGGGCAGACCGGCGGCGGTGGCCGCCGCGACCGCGGGCCAGTCCATACACCAGATGGCCAGCACCCGCGACACGTCACTCACCGGCCGCACATTCGGGACTCCCGGCCCCCACGAAAGTGCGGCCGCGGGCCCGCATGGCCAGCCGGACCCGGCTGATCCGGCCGCAACCGGGGATCGGAGCGTCCCGACCGGAACCGGCCAGGTCATACCCGCAGACCCGGGCTTCCAACCGGGCCGAGGCGGTCGGCCAGTCCCCATCGGTGACCAGCAGCGTGCAGCCCTTCTGCCGGGCGCGGGCCACCACCGCCCGCGCCCGCGTCGGCGGCACCGAGCGTCCGCCCAGGCCGAGCACCACCAGATCCATCCCGTCCAGCAGCACCGCGGCGACCTCGACCGGGTCGGCGCCCGGATCCGGGATGACCGCCAGCCGGCTCAGATCGGCCCCCATCTCCACCGCCGCCAGCAGCCCGACATCGGGTTGGCCGACGATCGCCGCGTGACCGCCGCCGGCCGTCACCGCGGCCACCATGTTCAGCAACAGCGACCTGGCCCCCGACAACACCGCCACCGACCCGCGCGGCAATGGGCCGGGCAGCTGCCCGGCCGGCCCTTCGGATATCGGCAGCAAACTTTCCGACTCGGGTAGCACGTCATGGGACGCGCCGACGCCCCGATGCCCGGCCCCGACCTTCCCGGAGATGGCCGCCATCCTGCGCCGCAGGTGTTCCACCTGTTCAGCGCGGTTGAGCCGACGCTGAGCAAGGCGCGTCGCTGCTGTCACAACAACACCTCCCACATCATCAGCACCGCCCGTTGTTCGAAAGTTTGTTCGACACCTCGAGTAAACACGCGGCCACCGACAATCGTCAAGACGACCTCAGGCGCGCGAGCAGACAGCGAACCGCATCACAGGGACCCGTGGCGGGTGAGATTCCGGGTCTGCTCAGCAGGTCTGCGCAGCAGGTCTGCGCAGAAGCTCAGGGAGGAGGGTGCACTCACTCCCACTCGATGGTGGCCGGCGGCTTGCTGGTGATGTCCAGCACGACGCGGTTGACCTCCGCGACCTCGTTGGTGATGCGGGTCGAGATGCGTTCCAGCACGTCGTAGGGCACCCGGGTCCAGTCGGCGGTCATGGCGTCCTCGCTGGACACCGGGCGCAGCACGATCGGATGGCCGTAGGTGCGCCCGTCACCCTGCACCCCCACCGAGCGGACGTCGGCCAGCAGCACCACCGGGCACTGCCAGATCTGGTGGTCCAACCCGGCGGCGGTCAACTCCTCCCGCACGATGGCGTCTGCGCGGCGCAGCGTCTCGAGCCGCTCGGCGGTCACCTCCCCGACGATCCGGATGGCCAGACCGGGGCCCGGGAAGGGTTGGCGCGCAACGATTTCCTCCGGCAGACCGAGCTCGCGTCCGACCGCCCGGACCTCGTCTTTGAACAGCAGCCGCAGCGGTTCGACGAGTTTGAACTTCAGGTCGTCGGGCAGTCCGCCCACATTGTGGTGGCTCTTGATGTTGGCCGTGCCCGCACCGCCGCCGGATTCCACCACATCCGGATACAGCGTGCCCTGCACCAGGAACTCCACCTCGTCGTCGTTGGCGGCAGCGTTCTCCCCCAACGCCTCCCGCACGGCCCCTTCGAAGGCGCGGATGAACTCGCGGCCGATGATCTTGCGTTTGCCCTCGGGGTTGGTGACGCCGGACAACGCCTCGAGGAACCGTTCGGAGGCGTCGACGGTCACCAGCTTCGCTCCGGTGGCGGCGACGAAGTCGCGCTGCACCTGGGCCCGCTCCCCCGCCCGCAGCAGGCCGTGGTCGACGAACACACAGGTCAACCGGTCGCCGATGGCGCGCTGCACCAGGGCCGCCGCCACCGCGGAGTCCACCCCGCCGGACAACCCGCAGATGGCCCGCCCATCACCGATCTGCTCCCGGACCTGCTCGATGAGCGACTCGGCGATGTTCGCCGGCGTCCAGGACGCGCCGATGCCGGCGAACTCGTGCAGGAACCGGCCCAGCACCTGCTGGCCGTGCGGGGAGTGGATCACCTCGGGGTGGTACTGAACCCCGGCGAGCCGGCGGGCCGGATCCTCGAACGCGGCCACCGGGGAACCCGGGCTGGTGGCCACCACCTCGAACCCGGCCGGCGCCTCGGTCACCGCGTCGGCGTGGCTCATCCACACCGGTTGCCGCTCGGGCAGATCCGAATGCAGTTGCCCGCCCAGCACGGTCAGCTCGGTGCGCCCGTACTCGCGGGTGCCGGTGCGGGTCACCGTGCCACCCAGCGCCTGCGCCATCGCCTGGAAGCCGTAGCAGATCCCGAACACCGGCACTCCCAGGTCGAACAGCCCCGGGTCCAGCCGCGGCGCATCCTCGGCGTACACGCTGGCCGGGCCGCCGGACAACACGATGGCCTGCGGGTCCTTGGCCTTGATCTCCTCGACGGTGGCGGTGTGCGGCACCACCTCGGAGTACACCCGCGCCTCCCGGATGCGCCGCGCGATCAACTGCGCATACTGGGCGCCGAAATCGATGACCAGAACCGGTCGAGATGTGTTGACGTCGGCTGAGGAGCTCACCGGCTCAGTCTAGTGGTGGAGCCCTGTCTCCCCGCCGCCCGCCGCTGGTGGCGCACCGTCGACGGGTGGCAGGGGTTGGCCGTACACCGCCACCACGACGGTGCGGTCCAGACTGTTCTCCGACCACACCCCGATGTCGGTGTGGGCGCAGTCCGACATGATCGCGTAGTAGGCGGGATTGTGATACCACGCGTTGAGCAGTTCCAGCCCGCTGATCGCCAGGGCGGGGTGGATCACGATGGTCTCAGCGACCCTGCCCCGGTATCCGGCGGCTTCGGCGCGCTGTTGGGGGGTGGACCCGTCGGAGCCGATGTCCCCGTCGAGCGCCCGGTTGTTCATCAGGTCGCGGGTGTGCCATTCGGCGGCCAATTGCAGCTGTGGGTTCTTCTTGACCTCGGTCTCACAGCCGGCCTGTTGCTGGATGGTGTAGACGTTGGCGACGAGACCGTCGTTGAGCCGCATGTTGTCGGCCGCCGCGGTCGGAGCGGTCATGGTCGCCACGGCGATCGACGCCGCGGCGAGTCCGCTTGTGATCCGTGAGTTCATCTCCTCGACTCTCCTCGACACTGCGGGACTATGGCGTCGCCGGCGGTCGGTACCCGGCGGCGGAGTTACGGAGCTGCCAGATCGACGCGGGGCACAGCTCGTTGGCGGCCTGCGTGATCAGGTAGGACGCCTGGTATTCGTCGGGGTTGGCGAAGTCGTGTTTGACATCGGCCATGATGTCGGCGTAGCTCCGCCCGGTCGCGATCTTGTCGCAGATGCCGTGCCCGTATGCCAGTGCGTGTTCGGCGTTGGCGAAGTGGTAACCGGGCCGCACCGTCACATTGACCAGGTAGGCGACCGCATCGGCCTGAGCGGGCACGGCCGGAACCATCAACGAGCCCAGCGCCAGAATTGCGGCGCGCAGGGTGATCCGGACGTGTCGCATCAGATTGGTTCGAAACCGGACATCAGCCATTGATCATCGACTTTCTCGAGGGTGACCCGCACTGTGGAAGCGGTGTCTGTCGGTACGTCGTCGCCGACCGTGGTCGCTTGATTGACGAAAACCACCACCACCGCGTGATCGGTGCTCGCCTGCACCGAGGCCGCGGCCGGGACCGTGGCCACGGTCGAGATCCGCTTTTCTCTCGCCCCGGGGATGACGACGTCGTTGGTCAGCGAGGTGTACGAATCCCTGAACTCCCCGGTCATCCGGTCGCGGGCCGCACCGAGATCCTCCTCGACGGTGTCGGGTTGATACGACAGCATCGCGATGGTGATGTCGGTGGCGGCCTGGACGGATTCCACCCGTGCCCGGTCGACTGCGTCAGCCGTGCCGTCCATCCATTTGAGGTATCCGGCGCCCAACGCCGACACCACGATCAGAGCGGGCAGAACGGCATGGGTGACGATCCGGAGCCACGATCGGCCCGACGTGTCGCCGGCTACCGTGTCGGCCTCGGCGGGGCCGGTGGTCTCCGATCCTTCGATCCCGGTCGTCGCGGTCACGGCACGAACTCCACGTTGGAGACTTTTGCTTCGTCGTGGTCCTTCTGCACGGTGATGCGCATCCGCCACGACCGTGGCTGCGGCTCGGGGTCCGCCGGAGTCGTGGTCCTGACTGACACAGCCACCAGCACCTGCCCTTCGTCGTCGTCCATGGATTCCAGGCCGGCTTCGGTGACGGTGCCTTCCGATTTCGACTCCGCCTGCCTGACCACCTCGATGAAGGGCGCCGAACGACTCTCGAAATCCTCCCGGAAACCGCCGGTCGAACCGTCGATGATCCGCTGGACGTCGGCCTCGGCCCGAGTGTGGTCGATGGTGGTCAGGTTGATCGCGGCCTGACGCCCGACCTGGAGAAACAGCTGCCGCTGCGCTTCGTCGACGCGCGAATCGTAGGCGCGGTACCCGAGCCAACCGACGAGGGTGAGACACAACGCCAGTACTCCCAGGCCGCCGGCGAGCAGCACCCATCCGGCCGGAAACGACCGGCGGTCATCGGACGGAGACGCCGACCCAGCGACCTCCTCACCCTCGGCGACGTCCTCAGCCCCAGCGACGTTGCCGTCGACCATTCACACTCCCGCAGCTAGTCGGTTCACCACTGGCCTGGACCCCGACCGTGCATCATGCGACATCCGTGTGAAGTCCGCTGGGTTTTGGCGAATTTCCCCACCGCGCGGTAATTCTCACCGCCGGTCGACGGCGCGGTCAATTCACCCGATGGCTCAGCTGGGCGCCCAACGCCTCACCCAGCGAGTCGAACACCGGGAGAATTTCGGCGAGACCGGCACGCTCCAGCACGGTGCGCATCGGCCCGCCCGGCCCGTCGATGACCCCGAACGCCACCCGCGATTCGGCGGCCATCGCACCGCACGACGCCAACGACACCAGCGCCGCGGGATCGACCCAGCCGACGTCGGTGAAATCGACTGCCAGCAGCGACGGAGCCGCCCCCAGCTGTTCGGCGACCATCCGGTGCAGGTGTTCGGACCTGTCCAGCCGCAGATCGCCGACCAGTGTCATCAGAACCGCGTCGGTGGGAAGTCGTGCTACTTCGATGTCGATCGCAAACCCCGCTCGTCTTCGCCGCGTTTCCAGTCAACCGGAGCAGGCAGGCAGCGATCATCCACCGAACGAACGGTGTGGTCCGATTCGCGAAACGCTTCTCTCACCCTGTCGCGTCGACCGATTCGGTCGGGTTCCGGCGCAGCGCGGCCGGGGCGTGCGCCGGCACCACCGGGTTCTTCGGCGGGATGGGGTCGAGGCGCCGGTACGGTTCGCCCTGGGCCGGGCGCAGATCCTGTTCGCCCTTGTTGGGCCACAACGATGCCGCGCGCTCGGCCTGGGCGGTGATGGACAGCGACGGGTTGACCCCCAGGTTGGCCGAAATCGCAGCGCCGTCAGTGACATACAGCGTCGGATAGCCGTACACCCGGTGGTACGGGTCGATGACACCGTGTTCCGGGCTGTCCCCGATCGCCGCGCCGCCGAGGAAGTGCGCGGTCAGCGGGATGTTGAACAGTTCGCCCCAGGTGCCGCCGGCGACACCGTCGATCTTCTCGGCGATCCGGCGGGTCACCTCGTTGCCGACCGGGATCCAGGTCGGGTTGGGTTGGCCGTGGCCCTGTTTACTGGAGTACCGGCGGATGCCGAACAAGCCGCGCTTGGTGTACGTGGTGATCGAGTTGTCCAGATGCTGCATGACCAGCGCGATCAGGGTGCGCTCGCTCCACCGCCGCACGTTGAGCAACCGCAGTGTGCCGCGCGGATCCTCGGCGGCGTTGTGGAACAACTGTTTCCACCGCGGCACATCGGTGCCTTCCGGTCCCGGGCCGTCGGTCATCAGGGTCTGCAACAACCCCATGGCGTTGGAGCCCTTGCCGTAGCGCACCGGTTCGATGTGGGTGTCCGGCGTCGGGTGGATCGATGAGGTGATCGCCACCCCGTGGGTCAGGTCGAGGTCATCGCTGACCCGGTATCTGCCGGCGCCGACGATGGACTCCGAATTGGTGCGGGTCAACACCCCCAACCGTTTCGACAGGTTGGGCAGCTTGCCCGCGTCGCGCATCTTGAACAGCAGCCGCTGGGTGCCCCAGGTTCCGGCAGCGAGAATGAGATGTGTTGCGGTGAAAGATTTCCTGCGTTTACGCAACCAGCGTCCGGTGCGCACGGTGTCGACCCGCCAGGTGCCGTCCGGAAGCTGTTCGAAGCCGGTGACGGTGGTCATCGCATGCACCTCGGTTCCGGCCTGTTCGGCCAGGCCGAGGTAGTTCTTGACCAGAGTGTTCTTGGCGTTGTGGCGGCAGCCGGTCATGCACGAGCCGCATTCGATGCAGCCGGTGCGGCCCGGGCCGACGCCGCCGAAGTAGGGATCCGGCACCGTCTTGCCGGGGGTCTTCTGTCCGTCGGGCCCGAAGAACACCCCGACCGGGGTGGGCACGAAGGTGTGGCCGACGCCCATCTCCTCGGCGACCTCCTTGACCACCCGGTCGGCGTCGGTGAACGTCGGATTGGTGACCACGCCGAGCATGCGCTGCGCCTGGTCATAGTGCGGCATCAGCTCGTCGCGCCAGTCGGTGATGTGGGCCCACTGGCGGTCTTTGAAGAACGGCTCCGGCGGTACGTAGAGGGTGTTGGCGTAGTTCAGCGACCCGCCGCCCACCCCGGCGCCGGCCAGGATCATCACGTTGCGCAGCAGGTGGATGCGCTGGATGCCGTAGCAACCCAACTTCGGGGCCCACAGGAACTTGCGCAGGTTCCACGAGGTCTTGGCGAAATCCTCGTCCGCGAAACGTCGGCCGGCTTCCAGGACGCCGACGCGGTACCCCTTCTCGGTCAGCCGCAGCGCGCTGACGCTGCCGCCGAACCCCGAACCGATCACCAGGACGTCGTAATCAGGCTGCATGGAGCCAGTATCCACCTACCGGTGGGTAACTTTCCAATGAGCTCCACTTTCTGTTCCGCTTTCTGTTCCGCGAGCGGGTGACAGGACCGGGGTCAGCTGCCGACGGTGAGGCCGACCTTCTGGAACTCCTTGAGATCGCAGTAGCCGGCCTTGGCCATCGACCGGCGCAGCCCGCCCACCAGATTCAGTGAACCGAACGGATCGTCGGACGGCCCGTTGAGCACCTGCTCGAGCGGGGGCCGCTCGTCGCTCAGCGCGATCTGCATGAGCGCGCCGCGGGGCAGCGACGGGTGCGCGGCCGCCGACGGCCAGAACCAGCCCTGCCCCTGCGCCTCCGCGGCCAGCGCCAGCGGCGGGCCGAGCATCACCGCGTCGGCCCCGCAGGCGATGGCCTTGGCCAGATCTCCGGAGGTGTGGATGTCACCGTCGGCGAGCACGTGCACGTAGCGGCCGCCGGTCTCGTCGAGGTATTCGCGGCGGGCGGCGGCGGCGTCGGCGATCGCGGTCGCCATCGGCACGCTGATGCCGAGGACCTCGTCGCTGGTCGTCACCCCCTCGGTGGACCCGTAGCCGACGATGACACCGGCCGCGCCGGTGCGCATCAGATGCAGAGCGGTGCGGTGATCCAGCACGCCGCCGGCCACCACCGGCACATCCAGTTCGGAGATGAAGGTCTTGAGGTTCAGCGGCTCCCCGTCGGACGCGACCCGTTCGGCGGAGATGATGGTGCCCTGGATGACCAGCAGATCGATCCCCGCCGCCACCAGGGCGGGGGTCAGCGAGCGGGCGTTCTGCGGGCTCACCCGCACCGCGGTGGTCACCCCGGCCTCGCGGATCCGCGCGACCGCCGCCCCCAGCAGTTCGGGGTCCAGCGGGGCGGCGTGCAACCGCTGCAGCATCCGCACCGGCACCGACGGGTCGGGATCCTTGTCGGCGGCCTCGACCACCTCGGTGATCTTCGCCTCGACGTCGGCGTGCCGGCCGATCAGGCCCTCGGCGTTGAGGACGCCCAGGCCGCCCAGCCGGCCCATGTCGATGGCGAACTGCGGGGACACCAGTGCGTCGGTGGGATGGGTCACCACCGGGATGTCGAACCGATAGGCGTCCAGCTGCCAGGCCGTCGAGACGTCCTTGGACGATCTGGTCCGGCGCGACGGCACGATGTTGACGTCGTCCAGTTCGTAGGTGCGGCGGGCGGTGCGGCCCATCCCGATTTCGACCATGTCACGCATCGGCCACTCCCGAATCCTCCCTGCACTGGCTGGCACCGCGCACGCTGACGGTAAAGCCCGGCGCCCGGGCTGTTGACGAGTTCATCTGATGGGCCCGCTAACGGGCGTAGTAGTTCGGGGCCTCGACCGTCATCGTGATGTCGTGCGGGTGGCTCTCCTTCAGCCCCGCCGCGGTGATCTGGACGAACTGCGCCTGTTGCAGTTCTTCGATGGTGGCCGAGCCGGTGTAGCCCATCGCCGCGCGCAGCCCGCCGACCAGCTGGTGGATCACCGTGGACAGCGGACCGCGGAACGGCACCCGGCCCTCGATGCCCTCCGGGACCAGCTTGTCCTCGCTCAACGCGTCGTCCTGGAAATAGCGGTCCTTGGAGTAGCTCTTCGCACCGCCGCGGCCCTGCATGGCGCCCAGCGACCCCATGCCGCGGTAGCTCTTGAACTGCTTGCCGTTGACCAGGATCAGCTCACCGGGCGATTCGGCGGTGCCGGCCAGCAGCGAGCCCAGCATCGCGGTGGATGCGCCCGCGGCCAGCGCCTTGGCGATGTCGCCGGAGTACTGCAGGCCGCCGTCGGCGATCACCGGCACCCCGTGCGGCGCACAGGCCGCCACGGCTTCCAGGATCGCGGTGATCTGCGGTGCTCCGACACCGGCCACCACCCGGGTGGTGCAGATCGAACCGGGCCCGACGCCCACCTTCACCGCGTCGGCGCCGGCCTCCACCAGCGCCGCGGCGGCCGCCCGGGTGGCGACGTTGCCGCCGACCACCTCGATCTCGTCGCCGACGGTGGTCTTCAGCCGGTGCACCATGTCGAGCACCTTGCGGTTGTGGGCGTGGGCGGTGTCGACGACCAGCACGTCGACCCCGGCGTCGCGCAGCGCCATCGCCCGTTCCCAGGCGTCGTCGCCGACGCCGACCGCGGCGCCGACCAGCAGCCGGCCGTCGTGGTCCTTGGTGGCCAGCGGGAACTGTTCGGTCTTGACGAAGTCCTTGACGGTGATCAGGCCGGTCAGCTTGCCGCTGCCGTCGACGATCGGCAGCTTCTCGATCTTGTTGCGGCGCAGCAGACCCAGCGCCGCCTCGGCGGACACCCCCTCGTGGGCGGTGACCAGCGGGGCCTTGGTCATGACCTCGGCAACCCGCTTGTTCTGGTCGGCCTCGAACCGCATGTCGCGGTTGGTGATGATCCCGACCAGATGCCCCTCGTCGTCGACCACCGGCAGTCCGGAGATCCGGAACCGCGCACACAGCGCGTCGACCTCGGCCAGCGTGTTGTCCGGTGAGCACGTCACCGGATCGGTGACCATGCCGGCCTCGGACCGTTTGACGGTCTCCACCTGGGCGGCCTGCTCGGCCACCGGCAGGTTGCGGTGCAGCACACCCATGCCGCCGGCGCGGGCCATCGCGATGGCCATCCGCGCCTCGGTCACGGTGTCCATCGCCGAGCTCACCAGCGGCACCTTCAGCCGGATCTTCTTGGTGAGTTGCGAGGACGTGTCGGCATTGGCGGGCAGCACGTCGGACGCCGCCGGCAGCAGCAGCACGTCGTCGAACGTCAGCCCGAGCATGGCGATCTTGGTCGGATCGTCGCCACCGGTCGGCACCGGTACGGCGATGGGGACGCTGCGTTCAGCGATCGACATGGGCGGGTCTCCGTCGGGGGTGCAGAAGTAGACATCCATCCTATCGGCTCGCCGGCGACAGGCCCGGGGGCACGCGCACAGCTGGCCTATACCTGGGCGGCTGCGTATCGTGGACGCCGTGCGAGACCATCTGCCACCGGGTTTACCACCCGATCCGTTCGCCGATGACCCGTACGATCCCGCACGGGCCCTCGATGAGCTCGAGCCTGGCCAACCGCTGGACCCGCAGGAGCGGCTGGCGGTCGAGGCGGATCTCGCCGACCTGGCGGTCTACGAGGCGTTACTGAGCCCCAAGGGTGTCCGGGGCCTGGTGGTCTGCTGCGACGAATGCCAGCAGGACCACTACCACGACTGGGACATGCTGCGCGCCAACCTGTTGCAGCTGCTCGTCGACGGCACGGTGCGACCGCACGAACCGGCCTACGACCCCGAACCGGACGCCTACGTCACGTGGGACTACTGCCGGGGCTACGCCGACGCCGTACTCAACGAAGCCACGTCGGACGACTTCCGCTGATCTTCTGGGCGCTGATTCCCTGGGCACTGACTGGGCGCTGATCCCCTGGGCACTGACCCCCTGAGCGCTGCCCCCTGAGCCGAGTCGGCGCGCGCTGAGCCGGCCCGGTCGGTGCCGGGCGGGTCGGCGTCGCGGTCAGTCCCCGGCCGCGTCCGCGGCGCCGGATTGCGGCAGCACCACCGTGGTCGTGGCGGTCAGCTGCGGCACCTCCCCGACCGTCTCCTCCGCGAACGCGCCGTCCCCGCCGACAGTGCCGTCCCCGCCGACGCCGTCCTCGCCGGCCCGGGCTGCCGGGGCGGTCGGCTCTGTCGTGCCTGCACCCGCCCCGGGTTCGCGCGGAACCGAGGTGGGCCCGGTCGCCGGCCCCGATGACGTGGGCCCTCCCGCCGTCGGCCCTGCCGTCGTGGAACCTGACGTCGTGGTCGCCGTGGTCGGGGCGCTCGTCGTCGTGCGCACCGCGGAACCGGGGGCGCTCGTCGGGACCGTCGTCGTCGGCGCGGTCACGGCCGGTTCGCTCGTGGCCGGTTCGCTCGTCGGCCCGGCCGTCGGGGGCACCGTCGGCTGGTCGGGCCCGTCGGTCGGCTCGGTGCCCGGCGAAGTCGGTTCGGTGCCGTCCACCGGCATGTCCGGATCGCCCGGTTCGGTCGGTTCACCCGGTTGGGCCGGCTCGGTGGACGGGGTGTCGGGCTCGGTCGGCTCGGTGCTGGTCGCCGGATCGATCACCGGCAGGGTGACCGGCGGCGCGTCCGGCGGCACGGTGGCGTCCGGGTTGCGGGACTCCACCTTGACCGACAGCTCCTGCCACTCGGCGACGAGCTCCTGTTTGCGCGTTTCGTCGCCGACGGTCGCGACCGTCGTGGTCACGGCCTGCAGGCGCTCCTGGGCGGCCTCCCAGTCGCCCTGCGCGATCAGCTGCTCCACCTCGGCGAGCTGGGTCTGCGCCGCGAGCACCACCGGGTCGTCGCGCACGACGTCGCCGAACAGCATGGTGCGCAGTCCGTACAGCGGGTCGCCCGGGCCGGCGCCCGCCACGAGCGCACCGAAACCGCCGAGGCAGATCACCGCGGCCGCGGCGGAGCCGACCACGGTCAGCGAGAACCGGCGGCCGGGTCTGGGCGCGCCGCCACGCGGGCGGGGCAGACCGCGCTGCAGGGCCGCCACCGCATCCTGTTCGGTGACGGTGGCGCGCATCGGCGCGTTGCGGGCCCGGTCGCGCCAGCCCGCCATCAGATAGGCCAGCTCGTCCTCACCCGGATCGTTGGCATACACCGGCCGCCCGGTCGACAGCGCCTCGATGAACTGCTCGGACCGATGGATGTCCTGCAGTGACGGTTGGCCGCCGTCATCGGGATTCCAGTTGGGGTTCCAACGTCCGAAATCAGCCATGATGATGCCCCGTTGCCATGACCTCCGCCTTCAACCGCGCCAACGCGCGATGCTGGGCCACCCGCACCGCCCCGGCAGTGCTGCCGACGGCCTCGGCGGTCTCCTCGGCGCTCATCCCGACGACCACTCGGAGAATGAGGATTTCGCGCTGCTTCTCGGGCAGCACCTGCAGAAGCTTCTGCATCCGGGCGGACGATTCGGCGTCGATCGCCATCTGCTCGGGCCCGTTCTCGGTCGAGATCCGCTCCGGCAGAACGTCCGTCGGTTCCGCGCGGTTCCGCGCCGCGGCCCGGTGGGCGTCGGCGACCTTGTGTGCCGCAATGCCGTACACAAAGGCCAGGAACGGTCGCCCCTGGTCCTTGTAGCGCGGCAGCGCCGTGATGGCGGCCAAGCACACCTCCTGCGCGACGTCATCCGCCGAGAGCCCGCTGCGTTCGCCGGCCCCGACCCTCGCCCGGCAATACCGCAGGACGAGTGGACGGATGGTTTCCAACACGTGACGGAGGGCGTCCCGATCGCCGGCCACTGCCTCAGCAACGACAGCATCGAGACGTTCTCCCGAAAGTGTCATCGTGGGCGATCTCTCCAGCGTTACGTCGGGGCGCGGCCCGGCGGTGTGATTCAGCTAAACCTTATCGGTGGGGTCGGTGGGGCCCGGGTCGCGAGCCGTCCACACGCCACCCCTGCGTCGCACTGTATCGGCGGCCTCGGCGCGCACCGCGGCGACGCGCTCCGGTGACAGCGCCGCGCTGCCGATGTCGGCCAGCAGGCAGCACACCGCCCACCGCAACGGAACCAGCCCGTATCGCTCGGTGTCGCCCAGGGCAGCGTCGGCGATCCGGCGGGAGCGGTCCAACTCGCCGCCGGCGCACAGGGCAGCGGCCAGCACCACCGCGGACTTGACCCGGTGCCGGGCCGAGCCCAGCGCGGCGGCCAGGTCGACGGCCTGTTCGGCGTGGGTGACCGCGGTGCCGGCGTCACCGCGGGCCATCGCCAGCTCAGCCGTGACCCAGGCCTGCCGGACCCGGAGCCGTTGGGAGCCCTGCGCGGCCGGGACGGCGGACCGATCGAGCAGGCGTCGCGCGAGGGAGAACCGGCCCAACCCGAGAGCGTCGGCGGCCAACCCCACCAGCGCGTCCGCCGCGGCGTCGGGGTGGTTCCCGGCGGCGGCCCAGGCGCGACCGTCCCATCCACGGGCGTGGGCGTGACCGCCGAGTTGGCGCAGGAACGAGGCGTGGGTGCTGTGGGCCAGCGAGTGGTGCGCGCCGCCGGCGCATCCGCGGCGCAGCGTGTCGAGATCGGCGAGCGCGGTCCCGTAGCGGCCCTGCCCACCGGCGGCGACCGCGCGCAGCCACAGTTCATGCGGTGTCGCGGCGGGTGGTAGCGGCCAGCGGCCCGGATCCTCGCCGAACGCGGCACTGGTCAGAACCTCCCCCGCGGTGCCGGAGGTCCCGCACGTCCTCGATGCCATCGAAGCGATGACGCTACCAAGGGATCCGCCGGAGAGCGGCGGGCCACCCTGATGACGACTTTGCCGGGACGGGACGACGAGCGCCGCCGATCGTCGGCGAATCATTTCGTTAATAGTTTGTGGTGCCAAGGTTACAGAATCGTTAATGGATTCGGTCGCCCTGAATGCCCGCATCCCAAATGCGGGAAGAAATAGCCGAATTCAGGTGTGAAATGTTGCCCTCCGGGCCGAAATTCCCGCCCAGAACGTCCTCACACCGGCGCAAAGATGAACGTGAGGTAAACTCCTGAGCTGGGCATATGGCGTTGGACACAGCGGGTCGCTATTGACTCGATTTATTGAGCCTCCCTATCTTATGGGCACGAGTGGTCATCGGCGACAGTTGCTCGATCAGTTCCATGAACTCACGCATTCCAGGGTCAAAGAATTGGATGCGTAGGGAGGGGTTTCCCATGCCACAGCCACAACAGCTGCCCGGCCCGAACGCCGACATGTGGGACTGGCAGATGAAGGGTGTTTGCCGGGGCGTTGATTCGTCGGTGTTCTTCCACCCCGACGGAGAGCGCGGGCGGGCGCGCGCGGAGCGTGAGATGCGCGCCAAGGCGCTCTGCCGGCAGTGCCCGGTGATCGTCCAGTGCCGCACCCACGCCCTGTCGGTGGGTGAGCCCTACGGCATCTGGGGTGGTCTGGGTGAGAGCGAACGGGAGATGCTGCTGAAGCGGGGCGGGTTCCGCCGGTCGGCCTGAGTCGCGACCCGGGGTCACTGCAATGACCGCAGTCGCGGGGCGAGGTCCTTCTCGAACAGCGTCAGGAAACGGGGCTGGTCGCTTCCGGGGGCGTGGAACACCAGGTGGTTGAACCCGGCGTCAACGTACTGCTTGATCTCGTCGACCGCCTGATCGGGGTCGGAGGCGACGATCCAGCGTCTGGCGATCTGTTCGATCGGCAGTCTGTCGGCGATCCGCTCCATCTCGACCGGGTCGTCGATGGAGTGTTTCTGTTCGGGGGTCAATGACAGCGGCGCCCAGAATCGGGTGTTCTCGAGCGCCTGCGCGGGGTCCGGATCGTAGGAGATCTTGATCTCGATCATGCGATCGATCTGGTCGGGTTCGCGCCCGGCCGCGCGGGCGCCCTCGGTCACCGCCGGCATCAGTTTCTGTGTGTACAGGTCCATCCCTTTGCCGGAGGTGCAGATGAATCCGTCGCCGGCCGTCCCCGCATAACGGGCGACGGTCGGGCCACCGGCGGCGATGTAGACCGGGATGCCGTCGTCGGGCACGTCATATATCGATGCGCCCCGCGCGGTGTAGTAGTCGCCGTCGAAGTCGACCCGATCACCGGACCACAGTGCGCGCATCAGCGTCACCGCCTCCCGGAGCCGGGCGAACCGCTCGGTGAACCTCGGCCATTCGCCGGCCCCGCCGGTGGCGATCTCGTTGAGCGCTTCTCCGGTGCCGACACCCAGCATGATCCGACCGGGGAAGAGGCACCCCATGGTGGCGAAGGCCTGGGCGATCACCGCGGGGTTGTAGCGGAATGTCGGGGTCAGCACCGATGTGCCCAGCGCGAGCGTGGTGGTCCGCTCGCCGACCGCGGCCATCCACGCGAGCGCGAACGGAGCATGGCCGCCGTTGTGCCGCCAGGGCTGGAAGTGGTCGCTGACGGCGGCGCTGTCCATCCCGTGCGCTTCCGCGAGTACGCCCAGCTCGACGAGTTCCCGAGGGCTGAACTGCTCCGCCGATGCCTTGTATCCCAGTTTGAGGTTCACCGATGCCCTTCTGCTGTCGTGTGTCATGCCTGCCCTGCGGTTTCGCTCCGGGCTTTTCGGTAGCGGGCGATCAGGGCATTGGTCGAGCTGTCGTGAGCGTGGCCGGCGTCTGGGCCGAATTCCGTTGTGATCCGCGCGGCCAGGACCTTTCCCAGCTCCACGCCCCACTGGTCGAACGAGTTGATGCCCCAGAGCCACCCCTGGGTGAAGACCTTGTGTTCGTAGAGGGCGATGAGCTGTCCGAGGGTGTAGGGCGTGAGGCTCGGCAGCAGAATGGTGCTGCTCGGACGGTTGCCGGGGAATCTGCGGTGCGCGGGAGCCGGGCCGTTGTCGGGTTGCGGACGTCCGAACGCCAACGCCTCGGTCTGGGCGAACAGGTTGGCCATCAGAACGTCGTGGTGCCCGGCCAGGTCGTGTCCCGGTCGGAGAACGCCGATGAAGTCGCATGGCACCAGGACCGAACCCTGGTGCAGCAACTGAAAGAAGGCATGTTGTCCGTTGGTGCCCGGCTCCCCCCAGATGACAGGTGCGGTGGGTATTGCGCACCTGTGGCCGTCCCGGGTGACCGATTTCCCGTTGCTCTCCATCTCCAGCTGTTGCAGATAGGCGGGAAGCCGCGACAGTCGCTGGTCGTACGGCAGCACGGCGTGGGTCTGGGCACCCCAGAAGTTGCGATACCAGATGCCCAACAGGGCGAGCAGGATCGGAATGTTCTGCAACACAGGCGCGGTGCGGAAGTGCCGGTCCATCGAGTGCGCGCCGGCGAGGAACTCCCGGAACCGTCCGGGACCGATCGCGAGCATCAGAGAAAGCCCGATCGCCGAATGTATCGAGTACCGGCCGCCCACCCAGTCCCAGAACTCGAACATGTTGTCCGCTGTGATGCCGAATTCGGTCACGGCACGGGTGTTGGTGGACACCGCCACGAAATGTCTCGACACGGCGTCGTCGCCGAGCGCCGACTGCAGCCACGTGCGGGCGCTGTGCGCATTGAGCAGGGTCTCGGTTGTGGTGAATGTCTTCGAGGAGACGATGAACAACGTTGTCGCCGGATCCAGACTGCGCAGTACTCCGGCGAGGTCGTGACCGTCGACGTTGGCGACGAACCGGACGTCGAGTTCCGCGGCATGGCGCAGCGCTTGATACGCCATCGCCGGACCGAGGTCCGAACCACCGATACCGATGTTCACCACAGTGCGGATCGCGTCACCGGTGGCGCCTCGCCACGCTCCGTCCCGGACCCTGGTGGCGAACTCGCCCATCCGGGCCAGGACGTCGTGAACCGCTGGGACGACGTCACTTCCGTCGACGATGATCTCATCGTCGGCCGGCGCGCGCAGAGCGGTGTGCAGCGCAGGGCGATTCTCGCTCGTGTTGATCCGGTCGCCGGCGAACAGCGCCGTCAAGCCGGAGTCGAGATCACGTTCGGCGGCGAATTCGGCCAGCAGCTCCACGGTGCGCGCGGTGAGCAGATTCTTGGAGTAATCCAGCACGATCCCGTCGTGTTCGACCGTCATCGCCGGACCCCGGTCGGGATCCGCGGCGAAGAGCTCCGCGATCGAGACATCCGAGAGATGTTCCCGATGGGTTCGCAATCGCCGCCAGGCGGAAGTGGATTCGGGGCTCATGGGTTTCGGGCTCAGGGGGCTCGGGTTCACCGGGCGGCTCCTTTCCGGCGATGACCGCCAAACGCATGTCTCATCGCCGACAACGCCTTTCGTGAATAGTCGGCTTCCCCACGCGACGCGAACCGCTCATACAGGGCCGCGGTGAGCACCGGAGCCGGCACCCCTTCATCGACGGCGGTCTGCACCGCCCACCGGCCCTCTCCGGAATCATCGACCTCGGCGGAGAACTCGTCCAGCTGCGGGTTCGCGTAGACAGCGGCTGCGGTGAGGTCGACCAGCCACGAGCTCACCACGCTGCCGCGGCGCCATACCTCCAGGATGTCGGCGATGTCGAAGTCGTAGGTGTAGCAGTCAGCATCCGCCAGTGGCGCCGTCTCGGCGTCGACGGACCGCGTCTCGGCGCCGACATCGGCGTTGCGCAGGATGGCCATCCCCTCGGCGAGTGCGGCCATCTGGCCGTACTCCACCCCGTTGTGGACCATCTTCACGAAATGGCCGGATCCGGCGGGACCGCAATGCAGATATCCGTGTTCGGCGGGGGTGATCCCGCCGGTGCGGCCGGGGGTACGGGTCGCGGTGTCCGCCCCGGGGGCGAGCGCCCGGAAGATCGGCTCGAGCCGTTCGACGATCCGGCTCTCACCTCCGATCATGAGGCAGAAGCCGCGGTCGGCGCCGTGCACGCCGCCGCTGGTGCCGACATCGAGATAGTGGATCCCGCGCGATGCGAGCCGCCTGGAACGGGCGATGGCGTCCCGGTAGTACGAGTTTCCGCCGTCGACGATCACATCGTCGAACTCCATCAACCCTTCGAGTTCGGCGATCACCTCGCCGGTCCGGGCCGCCGGCACCATCACCCACACGATGCGCGGAATCGCCAGTGCCTGGACCAGTTCCGCGAACGACTCGGCCCTCGACACGTGGGTGTCCGGTAGCCGGCCGACCGCGGCGGGGTCGGGGTCGTACACGACACAGGAGTGCTCCCGCGCTGTCAGCCGCCGTACCAGGCCGGAACCCATGCGGCCCGCACCGATCATTCCCAGTTGCATGTGAACCCCGTTGTTGTCGGAGAGTCAGATTTTCCGATGACGTGCCAGCATCGTGGACACGTCGTCGATGAGTGCCTTCCAGGCAAACTGGAACTGGGCGACACCGGCCTGTTCCAAGGTCCTGGCGACCTCGGCCATGTCGATCCCGAGTTCGTACAGCCCGTCATGGACCGCGCGGGCCGGCACATAGTTCGCGGTCATCCGGTCCCCACGCACCACCCCGTGCTCGGCGACCGCCACCAGCGTGGCCTCGGGCATGGTGTTGACCGTGCCGGGCGCCACCAGTTCCACCACGTAGCGGGTGTCGTCGTAGGCCGGATCCTTGACCCCGGTGGAGGCCCACAACGGCCGTTGTGGATGTGCACCGGCGTCGACCAGGCCGGCCCATCGCGGTCCGGACATGGTCTGCCTGTACGCCTGATAGGCCAGGGTGGCATTGGCGATCGCCGCCCGGCCACGCAGTGCACGCGCCTTCGGGTTGTCCGACCCGTCGAGCCGCTGGTCCACCTCGGTGTCTACCCGCGAGATGAAAAAGGATGCCACCGAGGCAATCTCAGCCAGGTTGTGGCCGTTCTTCCGGGCCAGTTCCATACCGTCGAGAAAGGCGGCCATCACCTCGCGGTAACGCTCCACCGAGAAGATGAGCGTCGCGTTCACGCTGATCCCCTCGGCCAGGCAGGCCCTGATCGCGGGCAGCCCCGCCGATGTCGCCGGGATCTTGATCATCGCGTTCGGCCGGTCCACCAGCCACCACAACAAGCGGGCCTCCGCGACGGTCCGCGGCGTGTCGTCGGCCCAGTTCGGGTCGACCTCGATCGAGACCCGGCCGTCCTGCCCCGCGGTGGATTCGTAGACCGGACGCAGGATGTCGCATGCCCGGCGTACATCGCTGCACATGAGCGACCGCACCGCCTCGGTGGCGCCCATACCCAGTTGCGCGTATTCACGCAGCTGGTCCTCGTACTGCTCGGAATCACGCATTGACTGCCGGAAAATCGCCGGGTTGGTCGTGACCCCCACGATCTGCCCTTCGCAGACACGCCGCACCAGATCACCGGACATCAAACGGGCTCTACTCAGATCATCCAACCAGATCGAGACGCCCTCGACGGCGAGTTGCCGCAAGGCGTCAGGCAACGGTCATCCCCTACCGGTCAATGGAATTGATTGCACGAATTCGTGCGCTACTGCACGCAATCATGCATTGCAGGCACGAATTCTGTCAAGCGGCGTGCCGGGGACGTACGATGCCTGCGGCACCAGAGCGCCACGACCACATCCACGCGGGGACACCGGAGGTGATGCCTTGCTCGCCAGCGACCGCCGACGCGAGATCTTCAACCGGCTGGTGCGCGAGGGGTATGTCGAGGCCAAGGAACTCGCTGAGGAACTGGGTGTCGACGCGTCGACGATTCGACGCGATCTGGATGCACTCGCCCGCAGTGGCCAGGTGAAACGCACCCACGGTGGGGCCCGCACGGTTCCGGGCGTCAGCGCCGACCTCCCCTACTCGATGAAGGAGACGGCGCGTCTGGATCAGAAGGCCGCCATCGCCGGGGTGGCGGTTCAGCGGGTGCGGGACGGTGACACCGTCGTCCTCGACAGCGGCTCGACCACCTACGAGATCGCGGTCCGGCTCCGCAACCACGAGGACCTGACGGTGATCACCAACGATCTGCGGATCGCGACGTTCATCGCCGACCTGCGACGGTTCCGGCTACTGGTGGCCGGCGGCGAACTGCTGGGGTCGGTCTACACCCTGACCGGCCGGCGGACGGTCGAATTCCTGCTCGACTATGCCGCGGACTGGACGTTCCTCGGGGCCGATGCCGTCGACGCCGCCGCCGGCATCACCAACACCAACACGTTGGAGATCCCCGTCAAACGCGCGATGCTCGAGGTGGCCGCCACCACCGTCGTCGTCGCGGACAGCTCAAAATTCGGTCACCGTGCGCTCGCCAAGGTCGCCGACCTCGATGAGGTCGACGAGATCATCACCGATTCGGATCTCCCGTCCGATTCGGTGGACGTCTTCGGAAAGAACCTGATCACCGTCGCCGACCCGGCCCCGACCCCGGGTTGAACCCGGCGGCACCGGGACGTGAAACGGCCGCTGACCACCCGGCCGCGGCGGCTGAGCGCGAACTAACGCCGCTTGGCCAGTTCCCGCAGCACCGAGTCGGTGGTCGCCCAGTCCATGCACTTGTCGGTGACCGACTGCCCGTAGGTCAGCGGCTTCGTGTCCGGAGACTGCGCTCCGGCCACCAGGAAGCTCTCCAGCATCACCCCGCTGATCGGCAGGCCCGCGCGGACCAGTTTCGCCACCTCGACGGCCACCTCGGCCTGGCGGACGTGGTCCTTGCCGGAGTTGGCGTGGCTGCAGTCGACGACCACCCGTCCGGGCAGTCCGGCGGCGGTCAGCATGTCGGCGGTCTGGCGCACCGACTCGGCATCCCAGTTCGGGCCCCGGGATCCGCCCCGCAGAATCACGTGGCAGTCCTCATTGCCCTCGGTGCTGACCAGCGCACCGCGACCGAGATCGTCCATGCCGAAGAACACGTGCGGAGCAGCGGCGGCCTTCACACCGTCCACCGCGACCTGGATGTTGCCGTCGGTGCCGTTCTTGAACCCGACCGGCATGGACAGCCCGGACGCCAGCTGGCGATGAACCTGGGATTCGGTGGTGCGGGCGCCGATCGCACCCCACGCCACCGCGTCGGCGATGTACTGCGGGCTGTTCGGCTCCAGGAACTCACACCCCACCGGCAGACCGATGTCGATGACGTCGAGCAGCAGCTGCCGCGCGATGCGCAGCCCCCGCGCCACGTCGAACGTGCCGTCCATCGCCGGGTCGTTGATCAGGCCTTTCCAGCCCACCGTGGTGCGCGGCTTCTCGAAGTACACCCGCATCACGACCTTGAGGTCGTCCCGGAGCTCCTCGGCGACCTTGACCAGCCGGCTGGCGTAATCCAGCGCGGCGGCCGGGTCGTGCACCGAGCAGGGGCCGACCACCGCGAGCAGGCGGTCGTCGCGGCCGGCGAGGATGTCGGCGATCTCGTCCCGGTCGCGGGCGACCAGCTCCGCGCGGCGCGCGCCCAGCGGGAACTCGCTGAGCACGTCGTGCGGGCTGGGGATCTCGAGGAAGCCACGGATGCGCCGGTCCGACGTCTTGGGTGCTGTCGTGATCTGCGCCGAGTTCATGTACGGGTGCCTTTCCTGGTTGTGGGCACCTGGTGCAACCCGGTGCCCTCTTCAATGACGAAAGGCAGCGACCTGCTGGTCACTGCCTTGGGCTCCGGGTGGATGCGTGCTAACGCCGCGCCTTATCGGCTCCGCCCGGAGCCTTGATAAAGCGCCAATAGCCGGCACACACACCGATGTTCACGCCGCCCAGGCTATACCGCGTCCGGCGCCAGGCCAAATCCGGGGTGACCCCCGTCACCGGCGAACCGCCGCGAACTCGCCCGGAATACGGCGTATCGAGGGGTTTCCTGCGTCTGCCGGGCGGAGACTGGTGATATGAAGGCACTTCGGCTGATGGACTGGAAGAGCGAACCGGAACTGGTCGAGGTTCCCGACCCCACCCCGGGACCCGGGCAGGTCCTCGTCAAGATCGGCGGCGCCGGCGCCTGCCACTCCGACCTGCACCTCATGCACGACTTCGAGCCCGGGATGATGCCGTGGCAACTGCCGTTCACGCTCGGCCATGAGAACGCCGGCTGGGTCGCCGCCGTCGGCGCGGGCGTCGGCACCGTGACGGAGGGCGATGCGGTGGCCGTGTACGGGCCGTGGGGCTGCGGCACCTGCGAGCGTTGCATGGGCGGAGCGGAGAACTACTGCGAGAACCCGGCCGGTGCCCCGGTGCTCAGCGGAGGCGCCGGGCTCGGCATGGACGGCGGCATGGCCGAGTACCTCCTGGTGCCGGCGGAGCGGCTGGTGGTGAAGCTGCCCGAGTCGATGACGCCGGTGACCGCCGCGGCGCTCACCGACGCCGGGCTGACCCCTTACCACGCCATCCGGAGGTCGTGGCCGAAGCTGACCCCGACGTCGACGGCGGTCGTGATCGGCGTCGGCGGGCTGGGCCACGTGGCGGTGCAGCTCGTCAAGGCGACCACGGCGGCACGCCTGATCGCGGTCGACAACCGCTCGGAGGCCCTCGAGTTGGCCCGGGAGATGGGCGCCGACCACGTCGTCAGGTCCGACGAGCAGGCGGTCGAGGCGATCCGGGAGCTCACCGGAGGCCGCGGCGCGGACGTGCTGCTGGATTTCGTGGGCGCTGACGCGACGATCGAACTCGCCCGCGCGGCGGCCCGCCCGCTCGGGGATGTGACGATCGTGGGCATCGCGGGCGGTTCGGTGCCGCTGTCGTTCTTCTCCCAGCCCTACGAGGTGAGCATCCAGACGACCTACTGGGGCACCCGGCCGGAACTCGTCGAACTGCTGGACCTGGCGGCCAGGGGTCTGGTCCACGTGGAGTCCACGACCTACCCGCTCGACGACGCCCTGCAGGCCTACCGCGATCTGCGCGCGGGCAGGGTGCGCGGCCGCGCCGTCATCGTGCCCTGACGGTGTCTCTGACGTCGTTCCTGACGTCGGGGCTGCGGAACAGACAAGACACCCCCGGCCGAATGACCGGGGGTGTCCTGTGACTCGTGCGGGTCAGTCGGGATCAGTGCACGTGGCCGTGCCCGTGGTCGTCCTGCTCCTCCTCGGGCTTCTCCACGACCGCCGTCTCGGTGGTCAGCACCATCCGCGCCACCGAGGCGGCGTTGAGCACCGCGGTCCGGGTGACCTTCGCCGGGTCGATGACACCGTCGGCCATCAGGTCGCCGTAGCTGAGGGTCGCGGCGTTGAAGCCGTGGTTGTCCGGCATCTCGGCGACCTTGGCCACCACCACCGAACCGTCCAGGCCGGCGTTGGTGGCGATCCAGTACAGCGGCGCCGACAACGCCTCGGCGAAGATCGACACACCGAGCGCCTCGTCACCGGACAGCGAGTCGCGCAGTTTGTCGAGCGCCGGGCGGACCTGCAGCAGGGCCACCCCGCCCCCGACGACGACGCCCTCCTCGACCGCGGCCTTGGCGGCGGCGACGGCGTCCTCCACGCTCTCCTTGCGTTCCTTGAGCGCCGTCTCGGTGGCCGCACCCACCTTGATCACCGCAACGCCGCCGGCCAGCTTGGCCAGCCGCTCCTCGAGCTTCTCCCGATCCCAGTCGGAGTCGGTGGTCTCGATCTCCTTGCGCAGCTGGGCCGCCCGCTCTGCGATCGCCTCCTTGGTGCCGCCACCGTCGACGATCACGGTGTCGTCCTTGGTGACCACCACACGCCGCGCGGTGCCGAGCACCTCCAGGCCGACCTCACGCAGCACCAGGCCGACGTCGGGGTTGACCACCTGACCGCCGGTGACGATGGCGAGGTCCTCCAGGAACGCCTTGCGGCGGTCACCGAAGAACGGCGCCTTGACCGCGACGGCCTTCAGCGTCTTGCGGATCGCGTTGACGACCAGGGTGGACAGCGCCTCACCCTCGACGTCCTCGGCGATGACCAGCAGCGGCTTACCGGACTCGGCCACCTTCTCCAGCAGCGGCAGCAGATCCGGCAGCGAGCTGATCTTCTCCCGGTGCAGCAGCACGTAGGCGTCCTCGAGCACCGCCTGCTGGGTGTCGAAGTCGGTGACGAAGTACGCCGACAGGTAACCCTTGTCGAAGCCGACACCCTCGGTGATCTCCACCTCGGTGTCCAGGGTCGACGACTCCTCGACGGTCACCACACCGTCGTGGCCGACCCGGGTCATCGCCTCGGCGACCATCTCGCCGATCTCCGGGTCCCGCGACGACACGGTGGCGACCTGCGCGATGGCGCTCCTGTCCTTGACCGGCGTGGCCGCAGCCAGCAGCGCCTCGCCGACCGCGTCGGCGGCCTTCGCGATACCCGAGCCCAGAGCCAGCGGGTTCGCACCGGCGGCCACATTCTTCAGACCCGCCTGGACCAGCGCCTGGGCGAGCACGGTCGCGGTGGTGGTGCCGTCACCGGCGATGTCGTTGGTCTTGGTGGCGACCGACTTCACCAGCTGCGCACCGAGGTTCTCGAACGGATCCTCGAGCTCGATCTCGCGGGCGATGGTGACACCGTCGTTGGTCACCTGCGGGCCGCCGAACGCCTTGGCCAGGACCACATGCCGGCCGCGCGGGCCGAGCGTCACCTTGACCGCGTCGGCGAGCTTGTCGACACCGGTCTCCAAAGCCCGGCGCGCGATCTCGTTGTACTCAATCAGCTTGCTCATATGTCTGTCCTGACTCCGTTAAGCCACACCGCCCCGGAAACCACCCATCACGTCCGTGTGGGGGTTTCCGGGGCGGGCATGACTACTACTTGTTGACGACCGCCAGCACGTCGCGAGCCGACAGGATCAGGTACTCCTCGCCGTTGTACTTGATCTCGGTGCCGCCGTACTTGCTGTAGATGACGGTGTCGCCTTCCTTGACGTCCAGCGGAATCCGCTTCTCGCCGTCCTCGTCCCAGCGGCCAGGGCCGACCGCGACGACAGTGCCTTCCTGCGGCTTCTCCTTGGCGGTGTCGGGAATGACCAGGCCCGAGGCGGTGGTCGTCTCAGCCTCGTTGGCCTGTACGAGGATCTTGTCCTCGAGTGGCTTGATGTTCACGCTCGCCACGATGGAGCCCTCCACTAGTTCGGGTGCGATCCGGGGTCCCGGATCGGTTCGTGATTACAGGTTGTTCGGCAAGCGTCCGTGCGCCGTCGTCGCGGGTGCCGGCGCAGGTGGTACGTCTGCCACCTAGCACTCTATACCCGAGAGTGCTAGCACTCAAGGTGGACCCGGTGCCTAACGCCGCCGGTCACACCACCTGACCCTGCACCACCGGCAACCCCGGATCGCTGGCACAGTCCAGCGGCGACGGGGCGGCGCCCGCGGCGATGAGGTGCGCGGCGTAGGAGGCGATCATCGCGCCGTTGTCGGTGCACAGCCGCGGACGCGGGATGCGCAGCGTCAGAGCGGCTTCGGCGCACCGCTCGGCCGCCAACTCACGCAACCGGGAGTTGGCCGCCACGCCCCCGGCGATCAGCAGCGTCGACACACCCAGGTCGGTGCAGGCGCGCACCGCCTTCGCGGTGAGCACGTCGGCCACCGCCTCCTGGAATCCGGCGGCGATATCGGCCGGCGCGGCGTCGGGATGGGACTCCACATAACGCGCCACCGCGGTCTTGAGACCGGAGAAGCTGAACGAGTATGGGGCGTCGCGCGGGCCGGTCATCCCGCGCGGAAAGGTGATCGCCGTCGAATCGCCCTGCCGGGCCAGTTCGTCGAGCACCCGTCCGCCCGGATAGCCCAGCCCGAGCAGCCGGGCCACCTTGTCGTAGGCCTCCCCCGCGGCGTCATCGACAGTGCTGCCGAGTTCGATGATCGGCTCCCCCAGAGACCGCACGTGCAGCAGGTGGGTGTGCCCGCCCGACACCAGCAGCCCGACGCTCTCCGGCAACGGGCCGTGCTCGTAGACGTCGGCGGCCAGGTGGCCGCCGAGGTGGTTGACGGCATAGAACGGCACCTGCCACGCGGCGGCGTAGGCCTTCGCCGCCGCCACCCCCACCAGCAGCGCCCCGGCCAGACCGGGACCGATGGTGGCCGCCACCACATCCGGGCGCCGCACACCCGCCGCGGCCAGGGCCCGGCGCATGGTGGGTTGCAGGGCCTCCAGATGTGCCCGGGACGCGATCTCGGGCACCACCCCGCCGAACCGGGCGTGTTCGTCGACGCTGGACGCGACCTCGTCGGCCAACAGGGTCACCGAACCGTCCGGAGCGAGCTCGGCGATGCCGACCCCGGTTTCGTCGCAGGAGCTCTCGATGGCCAGGATGATCATGTCGGGTCCCGTCTCATGGTGTAGGCGTCGGCGCCGCTCTGCCGGTAGTAGCGGCGGCGCAGCCCGATCCGCGTGAACCCGGCCGACTCGTAGAGGTTGATGGCCGGCTCGTTGTCGGTGCGGACCTCCAGGTACACGGTGGCGCCGTCGGCGAACGCCAGCAGCTCGTCGAGCAACCGCCGCCCGATGCCCCGGCCCTGATAGGCCGGGTCGATCGCGATGGTGTGGATCTCGTACTCGTACGGCGGTTTCCGGCCGAGCCGCGAGATCCCGCCGTATCCGACGAGCAGGTCGCCGGTGGGACGGGTGGTGTCGCGGGCGGCGAGGTAGCGGTTGTGCGGCACCGCGATCTCGGCGCGGAACGCCGCGACCGGCCACGGGTCGTCCCCGCCGAACAGTTCCAGTTCCAGCTCGGCGCACCGGCGGGCGTCGGCGGGGGTCAGCGGGGTCAGCACCACCCCGGTGTCGCGATCGCGGTCCGGCGCCGTCATCGGTTTCTCGCCACCGCCGGTTTCGCGTCGGGCCGGCGCAGATACAGCGGTTTCAGGGCGGCCGGCGGGCTGTCCCAGTCCGGCACCACCCGCACCAGGCCGACCGGGGTGGGCCGGGCCGGCGGCAACGCCGGTAGGTCGAACAGGCCGATGTGGTCGCGCGAGCCGGCCACCGCGTCCGCGGTCGGGACGTCGGCCGGGGAGTCGACGGCGGGTCCGTCGGTCCGCACCCCGCCGCGATACCGCGCCCAGTAGACCTCGCGCCGGCGGGCATCGGTCACCACCAGCACGTGCCCGGCGGTGTCCGCGGTGTCGACGCCGATGGCGTCCAGGCTGCACACCCCGTGCACCGGGATGTCCAGGGCGTGACCGTAGGCGGCCGCGCTGGCCATTCCCACCCGCAGGCCGGTGAACGGTCCCGGTCCGCAGCCGACCACCACCGCGTCGAGGTCGTCGAACGCCAGCCCGGCTTCCGCCAGCGCGGCGACCACGTTCGGGGTGAGCCGCTCGGCGTGCGCCCGGGCGTCCACGGTGACCTTCTCGGCCAGCAACTCCTCGCCGGCGGGGGTGCGCCGGACCACCCCGGCGCTGACGGCGGGGGTGGCGGTGTCGATGGTGAGGATCAACATGGTCATGCACCGCTCCAACGCCACATCGCGGTGCGCACCTCCGACGCCGGTGCGCGTTCCAACCGGATCTCCAGATGCCGCTCGGCGAGCCGTTCGACCACCCCTTCACCCCATTCGACCACGACGACGGCATCGTCGAGATCGGTGTCGAGGTCGAGCGAGTCGAGTTCGGCCGGCAGGTCCACCCCGGGGGTGTCCAGCAACCGGTACATGTCGACGTGCACCATGGCCGGGGCACCGGGGCGGCGGGGACGGTGTACCCGGGCCAGCACGAAGGTCGGCGACGTCACCGGACCCTCGACGTCCAGGGCTTCGGCGATCCCTTTGGCCAGCACCGTTTTCCCGGCCCCCAGCGGACCGGACAACACCACCACGTCACCGGCGCGCAGGTCCGCGCCGAGCCGCTTGCCGAGGGCGAGAGTGTCTGCGGCCGTGGGCAACTCAGCGGTACCGGCGCGGTTCTCCCTGTGCGACTCAGTCATGGGGACGCACCTTGTCGCGTATCCGCCGGGTCAGGGCCACCAGCGTGGACGGGGTCGCCCGCTGCACCAGCCGCACCAGCGCGTCGTTGATCACTTCCGGCGCCTCCAACTGCACGAGATGGCCGGCGCCCTCGACGATGAGCAGTTCGGAATCGGGCAGCGCCGCGGCCATCCTCTTCGAATGTACCGCCGGAGTGAGCACATCGTCGCTGCCGCAGGCGATCAGCGTGGGGATGCGGGCCAGCACCGGAAGCGCCGCGGTCTCGTCGTGCACCTCCAGGGCGTGCATGAACTCGACCAGGGTGGCGATCGGGGTGTTCTGGATCATGCTCTCCGAGAACGCCATCACGCTGGGGCTCACCCGGTCGCTGCCGAAGGACGCGGCCCGGAGGATCGGTCGCAGCACCGTCCAGGCCGCACCGCGGGTGCGGTGCACCAGTCCGGGCGCGTAGCGGGCGGCGAACCGGAACGCCTCCAGCGCCGGGTTCTGCAGGATCTCGCCCAGCGGGGAGCGCGGCAACCCCTCGGCCGCCGAGGAGATCACCGCGGCGCCGACGATCCGGCGTCCGTAGCGCCGCGGGAACTGGCGGGCGTGGGACAGCACCGTCATCCCGCCCATGGAGTGTCCCACCAGCACGATCGGTCCGCGCGGAACGACCACCCGCAGCACGGTCTCCAGGTCCTGTCCCAACTGGGGCACGGTGTAGGTCTCGGTGTGCGCCTCGCCGGACTGTCCGTGGCCGCGCTGGTCGTAGAACACCATCCGGACCTGATCGCCCCACTCCTGCTCGAGCCGGGCCCGCTGAAAGTGGAAGGCGCCCATCCGCAGACACCAGCCGTGTGCGAACACCACGGTGACCGGTGCGGTGATGGGCCCCACCTCACGCACCACCAGCGGCACACCGTCTGGGGTGGTGACCACCACCGCGCGGTCGGCCTCCAACAGCGCGAAATCCTCGCCCTCATAAGGGTCTATGCGGCGACGGCGGCGTAACGAACGGGCCGCCGAGACACCGGCGACCGTGCCGACGGCGGTCAGCCCCGCCACCCCGGCCGTCAACTTCGGGTACTTCACCACGCGTGGCTTCGATGTGTCCTCGGCGTCGGAGGCGTCCGCCACCCGGGTGGCGCTCCTGGTGGCACGGCGCACGATCTGTTCATCCCAGCTGCGGCGTCGACGCGGCCGGGGCGCAGCCTCACCCGACGACCCGGTCACACCGAACCCACCTCCGAACGGCCGGCGTGCCGGGGCGCCGCGGCCCGGGCATCCGCCTCCCGGTACGTGCGCACCACCCGGCCGCGCGGACTGGTCACCACCTCGTAGTGGATGGTGTCCAGCAGATCGGCCCAGTCCTGCGCCGACGGCTCGCCCGAATCGCCCGGCCCGAACAGGATCGCCTCGTCGCCTTCGGTGACGTCGACGGGGCCGGGTCCGAGGTCGACGACGAACTGGTCCATGCACACCCGGCCGACATTGCGGTGCCGACGCCCGTTGATCAGCACCTCGAACCGGTTGCTCAGCGGCCGGAACACCCCGTCCGCGTAACCGATCGGCAGCAGCGCGATGGTGGTGTCGCGGTCCGCGGTCCACGCATGCCCGTAGGACACCCCCTCACCGGCACGGACCTGTTTCACCAGCGCCACCGGGCATTTGAGGGTCATGGCGGGTTTCAACCCGAGGTCACCGCGCTGCGGGATCGGGCTCAGGCCGTACACCGCGATTCCGGCGCGGACCATGTCGAAGGCCAGATCCGGCCGGCTCATCGTGCCGGCCGAATTGCACAGGTGGGCGATCTCGAACCGCAGGCCGGCGTCACGGGCCTGCGCCCGCATCTCCGAGAAGCGTTGCCGCTGAATGTCGGTCACCGGGTTGTCGGGTTCGTCGGCGGCCACCAGATGGCTCATGACGGCGCGCAGCCGGATCGCCCCCTCGGCCTGGGCGCGCCGCACCGCCGCCAGTACCTCGGGATACTCCGCACGGCTGACCCCGTTGCGGTTCAGTCCGGTGTCCACCTTGACGCTCAGCGTCGCGGTCACCCCGGTGCGGCGCGCGGCGTCGAGGACCTCGTCGAGTTGACGGCGCGACGACACCGCCACCTCGATCTGCGCCCGCAGCGCGGGGGCGTAGTCGGTGCCGGGCGGGTTCAGCCAGGACAGCACCGGGGCGGTGACCCCGTCACGGCGCAGCGCCAGCGCCTCGCCGACCGTGGCCACCCCGAGTTCGGTGGCACCGGCCGCCAGTGCGGTGCGGGCGACCGCGGTGGCGCCGTGACCGTAGCCGTCGGCCTTCACCACGGCCATCACCTGCGCCGATCCGGCACGTTCCCGCACCACCCGCACGTTGTGCGCGATCGCGCCGAGGTCCACCACCGCCTCTGCGGTGGCGGACGACACCGTGCGCTGCGCCGGGTGCCCGGTCGTGTCGGAGCCCATAACGCCCCCGATTGTCCCAGAACCCGGCGAGCGGTCCGCGGCCCCGCCGCCGGCGCCCCGGCCGGACGCCGTGGGCGGCGCCTCGCGGGTCAGTGCGCGAACGGCTGCAGCGAGTCGAACTGACCGCCTGGCTTGAGCTCGTCGAGCTGTTCGATGACGGTCATCATGTCATCGCACAGCACGCGGGCCAGATCGGCGGACAGCCCTTCGCGAACGACGACGCGCAGCACGGCGACATCGGTGGCGTTCTCGGGCATGGTGTAGGCCGGCACCTGCCATCCGTAGGCGCGCAAGGCGTGCGAGACGTCGAACTCGGTGTAACCGCGGTCACCGGTCAACCGGAAGCTGACCACCGGGATGGCCGTGCCGTCCGAGATCACCTCGAAATGCTCGCTGGCCCGCAGCTGATCGCCCAGCCAGCGGGCGGTGTCGGACAGGGTCTTCATCACCTGTCCGTAACCGGCCCGGCCCAACCGCAGGAAGTTGTAGTACTGGCCGACGACCTGGTTTCCGGGCCGGGAGAAGTTCAGCGTGAAGGTCGGCATGTCCCCGCCGAGATAGTTCACCCGGAAGACCAGGTCCTCGGGCAGATGCTCGGCGCTGCGCCAGACGACGAACCCGATGCCCGGATAGGTCAGCCCGTACTTGTGGCCGCTGACGTTGATCGACACCACCCTCGGCAGCCGGAAGTCCCACTCCAGATCGGGGTGCAGGAACGGGACGACGAAGCCCCCGCTGGCGGCGTCCACGTGCACCGGCACATCCGGTCCCCCGTCGGCGGCCAGCTTGTCCAGCGCGGCACAGATCTCACCGACCGGCTCCAGTTCCCCGGTGAACGTGGTGCCCAGGATCGCCACCACCCCGATCGTGTCCTCGTCGACGTGCTCGAGCACCTGCTGCGGGGTGATGACGTAGCGGCCCTTCTCCATCGGCAGATAACGCGGTTCGACGTCGAAATACCGGGCGAACTTCTCCCACACCACCTGCACGTTGGCGCCCATGATCAGGTTGGGGGTTCTCGACCGCCAGTCCTTGCCGGCCTTTTCCATCCGCCGGCGCCAGCGCCACTTCAACGCCAGCCCGGCCAGCATGACCGCCTCACTCGAACCGATCGTGGAGACCCCGGTCGCGCTGGACGGGTCGTCGTCCCGCAGATCCTCGGCGTGGAACAGGTCCGCCACCATGCACACACAGCGCTGTTCGATCGCCGCGGTGGCCGGGTACTCGTCCTTGTCGATCATGTTCTTGTCGAACGTCTGGGCCATCAGCTTCTCGGCCTCCGGATCCATCCACGTGGTGACGAACGTCGCCAGGTTCAGCCGGGAGCTGCCGTCGAGCATCAGCTCGTCGGAGATGAATCGGTACACCGCTTCCGGCGCCATCGGATCGTCGGGGAGACGCAGCGACGGAACGGGATTGGTGGCCAACCGGCCTGTATAGGCAGGTGTGATCTGAACACCGGGCCGGTATTTCCGCGACATGTCTTCGGTCCTTTCAGAGGCGGGCAACTGCGGTGCGGATGTGCTGCAGGATCCTCGACGCCGAGGTCTGCGTGGAGTGTGGGCCGGGGTCGGCGGCCGACAGGTTCGCGGCCCGGCTGTGCACGAACGCCGCCGCTGCGGCGGCCTCCACGGCGGGCAGGCCGGAGGCCAGCAGCGCACCGATCATCCCGGACAGCACATCGCCGGACCCGGCGGTGGCGGACCAGGATTCCCCGGCGGGATTGAGGTAGACCGGTCCGCCGGGTTCGGCGATCACCGTGACATGCCCCTTGAGGAGCACCGTGGCGCCCAGGTCCTCGGCCAACCGCCGCGCCGCGGCGACCCGGTCGGCACCGGGCGGGCCGGAAGCCAGCCGGGCGAACTCCCCCGCGTGCGGGGTCAGCACCGTGGGTGCGGAACGTCCCCGCACCAGTTCCGGGCGGGCGGCCAGCAGGGTCAGACCGTCGGCGTCGACGAGCACCGGCAGATCGGTGCGCAGCGCGAACTCCAGCGTCTCGGCCGCGGTGTCGTCGGTGCCCAGGCCGGGCCCGACCACCCACGCCTGAACCCGGCCGGCGGTTTCCGGGCGCTCGGTCGCGATGACCTCCGGCCAGCTCGAAAGAACGTGCGCCGCTGCACTTCCGGCGTATCGCACCATGCCGGACGTGGTCGCGACGGCAGCTCCGACGCACAGCACCGCGGCCCCCGGATAGGTCGCGGAACCGGCCAGGATGCCGGCCACGCCCTGGGTGTACTTGTCATCGGCGGGCCCCGGCCGCGGCCACCGGGCGGCCACCTCGGCGGCATCGAAACCCCGTAGGTCACCGGGTTCGAGATCCAGCCCGATGTCGATGAGGTCCACCCGCCCGCAGTCCGCGAGAGCGTGCACCGGTTTGAGTCCACCGAACGTCACTGTGACGGTAGCGCGCACGTGCGGACCCTCGGCGGCCCCGGTGTGCACATCGATGCCGCTGGGCACGTCCACCGCCACCACCGGTATCCCGGCCTCGTCGACTGCGCCGAACACCGCGGCAGCCGGCGGCCGCAGCGGCCCGGAGCCGCCGATGCCGACCACCCCGTCGATCACCAGGTCCAGGTCCGGAGGCAGGGTTTCGACGACCCTCCCACCGGCCCGGCGGAAGGCGGCCAGCGCCCGGGGATGAGTGCGGTCGCCGGCGAGCAGTATCGCCGACACCGATGCGCCGCGGCGTCGCAGAAAAGTGCCCGCCCACAGCGCGTCACCGCCGTTGTCACCGGAGCCGACCACCGCGCACACCCGCCGCCCGGCGACACCGCCGGTGCGGGCCACCAACTCGCGGCCGATCACCGTGGCCAGTCCGAACGCGGCGCGCCGCATCAACGCGCCGGTGGGCAAACTCGCCAGCAGCGGCGCCTCGGCGGCCCGGATCGCCTCGGCGCTGTAGTAGTGCAGCATCACGTTCCCGTCTCGCTCAATGGTGTCGCGCTGCGTCGAGCGCTGTCGCAATCGGCGCCCTCCCGCGTGGAATCAGGTTACGACCCACCGGTCGGGTTACGACGCCATTGCCGCCCGCCGCCGGGCGGCGTTTCGGGGCCGGCCGCGGCGCCGGCCCGCCGACACCGCCCCGCCGGCGAATCGACAGACTTTGCCCGGCACCGAATCACCTGTCCCACCTGCGGCGGCCCGGATCACGGCGATCTGTGGCCGATTCGATGAACAGGCGGATTTCCGGGCCAGAGTTGACGTCCTGACCTGCTTTTTTCTGTTCAATCCGCGTTGAAATCCGCCCCCGGGCCATATAACGATTTGATAACAACGCTCCTCGGGGCAGCTCCGCGCGCAGACCCGTCGTTTTCGCTGGTGTCCCCCCAGAAAGCGGCGCGAGAACGCACTTAGCCAGCGTTGCCGACGGTTGAACGGCTCTGTGAAGCGTGCTTAGGTCGGGAACGCCGATGACTTGACGAATGATTACGCGATAACTGATCGGTGGTGAACCGCTAACCCGTTATGCACGATCCTGATAGTGACCCAGGACCGCTCTCCACAATCGAATCTCCCCAACCACCGCGTCGATGGGACGCCCACCTGAGGCGGCCGCAAGCAGCAGACGCGCTCGGTATGCGCGAGATCGCCATTGCGACCGACGTCCTCGACGTCAACTCCACCTACGCCTATCTCCTTTTCGCCACTGATTTCGCGGCGACCTCGATCGTCGCCGACGTCGACGGCGAGCTGCACGGCTTCATCACGGGATATCACCCGCCCGACCGGCCCGAGGTGTTGTTCGTCTGGCAGGTGGCCGCCGCACCGGCCGCCCAGAAAACCGGGCTGGCCAGCGCCATGTTGGACCACCTGGTCCACCGGGTACGCACCGATCGGCACGGCCACCCCGTCACCGTCGAGGCGACGGTGACCCCGAGCAACACCGCATCACGCGCGTTCTTCGGCGCTTTCGCGCGGCGGCACGGGGTCCCGCTGATCGAACAGCCGCACTTCACCGCAGACATGCTCGACCGTCACGGGGACCACGAAGATGAGCCGATCCTGCGCATCGGGCCCATCACCGCCCCACTGACCAGCTGACACCGAAACGGAGGAAACCAAATGTCATTGCTGGCAACCACTTCCGAAACTGAGCTGCCCGAGGTCTTCTCCACGATCGAATCCGAGGTCCGCAGCTACTGCCGCGGCTGGCCCGCGGTCATGGAAAGCGCCCGCGGATCGTGGATCACCGACGTGTCCGGACAGCGTTACCTGGACTTCTTCGCCGGCGCCGGCGCGCTCAACTACGGACACAACAACCCGAAACTCAAAGAGCCGCTGCTGAAATACCTGATGTCGGACAACATCGTCCACTCCCTGGACATGGCCACGGCAGCCAAACAGGAGTTCCTGGAGACCTTCTCCGAGCTGATCCTGAAGCCCCGGGGTCTGGACTACAAGGTGCAGTTCCCCGGCCCCACCGGCGCCAACGCGGTGGAGTCGGCCCTCAAGCTCGCCCGCAAGGTGACCGGACGAGAGTCGATCGTCAGCTTCACCAACGCTTTTCACGGGATGACCCTCGGCGCCCTGTCGGTGACCGGCAACTCGATGAAGCGTGCGGGCGCGGGTGTGCCGCTCGTGCACTCCACGCCGATGCCGTATGACAACTACTTCGGCGGTGTGACCGAGGACTTCCAGTGGTTCGAGAAGGTCCTCGACGACGAGGGCAGCGGGCTCAACCGCCCGGCGGCCGTGATCGTGGAGACCGTCCAGGGTGAGGGTGGTCTGAACGTGGCCCGGGCGGAATGGCTGCGGGCGCTGGCCGAACTCTGCCACACCCGCGACATCCTGCTGATCGTCGACGACGTGCAGATGGGCTGTGGCCGCACCGGCGCCTTCTTCAGCTTCGAAGAGGCCGGCATCACCCCCGATATCGTCACGCTGTCGAAATCCATCAGCGGCTACGGGCTGCCGATGGCGCTGACCCTGTTCCGCCGCGAATTGGACGTGTGGGCCCCGGGTGAGCACAACGGCACCTTCCGCGGCCACAACCCCGCCTTCGTCACCGCGACCGCCGCGCTGAAGACGTACTGGCAGGACGACTCCTTCACCGCACAGACCGTGCGCAAGGGCGAATTCCTGCGCAACGAGCTGGAATCGATCGCGGCCCGCCACGAGGGCGTCAGCGCCCGCGGACGCGGAATGGCGCAGGGCCTGAAGTTCGAGCAGGAGGACCTGGCCGGCGCGGTGTGCCGCGCGGCGTTCGACCGGGGTCTGCTGATGGAGACCAGCGGACCGTCCGACGAGGTCGTCAAACTGCTTCCGCCGCTGACGATGTCGCAGGAAGAGCTGGAGGCCGGGCTGGGGATCCTGGCCGACGCCGTGGCCGCTACCGTCGACTAGACCCACCCATCCACCTCACAGGAGCAATCGCCGCATGATCGTGCGCACCACTGACGAGATCACCGGAACCGAACGCGATGTGTCGGGCGGTTCCTGGCGGTCGAAACGGATCATCCTCGCCGACGACGGTGTCGGCTTCTCGTTCCACGAGACCACCATCGAGACCGGCGCGGTGTGTGACTTCCACTACCGCTACCACGTGGAGGCGGTGTGGGTGGTGGAAGGCCGGGGCACCCTCACCGACAAGGAGACCGGTGAGGTTCACGAGCTGCGTCCGGGCACCATGTACCTGCTCGACGGCCACGAACGCCACCGCGTCACCTGCACCGAACAACTGCGGATGTTCTGTGTGTTCAATCCCCCGGTGACCGGCCGGGAGGTGCACGACGAGACCGGCGCCTATCCGCCGCCCGAAGCACTTCCGGCCTGACAACCCTCCCAAGCTGATGCACCATGACCCAGACACACGTCGTTGACCACTATCCGACCCGGTTGGACCACGCGATCGCGCCCATCCCCCGCGTCGACCCCACGGTGTGGGGTACCGCCGGGGACGGGCCGCTGCCGCAGCGGGTGCTCGACGAGTTCAGCGACCGCGGTTACCTGATCCGCCCCGACGCCGTTCCCGACGATTGGCTCCCGCGGTTGCGTCATGAGCTCGACCGCATCGGCGCCGACGTCGATGACGGCGACCCGCGGGTGATCCGGGAACCCAGCGGCAGCATCCGCTCGATCTTCGAACCGCACCTGCTCAGCGAATTGATCGACCAGGTGGTCCATCTGGACACCGTGCTGCCCGTCGCCCGCCAACTGCTCGGCGGCGACGTCTACATCCACCAGGCGCGGATCAACTTCATGCCGGGGTTCACCGGCACCGGGTTCTACTGGCACTCCGATTTCGAGACCTGGCACGCCGAGGACGGCATGCCCGCGATCCGGGCGGTGTCGTGTTCGATCGCGCTGACCGAGAACTACCCCTACAACGGGTCGCTGATGGTGATGCCCGGATCCCACCGGACGTTCTATCCCTGCGTCGGGGCGACACCGGTGAACAACCACACCACCTCGCTGGTGCGCCAGGACATCGGGGTGCCGGATCAGACCACGCTGACCAAGGTGGCCGACCAGCACGGGATCGACCAGTTCACCGGGCCGCCCGGCACCGCGCTGTGGTTCGACGCCAACCTGCTGCACGGTTCGGGCTCCAACATCACACCGTTCCCGCGGTCGAACATCTTTCTGGTGTTCAACTCGGTGGACAACGCGCTGACCGAACCGTTCGCGGCGCCCCAGCGACGGCCGGAGTACCTGGCCGCGCGCACGGTGCGCCCGCTGCGACCCGTCGCCTGAAAGCCGCGCTGCCCCACCGGGTTCACCCCCGGTGGGGAGAGTCGGAGTCGACGCGGGTCCAGAACTCCGCGGCGCGCTGCGCGATCCGCTCGGGGTACTCGCCGTTGATGGCGTGGGAGGCCGCCGGCCAGAGTTCCACCTCCCCGTGCGGCAACATCGACCGCGCCCGGCGGGTGGCGCGCTGCGCGTCGAGCATCACGCTGCGGCCCGCGATCAGCGCCAGCACCGGTCGGGTGACGGACCGCAACTGATCGTCGCTGAAGGATCGCGGAATAGGTTGTCGCAGCACGAAATTGCGTGACGCCGTGGCGATCAGCGCAGCCTCGTCCGCGGCGGCGTCGATGTCGGCTCCGCCGGAGATCCAGCGGAGCACCCGGCGACGCAGCGCTGGCGGGACCCCCGGCGCGATCAGCGCGATCGACGCCAACATCGGGGTGGTTCGCACCGGCGCGAACGTGAAGACCGGGTCGAGCAGCGTCAGCGACGCCACCCGCTGCGGGCGCCGCACCGCCAGGTTCATCGCCGTCCAACCGCCGATCGACACACCGAGCAGATGAGCGTGCGGCAACCCCAGCCCGGCCAGGGCGTCGTCGAGCCAGTGCGCGATGTCGTCGGCCGAACGGATCGGGGTGTGCTGCACGCTCAGGCCGGCCTCCCCGAGCAGATCGATGCCGTACACGGTGCGCTGTCGCAGCAGCGTCGGCAGATTTCCGCGGTACATCGGCGTGGCGGCGTTGCGGCCGGGCAACAGCACCACCGGCGGGCCCGCGGGTCCGTCGAACCGGTAGGCCCGGACGGTGCCGAACGCCGTGGTGACATCGCGAACCTCGAACGTCGGCAACGTCGCCATGCCGCGCCGGTACACCTCGAGGAACCGGTCGAAGGCCGCCGCATCGCGGAAATGCCCGATATCGCGGTGCGGTCCGATCCGGACATCGGGGACAGCCAGATCGGTCGGTGTCATTCCACCGTGACGGATTTGGCCAGATTACGCGGTTTGTCGACGTCGTAGCCGCGGGCCTGCGCCACCGAGGCGGCGAACACCTGCAGCGGAACGGTGGACAGCAACGGCTGGAAAAGCGTTGACACCACCGGGATCTCGATGAGATGGTCGGCGTACGGGCGGACCGTGTCGTCGCCCTCCTCGGCGATGACGATGGTGACCGCGCCGCGCGCCTGGATCTCCCGGATGTTGCTCAACAACTTGCCGTGCAGCGTCAACGCATGTTTGGGCGACGGCATCACCACGATGACCGGCAGGCCCTCCTCGATGAGGGCGATCGGGCCGTGTTTGAGCTCACCGGCGGCGAACCCCTCGGCATGCATGTACGCCAGCTCTTTGAGCTTGAGCGCCCCCTCAAGCGCCACCGGGTAGCCGACATGGCGGCCCAGGAAGAGCACCGCCGGCGCCCCGGCGAACTGCCGGGCCAGCGCCGAGACCGGTTCGACGGTGGACACCACCCGCTGCACCAGCGCCGGCATCGCCTCCAGTTCGCGGTACTCCCGTTCGACCTCGTCGGGGTACTTGGTGCCGCGCGCCTGTGCCAGCGCCAGGCCGACCAGATAGTTGGCGACGATCTGCGCCAGGAACGTCTTGGTGGCGGCCACCCCGATCTCCGGCCCGGCGCGGGTGTAGAGCACCGCGTCGGACTCCCGCGGGATCTGGCTGCCGTTGGTGTTGCAGATCGCCAGCACCTTGGCCTTCTGGGCCTTGGCGTGGCGCACCGCCTCCAGGGTGTCGGCGGTCTCCCCGGACTGGGAGATCGCCACCACCAGGGTGCTGCGGTCCAGCACCGGATCGCGGTAGCGGAACTCGCTGGCCAGCTCGACCTCGACCGGCAACCGGGTCCAGTGTTCGATCGCGTACTTGGCCAGCAGCCCGGAGTGGTATGCGGTGCCGCAGGCGACCACGAAGACCTTGTCGACCTCGCGCAGCTCCTGGTCGGAGAGGCGCTGCTCGTCGAGCACGATGCGGCCGTCGACGAAGTGGCCCAGCAGCGTGTCGGCGACCGCCGCGGGCTGTTCGGCGATCTCCTTGAGCATGAAGTACTCGTAGCCGCCCTTCTCGGCGGCCGACAGATCCCAGTCGATGTGGAAGTGCCGGGCCTGGGCGGTCACGTCGGCGCCGAGGAAGTCCAGCACCCGGTAGCTGTCGGCGGTGATCACGACGGCCTGATCCTGTCCCAGTTCCACCGCGTCGCGGGTGTGCTCGATGAACGCGGCGACGTCCGATCCGACGAACATCTCCCCGTCACCGACCCCGACCACCAACGGGGTGGACCGGCGGGCGGCGATGATGGTGCCCGGTTCGTCGGCGTTGGCGAACACCAGCGTGAAGTGGCCGTCCAGCCGCCGCAACACCGACAGCACCGAGGCGACGAAATCCCCGGCGGTCTCTCCGTGCTGATAGGCCCGGGCCAGCAGGTGGACCGCGACCTCGGTGTCGGTGTCGCTGGCGAACTCCACACCGGCGGCTTCGAGTTCCGCGCGCAACACCGCGTTGTTCTCGATGATGCCGTTGTGCGCGACCGCGAACTTCCCCGAGGCGTCACGGTGCGGGTGGGCGTTGCGGTCGGTGGGCCGGCCGTGGGTGGCCCACCGGGTGTGTCCCAGACCGGCCGTGCCGGCCAGCAGGCCGGGGTCGGTGGCGGCCAGCTCGGCTTCCAGATTCGCCAATCGTCCCGCGCGTCGACGTACCGTCAGGCCGCCGGCGCCGTCGAGGAGGGCCACCCCGGCGGAGTCGTATCCCCGGTATTCCATCCGGCGCAGCGCGTCGACCACGATGTCGAGGGCGTTGCGCGCCCCCACATAGCCGACGATCCCACACATAGCCACTCAGCGTAGTGGAAGTTCCCGTTCGGTCAGAACTGCCAGGTCGTGGCGTTTTGTCGATGACATATCCGACGCTGACCGGCCGGTGGGTTACCGTCATCGGGTGGCGAGCACGAAGAAGCTCTTCGCGGCCCTGCGCCGTCGTGGACCGCACCGGGTGCTGCGTGGCGACCTGGCGTTCGCCGGACTTCCCGGCGTGGTGTTCACCCCCGAGAAGGGGTTCAATCTGCCCGGGGTCGCGTTCGGGCACGACTGGCTGGCCGGGGCCGACCGGTACCAGGGCACGCTGGAACATCTGGCCTCGTGGGGCATCGTCGCCGCGGCGCCGGCCACCGAGACCGGGGTGGCCCCGTCGGTGCTCAATTTCGCATTCGACCTGGGCACCACGCTGGACATCATCACCGGGGTGCGGCTCGGCCCGGGCCAGATCAGCGTGCATCCCGCCAAGCTCGGGGTGGTGGGGCACGGTTTCGGCGGATCAGCGGCGGTGTTCACGGCCGCAGGCCTGCCGCGGAAACCCAAGGCCGTCGCGGCGCTGTTCCCGTCGGTCACCCAACCCCGCGCCGAGGAGCCGGCGGCGACGCTGAACGTGCCCGGCCTCATCCTGACCGCGCCGGGGGATCCCATGACGCTGCGGTCCAACGCCGTGGAACTGGCCCGCGCCTGGCCGACGGCGACGCTGCGCGCGGTGGACAAGGGCAAGGCCGGCGGCCTGATCGAGGGCCGGCGGCTGGCCCGGGTGGTGGGCCTGCCCGGCGCCGACCGCGGCACCCAGAAGACCGTTCGGGCACTGCTCACCGGCTATCTGCTGCACCTGCTGACCGGCGACAAGACCTATCGGGCATTCGCCGAACCCGACGCCGCGCTGCCCAGGACCTCGCTCATCGACCCGACCGCCGACGACCCGGTCGCCCTCGAGGACAAGGTCGTCGCCCTGCTGAAACCCTGATCATGTCGCCGGAGCCGGTGGGGTCGCGCCAGCAGGATTTCTCCGGGTTCACGCCGCTGCACGAGGAGTACGACTATCTCCTCGACGAGGTCGCCGGGGCGGTACCCGAACAGCTGCGGGGCACGGTGTACCGCAACGGACCGGGCCGCCTGGAAGCCGGTGGCCAACCGCTCGGCCATCTCTTCGACGGCGACGGCATGCTGTCGATGTTCCGCTTCGCCGACGGCCGGGTGCGGTTCCGGAACCGGTACGTGCGGACCAGGCACTACCGGAGATCCCGGCACACCAGGGGGGCGCCCTTCCGCGGGCTCGGCACCATGCGGCCCGGCGGCGTCCTGGCCAACGCCCTGCGATTCCCGGTGAACGTCGCCAACACCGCGGTGATCATGCACGCCGGCACACTGTTGGCGCTGTGGGAGGCCGGCCGCCCCACCGAGATCGATCCGGACTCGCTCGACACCGTCGGAGAGTACGACTACGACGGTGAGCTCAGGTGGCTGGGCGCGTTCTCCGCGCATCCCAAATGGGATCCGGACACCGGCGAGATGTTCAACTTCGGCCTCGCGCTGGCTCCGATCCCGAAGCTGGTGTGTTACCGGGTGGACCCCACCGGGCGCCTGACCACCCTGGGCGCCGTGCGGCTTTCCGCGCCGATGTTCAATCACGACGTCGGCCTGACCAAGCGCCACATGGTGTTCGTCGTCCCGCCGCTGGTGTTCCGGCCGTCGAAGCTGGCCGGCGCCGCTCTGGGGCTGCACGATTACATCGACGCGCTCGAGTATGACGCCGAGCGCCCGACGATGATCGCCCTGGTTCCCCGCGACGGCGGCCGGGTCCGGATCGTCCACACCGAACCGCTGATGCACCTGCACATCGCCAACGCCTACGACGACGGCGCCGACACCGTCGTGGAGCTGCTGAACTACGACGCCAGCTGGACGCAGCTCAACGCCCAGTTGCTGACGGTCGACGGCACCGTGCCGGACACCACCATGCCGTACGGCGGCGTCCTGCGCCGGATCCGAATCACGCGCTCGGGCAGGGTGATCCACGAGCCACTCACCGATCTCCGGGGCGACTTCCCGATGCTCAACCCACGCGTCAGCGGCCGCCGCCACCGCTACACCTATCTGGTGGTCGGAGTGGAGGGCAGCACGTATCCGAACGCGGTGGCCAAACTGGACCACCACACCGGGGCATCGACGCTGCACCGGCTACCGCCGGGCCACCTCGCCCACGAACCGGTCTTCATCCCGCGCCCGGGCGGTGCCGCCGAGGACGACGGCTGGCTGGCGGTGGTGGTACAGGACTGTCACCGGCACCGAGCGCATCTGCGGCTGTTGGACGCCGGCGCGGTGTCCGCCGATCCGGTGTTCACCGGTCACCTCCGCCACTCCATGCCGTTGACGTTCCACGGCTGTTTCACACCCCGCGTCGGCCGTTCCGGCTGACGCGGCGCTCCCGGGCCGGAGCCGCGACCCTAGAATTCGCCCATGCGTATCGGCATGCAACTGGCCTATTCCGGCGGTTTCAAGGAAACCGCCGGGCTGGTGGTCGAACTCGAGAAGGTCGGGCTGGATCTCGCGGTGGTCCCCGAGGCCTACTCCTTCGACGCGATCAGCCAGCTCGGGTACCTGGCGGCCAGAACCTCGACCATCCAGTTGGCCACCGGTGTGGTGCCGATCTACACCCGCACTCCGGCGCTGTTGGCGATGACCGCGGCCGGACTGGACTACGTCTCGGACGGACGGTTCACGCTCGGGCTGGGCACCTCCGGCCCGCAGGTGGTGGAGGGGTTCCACGGAGTGCCGTTCGACGCGCCGTTGGGACGCACCCGCGAGGTGGTGGAGATCTGCCGGAAGGTGTGGCGCCGGGAACGCCTGCAATACAACGGACGTCACTATCACCTCCCACTGCCGCCCGATCGGGGAACCGGACTGGGCAAGCCGCTGAAGCTGATCAACCACCCGGTGCGCGAACACATCCCGATCTTCATCGCCGCACTCGGACCGAAGAACGTGCAGCTGACCGCCGAGATCGCGGACGGCTGGCAACCGGTTTTCGTCGACCCCGAACGCATCGACTCGGTGTGGGGTGACGCCTTGCGCGCCGGACGCGCCAAACGGGACCCGACGTTGGGCCCGCTCGATGTGATGGGGACCCCGCCACTGGCCATCGGCGACGACGTGGAGGACCGGATCGCCTGGGTGAAACCGATGCTGGCGCTGTACCTGGGCGGGATGGGCGCCAGGGACAAGAACTTCTACCACAATCTGGCCACCCGCTACGGATTCGGCGCCGAGGCCGACCGGATTCAGGAACTCTATCTGGCGGGGCGCAAGGAGGAGGCGGCCGCGGCGGTGCCCGACGATCTGGTGCGCAGCGTGTCGCTGATCGGACCGGCCGGCCTGGTGGCCGAACGGGTGGCGATGTTCGCCGAGGCCGGGGTGACCACACTGCTGGTCACCCCGCTGGCCACCGACACCGCTGAGGCGGTGCGCTTCATCGAACAGCTGCGGACCATGGTGGCCTGAACGAACCGGCGGTTCTCGATCCGCTACTCCCCTCTACTCCCCGACCTGGGGTAACTCGGCGGCGGCGATCTCACACGGCGTCCCGGTCGCGGTGACCGGCTCGTGCTCCGGCGGCGGGAGCGCGCCCGACACGGGTTCCGGCGCCGGGGCCGTCGGGGGTGGGGTGGCCGGCGCCGGCTCGCCGGCGGCGCCCGTGTCCGCACCGAGGTGGGTCTCGGGTTCCCCGGGTGCGGGGTCCGGGTCGTGCTCTGGGTCCGGAGCCTCCTGCGGGTCCTCTCCGGGGCTCCCGCCCGCATCGGGGTCCCCGTCGTCGGGTGTGTCGTCCTCGGGCGTGTCGTCGCCGCGGTCGTCGTCTTCGGCATCGGTGTCGGCGTCGGAGGCGCCGTCCCGTTCCTCCGTGCCCGCATCCTCCCCGCCTGCATCCTCCCCGCCCATCGGGTCGACCCCGGCGGCGCCGACGCCGTTGCCGAGCGCTTCACCGACCGGCCCGAGCAGTCCCCCGAGCAGATCGACGAGTTGCCTTCCCACGGTGGACAATCCAGCACCCGGATCGGGTAGCCCGCCGCCCGGACCGGTCGGTGGCACGGCGGGAGGCGGCACCCCGGGAGCTGCAGCCTCCGCCGGTGCCGGATCGGCGCCGATCGCAGATGCAGCCCCGTCTGCCACGGGCGGCGAGCCCCAACTCGCCGCCCACGGCGGGCCCCAATTCGCCGCCCACGGCGGGGCCTCCCCCTCACCCGCCCCGAAATCCGGGACCGCCGCCGAACCGGTCAGCTCCGCGATCGCCGCGTCGAACTTCTCCTCGATCGACGTCAGGGTCTGGTTCATCACCGTCAGCCACTCGCATCCGATGGCCTCGTCGACGAAGGGTTTCACCTCGGCGTCGACCAGTTCGCTGGCCACCGAGCGGTCCCCGGCACCGGTCAACACCGTGTGGGCAGCGGCCTGCCAGTCGGTGCGCCCGCCGCCGTCGATGCCCTGGGTGGCGGTCACCTTGCGATCCACCAACTGCCACAACTCGGTTCGCAACGTCGTCAGCGCGTCGGCGGCGGTCCGCAACGCGGCGGTGGCCGCCGCCGACGCCGCACCGTGGCGGCGCAACAATTCGGCCGCGGCGGTTCCGCCGGCGCCACGCCAGCCCGCGCCGAGGGCCGCCGACTGTCGGTCCTGCAGTTCCAGGACCTCGGCGGCACGGGCAGCGGCTCTGTCCAGCGCGGCCGAATCATCGGCCAGCGCGCCGAGATCCAATCCGTCCTCACTGCGGTACCAGTCGAACACCTGTCCGGGGCGGCCACTCAGGTCCGGTTGCCGGTAGCCCAGCGACTCACATGCCGACAGGTACTCCTGCGCGGCCCGAACCGCGGGCAGCCCGTCGGCGAGTCGAGCTGCGACGTCAAGACCTCCGGTCACAGCAGCTGGATCCGTCGGGCGGCACTCGTGTCGGATTCGGCGTAGCGACCGGCGGTGGCGCGGAGCGCGGCGCTGATCGCGGCGGCCGACCGCGACCACTGCCGCAACCGCTCGACGACCTGATCAACCGCAGCGCGCAGCGCGTCACCGCGGTCGGCGTAGGCGGTGCCGGCCAGGGCCCCGTGGAAGCGCAGCGCGCTCAGTTCGGCGCGGATCGTGGCGTCGATCCGGTCAGCGGCGAGGTGATACCGGTCGGCCGCCGCGAGCAGCGCGGCGACATCGACCCGGGCCGGTTCAGACAATCCCATGTAGGGCTAGGACGCAGCGCCCGCCCGGACGGTTCCGTCAGTTGCCCTGCGCGCTGACCGATTCGGCGACCCGCGCCGCCAGCTGCCGGGCGGTGTCCTCATCGGCCGCCTCCACCATCACCCGGACGACCTGTTCGGTTCCCGAGGGGCGCAACAGGATTCGCCCGGTGTCACCGAGTTCGGCCTCGGCCGCGGCCACCGCGGTGCGGACCGCCGGCGCGGCCGCGACCGCGGCCTTGTCGGCGACCGCCACATTGATCAGCACCTGGGGCAGGGTTCGCATCGGCTCGGCGAGCGCGGCCAGGGTCTTGCCGGTCTGCGCCATCCGCGACATCAGCCGCAGCCCGGTCACGATCCCGTCGCCGGTGGTGCCCAGGGTCGGCATCACGATGTGCCCGGACTGTTCACCGCCCAGCGTGTAGTCCCCGCTGCGCAACTCCTCGAGCACATAGCGGTCCCCGACCGCGGTGGTGCGAACCTCGATACCGGCCGACCGCATGGCCAGGTGCAGGCCCATGTTGCTCATCACCGTGGTGACCAGGGTGTTGGCCGACAACTCACCGGCCTCCTGCATCGCCAGCGCCAACACCACCATGATCGCGTCGCCGTCGATCACCCGGCCGTGCGCATCGACGGCCAGACAGCGGTCGGCGTCGCCGTCGTGGGCCAGACCCAGATCGGCCCCATAGGACACGACCGCCTGCTGCAGCGATTCCATGTGGGTGGAGCCGCAGTTGTCGTTGATGTTCAGGCCGGTGGGTTCGGCGTTGATCGGGATGACATTGGCGCCCGCGGCCCGGTAGGCGCGCGGCGCGACGGTCGAGGCCGCCCCGTTGGCGCAGTCCACCACCACGGTGAGGCCGTCCAACCGGGTCGTGACGGCCTTGGCCACATGCCGCAGGTACCGGTCCATCGCGTCTTCCGCGTCCACGATGCGGCCTATCGCCGCCCCCACCGGACGGTTGCCCGGCCCCTGATTGACCAGTTCCTCGATCCGCTCCTCGGCGGCGTCGTCGAGTTTGTGCCCGCCGGGGCCGAACAGTTTGATGCCGTTGTCGGGCATCGGGTTGTGCGAGGCCGAGATCATCACCCCGAAATCGGCGTCGTATGCGCTGGTCAGGTACGCCACAGCGGGAGTCGGCAACACACCCACCCGCCAGGCGTCCACACCTTCGGCGGTCAACCCGGCGATGACCGCCGCCTCGAGCATCTCGCCACTGGCTCGCGGATCCCGCCCCACCACCGCCACCCGCCGGCCGGTACGGCCGGTCGGGGCGGTCAGCCGCCGAGCCGCCGCGGCGGCCACGGACAGCGCCAGTTCCGCGGTCAGATCGCGATTGGCGACTCCGCGCACTCCGTCCGTGCCGAACAGTCGACCCATGCCGACAAACTTCTCATATGCACCCGCCGGGCACACAAACGGCGAGGTCAGCGGGAATGTCGGTGCCCAATCGCACCCGGATCGACACCGAAACGACACACCGCCCGCACCCCGGGTGTGGGATGCGGGCGGCGGTCGGTCAGGTCGTCTCAGCCTCGGGCTCGATCAGCTCTGATCGTCTGACCCACCCAGCTGATCACCGGGAGCCGTGGTCGGTGCCACCGTGCTCAGCCCCGGCCGGGCCGGTCGACGGCGCGGAGGGCACCTCATCCGCCTCATTCGCCGCCACCTCGTCGGACGGGGTGTGCTCGGCCGGCGCGAACCCGGCGTCGTCCCCGTCGGCCTGGGTGAAGGTGATGACCTGGCTGCCCTGGGTACTCGTGCAGGTCACCTCTGCCGCGTCGCCGCGTTCCACCGCGCTCAGCTGCGCGTTGGTGACCGAATCGCCGCATACCAGGCCGGCGATCTGCTCGGCAGCGGTGACGTCGACGTCTTCGATGGTCGTGATGGTGCCCAGCGCGACGTCGATCTTGCCGTCCTCGGTGCCCGCCGGTTCCGGCTGGGCGTTCGCGAGGCCGAGACCGGCCGCGAAAAGCAACGATCCACCTGCGACGGCCCCGAGGGCCGTCCTCGTCATCAAGCTCAATGATTCTCCTCTCGCTGTGTGGCGGGATCCGTGCCACACCGGTACGGGCGCAGCAGCGATCGGGAAAGATCCCCCCCGTTGATCCCGCCTCCCACGTCGGGAAGCCCACCCTCACGGGCGGCCGAGTCCAGGCTTACCCGCAGTCCGGCGGCCTTCAAACCGCTGCCCCGCGCAGCGCGGGCGTCGGCCGCGGGGAATCCCGCCGTGAGGTGCGCGGGAGGTGAATTGTGTGACCTGCGCCACAAAAGCACATCGCCGGGCGACCGCAGCTGCGGTACACCCGGCGACGTGCCGTGAGTGAGAAATTCTCAGCGCTTGCTGTACTGGGGCGCCTTGCGGGCCTTCTTGAGCCCGTACTTCTTGCGCTCGATCTCCCGCGGATCGCGGGTGAGGAAACCGGCCTTCTTCAACGCCGGGCGATCCTCGGGCTGCGCGATGGTCAGCGCCCGCGCGATGGCCAGCCGCAGCGCACCGGCCTGCCCGGACGGGCCGCCGCCGTCGAGGTGCGCGTAGATGTCGAACTGCTCCAGCCGGTCCACGGTCACCAACGGGGCCTTGATCACCTGCTGGTGCACCTTGTTCGGGAAGTAGTCCTCCAGGGTGCGGCCGTCCAGGTTGAACTGACCGGTGCCGGGCACCAGCCGCACCCGCACCACGGCCTCCTTGCGGCGGCCGACAGCCTGGATGGGCCGGTCGATGATCGGCTGCTGCTGATATTCCTCGACAGCAGTCAGTTCGCCGGTTTCGGATCCAGTCGCTTGTGTCACTGCGTCACCTGCTTGATCTCGTACGGAACCGGCTGCTGAGCGGCGTGCGGATGGTCCGGACCGGCGTACACCCGCAGCTTGGTCTTCATCTGCCGCCCGAGCTTGGTCTTGGGCAACATCCCCACGATCGCCTTCTCGACCACACGTTCGGGATGCCGCCGCAGCATGTCACCGAGCGACCGGACGCGCAGACCGCCCGGGTAACCCGAGTGGCGGTAGTAGAAGGTGCGCTCCGGCTTGTTGCCGCTCATCGAGACCTTCTCGGCGTTGACGATGATGACGAAATCGCCACCGTCGACATTGGGGGTGTACGTCGGCTTGTGCTTGCCGCGCAGCAGCGTCGCTGCCGCCGCGGCGAGCCGGCCGAGTCGCACGTCGGTGGCGTCGATGACATACCACGACCGCGTGGTGTCACCCGCCTTCGGCGTGTAAGTAGGCACAGCGCTACCTTTCGGTGTCGGCCCTCTCGGGTTTCGGTTGCCGGTCAGGGCGTGGACGGAGGGGACACCTCGGCGACCGACATCGACCCGAGGACCCGCTGCGCCCGGAACGGGCGGACCGCACGCCAGCGAATGAGCTTACCGGCGGCCTCCGGTGCAGGTCAAAACGGTCTCGACCGGGACCGGAGGCGCCGAACGTGAGCCCATGTTCGACGTGTGCGCTGATTCTCGCACACGAGCTCACGTTCGGCGCCGGCCTGCTGTGCGGTCCCGGCGGCTCCCCTCCACCGGAACCGCACAGAGTCTCCTGATGAAAAGGGGTCTCGCGAGAACAGGGATCTCACGATGACCAGGGTCTTGAAGGGGGCCGTCACAGCCCCCAGGCGTTGGCCGCCGCCCGGTCGGTCGCGGCCACATCGTCCGCGCCGTCGCGGACCGCGTTGCCCAGGCCGATCAGGATGTTGTTGAGCGCCGCCGCGGCCTGATCCCACCGGCTCTGCTCCAGGCGGTACGCCTCGGCGGCCGCGCGGGTCCAGGTCTGCTGCAGCGGAGCGATCCGGGCGCGCAGATCGGCCAGCGCGGCGTTGAACCGCGACGCGGTGGTGTGGATGTCCTGCCGCACCGTGTACTCGATCTCATCGAAGTTGTACGAGAGCACTGGATTCATGGTTTCCCCTGTTCTCTACAGATCGGCTTTTCTACAGATCAGCCGAAGCGGCGCCGATGCGGTGGGCGTGGTTCTCCCCCGCCTCCCGCAGCACACGTTCGTTACCGCGGATGGTCTCGGCGATCCGCTGTAGCGACGCGTGCAGCCTGAGCGATTCGGTGTTCCATCGGTCCACCACCTCCCGGAACCGAAGCGCCGCCGCCCCGCCCCACACCGACGGCGGCACCGCGCTCATCCGGCCGATGAACGACTGCAGCAGCGCGCGCAATTCCTCGTTACGGGTGTCGGTCTCGGCAGCGACCGCGCACATCAACTCGAAATCGGTGGTCAGCGCCCCGCCCGCGGATTGCATCATCGTCGTCCCTTTCACTGCCCGTTGAGGTGTCGGATATCAGGTTCGACGCCGACGAGCCAGATCCGGTTCCAGAGATTCGATTGAGATCCGGGGATTCGAGATCCGGGGATCCGGGAAGTTCAGACGACCGCGTGTGCGGACCGAACCGCCTGCTCGCATATCGGGTCCGAGACGGCGTCCGTCCCGCTGTCGCGCGGCAACGGATACTGACAGCCGATCGCGATCCGCACCTCCCGGTCCAGCAGGACCACCCACTCGATGTGGTGGCCGGCGCGCACCTCCCGATAGCTGACGACGGCGCGGTCACCCCGCTGATCGGCGGGATCGAACGCGGTGAACACACCGTCGGGTTGATCGCGCAGCGCCGCCGCCAGCGCGTCGGCCATCTGCCGGTGCGTGTGGCCCGCCGGCACCACGGACTGGGTGATGTGCAACGCGCGCCGTGGATTCTCCGGTGAGACCAGTTGCAGGCGCGCCGATCCCGGCCCGCCGGTGACCCGCTGCGGCGGCCACGACACCGGCACCACCACCCCGATGCGGCCCTCCACCAGCAATGTCGTCGGCATGGAATCCGGCATCGTCGTCTCCGTTCGCTCCGGCCCGGCCGATGACGGCCACACCCCCATCAGGGTGAGCGTCAGGGCGGCCAGCACCGCCCCCGCGACGACACCGCCCGCAGCGGGCCGCCGGCGCCGGCGGGCGCCGAAGCGGTCGGTCTTCCCCGGGGCCCGGGTCTTGCGCTCGGGTTCCGCCGGTGGTTGGCGCCACCAGTCGGGCTCGGCGACGGTGACCGCAATCCGTCTGCGCCGCAACCGGTCTGCGAGGATACCGGCCAGGACTGCGGCACCGGGCACTTCGGCGGGCGCGTCGACGAGCACCGCTGCCGGTCGGACGGGCAGCGTCGTCACCGTGGCGCAGACGACCGAGCAGACACCGTCGACATCGTCGGATCTGGCGACGAGCTCAACCGAGCCCGCGGCGCACACCGCGACATGCTCCGGCGCGATCTCCACCACCGCTCCCGTGGTGCCGGCCCGCTCGGCGAGAAGTTCGGCGCGGCGGTGCACCTCCACCAGCTCGGCGACGGTGCGCGCGGCGTCGAACACCCGCTGGACCCGATCCCGTGACCACCACCGCGGGCAGATCAACCGGACCGCCGGCGGGTCCGCACCGGCCGCCGCGTGGAGCACCTGCCGCCACAGGCCGGTGACCGACCTGGGCTTCCCGGCGACCAGGGCGAGCTCATCGTCGATGAATTCCACTGCCGCGGCGCCGAGTTCGGGATCCACCGGATGCGGGCCGAGCACCATCGCCGGGCCGGCGGCGACCGCGACGCCGGTCACGGCGGCTCGATCCACGAGACCTGGATCAGCTGCGCCGGCCGGCCACGGGTGAGCAGCGTCGCACGGCCAGGCGGCAGGGGCGTCGCGCGCACCGATCCCCACAGCTGGCCTTCCTCGGGCGGGGCACTCAGCATCAGCCCTGCCGCGCCCGTCTCCCGCAGCCGGGCCGGCAGCGGGTCGAACATCGCCCGGGCGGCGCCACCGGCACGCCTGGCGACGATCACATGCAGCCCGATGTCCCTGCCGTGCGGCAGCAGTTCGGTCACCGGCGTCAGCGCGGCCGCGGCGGATTCGGCGACCAGGTCGTAATCGTCGATCACCAGGAACAACTCGGGCCCGGTCCACCACGACCGGTCCCGCAGTTGCCGTTGCGTGACCGCGGCGTCGGGTAACCGTGCGCGCAGTCGGTCGACGAGACCGGCCAGCGCGGTCTGCAGGGTCGGCGGCGACATCGCATATGCCCCGAGGTGTTCGGTCTCGACGACGCCGAGCAGTGTGCGCCGGAAATCCACGAGCAGCAGTTGCGCCGCAGTCGGCGAGTGGGTGCGCAGGATCTCCCGGCACACGGTGCGCAGCGCCGCGGTCTTGCCGCTCCGCGGATCGCCGAGCATCACCAGATGCGGTTGTTCGGTGAGGTCGAGGGTGACCGGCTCCAGGTCCGTCTCACCGAGTCCCAGGATCGTCCGTGCGCGTTGTTCCTCGGACGCCGCGGCGAGCACCGTCTCATGGTCGACGCGGCCGGGCAGCAACTCGACCGGCGGGGCGGTGCGCTGCTGATAGCGGATGTGCAGGGCTTGCGCGCTGGCGGCGATCGAGGCGGCCAGCCCGGTGGTGGACGCGGCCTCGTCGAGGCGAGGGAGCGCGATCGTGAGTTCCCGGCCGTCGCGGGTGATCCCGCGCCCGGGCGGGCTGTCGATCAGGTGCCGTGCCCGGCGGCGGTCCATCTCCGAGTCGGCGGGGTCACCCAACCGCAGCTCGATGCGGGTGCCGAGCTGATCCTTGAGCACCGGCCGCAGCTCGGCCCACCGGGATGCGGTCACGACGACGTGCACACCGTAGCCGAGTCCCTGGGCGGCCAGCGCGGCGATACGCGGTTCGATGGTGTCGAATTCGTTGCGGATCACCGCGATTCCGTCGATCACCAGGAAGACGTCACCGTACGGATCGTCCCGCTGTCGGCGCCGGCGGTGTTCGGCCATCGAATCGACGCCCGCGGCCCGGAACCGGGTCTCGCGGTCGGCGAGGATCTTCTCCAGCACCGCCACGATCCGACGGATCAGCTCGGCGTCGCCGCGGCCGGCGACCGCCCCGACATGGGGCAGCGCAGACAACGCGGTGAGGGCGCCGCCGCCGCAGTCCACGCAGTACACCTGGACGTCGCGGGGATCGTGGGTGGCCGCCAGCGCCATGACCAGGGTCCGCACCACGGTGGACTTGCCCGACTGCGGCCCACCCACCACCGCCACATTGCCGTCGGCCCCGGCCAGGGCGGCGACGAGGGGGATCCGCCGCTGCTCGAACGGACAGTCGACGACACCGATCGGCACCGTCAGCGGGGCGCCGTGCCGCGCCGACAGCAGCGCCCCGAGGGGCGGTGAGGCCGACAGCGGTTCCAGCCAGACCCGGTGCGCCGCGGTGCCGTGGCCGGCCAGCCGGTCCACCACCGTGTCGAGCAGGGTGCGCACCGGCCCGTCGGAACGCATCCGGTCAGCGGAGGCGGCTGCGGGTTCCGGCGTGAACACCCGGGGCGCATCGGGTTCGGCCGGCTTTTCGCGGGTTCTCAGAAGCGGTCCGGACACATAGGCGGTCTGAAATCGCACCAGCTCGTCGGACACCGTCTTCAGCAGCGCCGCACCCGGACGGGCGGGCAGCTGATAGGCGTCGGGCACGCCCAGGACGGCTCGGGAGTCGCCGGCGGAGAACGTCTTCAGGCAGATCCGGTACGACAGGTGGGTCTCCAGACCGCGCAGTCGGCCCTCGTCGACCCGCTGGCTCGACAACAGCAGATGCATGCCCAGTGACCGGCCGAGCCGACCGATCGCCACGAACAGTTCGGCGAACTCCGGGTGCTGGGCCAGCAGTTCGGAGAACTCGTCGACCGCGATCAGCAGGGCGGGCAGCAGCGGCAGATCGGGCCGGGTCGCCCGGGCCGCGGTGTACTCGGCGAGGTCGGCGGCGTTTCCGGCCGCGCGCAGCAGCTCCTGCCGGCGGTTCAGCTCACCGGACAGCGCGTCGTACATGCGCGCCACCAGGTGCGCCTCGTCCGACAGATTGGTGATGACCGCCGACACGTGGTTGGCCCGCTCCAGACCGAGAAACGTCGCACCACCCTTGAAGTCGACCAGGATCAGGTTCAGCACCTCGGGCGGGTGGACGGTGATCAACCCCAGCACCAGGGTCCGCAGGAGCTCGGACTTGCCCGATCCGGTTGCGCCCACGCACAGTCCGTGCGGTCCCATGCCGCCGCGGGCGGCCTCGTTGATGTCGAGATCGAGCCGGGCACCGGTCTCGGAGACGCCGAGGGGAACCGGCGACAGCACCGCGCCCGCGCCGCCGGTATCGGCCCATCGGGTGTCTGGCAGCAGCTCCGGATCGTCGACATCGATCAACTCCAACCAGTTCCACGGCGACCGGTTGCGTACCGCCGCGGTCCGGAACGCCGACAGCCGGCGTGCGCACGCCAGCGCAGCGACCGGGCTGAGACTGTCGGTGCACCGGTCGCGGTCCCCGGTGTCCAGGAGCAGTTCGTCCGTCCGGATGGAATCGGCGGCGGATGCGACGGTGAGCACGGTGACGCCCGGCGGCGCCGCATCCTCACCGCGATGACCGTCGCGGATCACCAGCCAGCGCGCCCGGTCCGCGGCGCGATCGATCTCGGTGAGGTCGCGGTGTCGGAGGTGCCCGGTGCACCACGGATGCCGGTGGTGCGGCAGCCATTTCAGCCAGTCCCAGACACCGTCGTCGCCGGTGGTCACGGTGGCGATGCGCAGCACGTCGGGGCCGTGCAGCACCGCCAGCTGGCAGATCATCGCCCGGGCCAGCCCGTGGGCGTCGTCGCCGGTGACGGTGATCGCGGAGTGGTCGAACACCGCGACCGTGTCGGGCAGATCGGGCACCGTGGCCCGGACCCGCAGCAGCCGTTGCACCGCGGAGACGGTGACCGGGTCGGCTTCCTCGGCGGGTGGCAGGTCGGGCGGGATCAGCCCGGGTGTCAACGGCTGCGCGGCGACGCCGACGCGGATACGGCCGAAATCGGGGTCGGTGGGCGCGCGTTCCCACATCCGCGGCCCACCGGCCAGCGTCCACAGGGCATCCGGACGCGGATGCCGCCGGTGCAGCGACCGCTGCTGCGCGGTGGCCGCTGCCGCCGCCTGCCGGTCCAGTTCGTCGAGATGCCGTAGATACTGCCGGCGGTCCGCGTTCAGTTCGGCGGTGCGGTGCGTGCCGCGCGCCCCGTACGCCAGGGTGCCGACCGCCGACGCCACCATCAGCACCGGAAAGAACGAGAACACCGGGGTGCGCATGGCGGAGTTGCCGGAGGTGAAGTACAGCACCAGCATTCCGGCCATCGCGACCACCATGACCAGCGGCAGCAACCGGGCTACCGGGTTCGGGGGCAGCTCGCGGGGCACCGGCGGGGGCGCCCGGACGATGAGCGCACGGTCCGGCGGTGCCGGCGCGGTCCCCGGGGATCGTCGAGAGAACTCCATCGGTCATACGACGCCGCGACGGCGCATGCGGTTCCCGGCGGTGGCCGGATGGCTGTGGACGAGCAGAATTGCCGCGCCGAGACCCCCGCCGTTCGGGTTAGCGTGCCAGGAACAGGTTTTGCGGGGGGTGGTCACGTGAGCGATTCGGTCCGCCGGGTCAGCGTGCAGATCGACACGCTGGTCGACATGCTGATCGGCACCGACCGCGGCGGCACCGTCATCGATGTGACGCTGCCGTCCGGCGTCGAAGTGGCCGAACTGATTCCGGCGATCGTGGATCTCGCCGTCGGTGCCGACGGCGTCGACGCCGAATCGCCCACCGCCTGGAAGCTGGCGCGGGTCGGCGGGACGGTGCTGGATGCCTCCCGCACCCTCACCGAGAACGGGATCCGCGAGGGTGAACTGCTGATGCTGACCGGTGCGGCATCGGCACCGGTGACACGCGCCGAGGCCCCGCCCGGCCTCGAGCCGGCCGCCGGACGGTGGCACGGCGCCCGGACGGCGCTCGCCCTGTGGTGTCCGATCGCGGGGACCGCCGCGGTGGTCTGGACCGGTCTGATGCGCGATGACATCGGTCGCACCGTGCCGGCGGCCATGCTCACCGTCGGCGCCGTGGCGGCGGTCCTGCCGTATCGGCATCGACGCGATCCCCTGACCGCGACGGCGTCCGCGCTGATCGTGGTGATGCTCGCCGCGGTGCTCGGTCTGCTGGTGGTGCCCGACGGGCCCGGCCCACCGAATCTGATGCTGGCCGCCGCGGCCGCCGCGGCCGCGGCAATGGTGATGGCCCGGTTGACCGGGGTGGACATCGTCGGCCTGACCGCGGTCGCGACGGGGGCGGCGGCCGTGGCGATCTCGCTGATTCCCGCCGTACTGTGGCCGGTCCCGACGGTGGTGATCGGTGTCCTGACGGCGTCCCTGTCGATGGCGGTTCTCGCCGTGGCACCGCGATTGTCCATCGCGCTGGCCGGACTCACCCCCGCCCCGGACGGCGGTCCCGACGCACCCGGATCGCTGTTCGACGACGCCCCGGCGGCTCCCCGGCTGGTCCGCGGTAACGCGATCCTGACCGGGATCCTCACCGGTGCGGCGGTCACCGCCGTCATCGGGACCACCCTGATCGCGCTGGGAGGGGTGCTGGTCGGGCAGGCGGCGCGGGAACCGGGATCCGGCCCCGGCGGGCCGTGGTGGACCGGTCCGCTCTTCACCGCCCTGCTGGCCGCGGCGCTGGTGTTGCGGGCCCGCTCGCACGCCGATGCGCTGCGCCGCGGTGTCCTCGTCGGATGCGGGGTAGGCTGCGCCACAATGGCTTTCACCGCGGTGGTGATCGAGCATCCAGGTCAGGCGAGCGCGTGGGGCGCGCTGGCTGTGGCGATCGGGCTGGTCGCGGCCGGCGGACGACCGTCGGCACCGGTCAGCCCGCTGATCCGGCGGGCCGCGGATGTGGCCGAGTGTGTCGTGTTGGCTGCGCTGGCACCGCTGGCCTGCTGGGTCGCCGGGGTGTACGGCCTGGTCCGCGGGCTCGCGTTGTGGTGAGATCCGCTCCCGCCCGACTGGCCCGCGGATTGGCGATCGCGGTCACCGCTTCGCTGGTGGGCGCCGCGCCGGGGGCGCACGCGGTCACCCCACCGCCGATCGACCACGCTCGGCTGCCCCACGCCGGACCGGCCGCCCCACCGCAGCGAACCGAACAACAGGGACCCTGCCTGCGGCCGGCCCAGCGCCGCACCGGCGATGCGGTGCTGTCCGGGTTCACCGCCGCGGATCTGGCCGCGGTGTGGCGGTTGACCCGCGGCGGCGGGCAGGCGGTCGCGGTGATCGACACCGGCGTGGCCCGCCATCGCCTCCTGCCCAGGGTGATTCCGGGCGGTGACTTCGTCCACCGCGGGGACGGCACAGACGACTGTGACGGACACGGAACCATCGTGGCGGGGCTCATCGCCGCCGCACCGGGCGACGGGCGAGTCGGATTCAGCGGGATCGCCCCGGAGAGCTCGATCATCGCGATCCGCCAGTCCAGCAACAAATTCCGGGCGACCGATCAGCCGTCCGGAACCGGCTACGGTGATGTCGACACCCTGGCCATGGCGATCCGCACCGCGGCCGATCTGGGCGCGTCGGTGATCAACGTCTCCTCGGTGGCGTGCCTGGCCGCGACCGAACCCCCGGATGACCGGGCGCTGGGCGCGGCACTGGCCTACGCCGTGGACGTGCGCAATGCGGTGGTGGTCAGCGCCGCCGGAAACGTCGGCGGTGCGGGACAGTGCCCACACCAGAATCCGGTGACCGGCCGGCGTCCGGATTGGGCGACGGTGCGCGCCGTCGTCACCCCGGCCTGGTATGACGACCTGGTTCTCACCGTCGGTTCGGTGAACGCCGAGGGCCACCCCTCCGACTTCACCCTGGCCGGGCCGTGGGTCGATGTGGCGGCACCGGGCGAGGATGTGCTGTCGCTCGACCCCGACGGTGAGGGACTCGTCGACGCCCTGCCGGGACCGGGCGGCGACACACCGATTGCCGGAACAAGTTACGCCGCACCGCTTGTCGCGGGGCTGGCCGCGTTGGTGCGGGCCCGCTGGCCGCAACTGACCGCCCGTCAGGTGATGCAACGGATCCGCGACACCGCCCGGACCCCGGCGTCCGGCTGGAATCCCCTTGTCGGCCACGGCGTCATCGATCCGCTCGCCGCGGTCAGCGGGGATCCGGCGCCCGGCCGGCCCGCCCCGGCTCACCTCACCCGGACGCTGCCCGCCCCGACCACACCGGCAGCCGACCCCGCACCGCGCCGGATCGCGTTCGGCGGTGCGCTGCTGTGCCTGGCCGCCGCCGGCGCTGCGGTGTTCGGCCGGTCAGGCCGGCGGGGCCCCGTCGCGGCTGACTGAGGCGGCCTGCGCACCCAGTTCCGGACCACGCGGCAACCGGGCCAACATCGGCCACGGCGCCGGCCGGGCGTCGGCGGGCAGACCCAGCCACTGCGCGGCCTCCTCGTCGTGGACGCCGAACACCACCCCGGAATCGGTGAGCAGGAACAACGAGCCCGCGATACCGCCGTCGCCGGTGAGCCCGGTGGCCCGCACGAACGCATACCGTCCCCCGGGCATGCCGACCGCGTCGACGGCCGGACCCGATCCGTCGGCCTGCGCGAGCACCACCCGCGCCCCGTCGGGCGCCGAATCTCTCAGCAGCAACGACGTTCTCGGACTTCCGTCGGCACCGTCCCACTGGACGCACAGCACCGGCGCGGACCTGGTCTCGATGCGGTCCGGAAAGGTGGCGACGCGCAGATGGTCGACCGCCGGCACCGCGGCGATGACCTCCGCCGCCACCGTGGCGATCTCGCGGTGCGGTTGAGCGGTGGTGAACCGGATCAGATCGGCGGTGATGCGGCCCACCCGCTGGACACCGTCGGCGAGCACCACGAAATAGTCGGATTCGGTACCCGACTCCGGTCCGACCTCACCACCGGCGGCCGAGGCACGCACCAACCGCACCACAGTGCCGACCGGAATCCGGGACAGCGGCGCCGGCCCGGGTGTGCCCGCCGCCGGAATCCACGGCGGGGTGAGCGGCGGGGATTCCGGGATCGCCTCGAGCACCGCATCGGAAACCGATTGCGGCTCGACGTTCTCGAGGCGCAGCGCGCGCACCACGGCGGTGTCGCGCAGATCCACCGCGGCCCGGGCGCCGTCGTGGAGCAGGTAGGTGCCGTGCCCGCCGGCGGAGCGCACCAGCACCGCGTCGGGATCATCACGTCGATCACCGAGGCGGTCACCGGCGACCGGTTCCCCGACCCACAGCGTGGTGGTCGTGCCGTCGCAGAGCGTCCACGTCGACTGCCCGGGCGGCAGCGCACGGCCGATCGATCCCGGTGCGCCCGGGATGCCGACCATGGGCCCGCGTTCAGCGTCCGCCAGCGCCGTCGCGCTGACCGGTTGCGGATCGGCCGCCGTCCGCGCCGCCAGCCGCGCCGAGGCCAGGTTCGGCGTCGGGTGCCAGGTGTCGTCGATGCGCACGTACAACGCCCCGGATTCGCGCTCCATCACGATCTGCGCCGAGTCGAGCCGACCGGCGGGCCGCAGGAGGGCCAGCACCGCGCAGCCGGCCACCGCCACCGCCGCCAGCACCGCACCGGCGGTCAACGCCAGCGACTGGGCACGCAGCGGATCGTCGAGCATCCGCACATCGGCACGCACCAGCGCGTGTTCCATCCGGCGCAACATGAAGCGGTACCCGCTGACCTGCAGTCGGGTCGTCGGTTGGCCCACCGCCGAACCCCCGTTGTCCCCTGTGGTGAAGCCCGTTGCAGAGCCCGGATTCACGGTAACCGGCCGGCACGGTGGTCAGGCGCACCAATTCGAGGGGGTATAGTGAGGTCTGCGGCATCATCAGTTCTGCCTCATGCCGCGTTTCTGTTCGTCTGGCCGCCGCCAAACCAGAATCCCCGGACCAGGGGAATCAGGCGCCCAACACAAGGGGCCGGAACCCGTTTCCGCGCCGGCAGGACGACACCATCGATCTTTCGGAGCTTTCACTTGTCTGTTCATGACACCCCGGGCACCGCTGTGCCCACACCCGCTGGGCCCACACCCGCTGGGCCCACACCCACTGGGCCGACACCCACTGTCACCTTCGCGGAGCTGGACCTGCCCGCCGCGGTCGTCACCGCACTGGCCGACGCCGGTGTTCACACCCCGTTCCCGATCCAGGCCGCCACGCTGCCGGATTCGCTGACCGGGCGCGACGTGCTCGGCCGCGGCCGCACCGGATCCGGCAAGAGCTACGCGTTCCTGCTGCCGGTGGTGGCGCGGCTGGCGCGGCAACCCCGCACACGCACCCCGCGCCGTCCCCGCGCGCTGATCCTGGCGCCCACCCGCGAACTGGTCACCCAGCTGGCCACGGCGCTGGCGCCGTTGGCGGCGGTCACCGGGCTGCGGTCGGTCACCGTGTTCGGCGGGGTCGGCGCCCAGCCGCAGATCCAGCGGCTGCGCGCCGGCGTGGACATCGTCCTCGCCTGCCCCGGGCGGCTGGAGGACCTGATGTCATCCGGCCATGTCGACCTCTCCGGTGTGGAGATCACCGTGCTCGACGAGGCCGACCACATGGCCGACCTGGGCTTCCTGCCCGGGGTGAAGCGCCTGCTGGACCGCACCCCGCGGGACGGCCAACGGCTGCTGTTCTCGGCCACCCTGGATGCCGGTGTGGACGTGCTGGTGCGGCGCTACCTCGACGATCCGGTGGTGCACAGCGTCGACTCCGAACAGTCGCCGGTCACCGACATGGCCCACCATGTGCTGCACGTGCAGCCTTCCGCGCGCATCGACGTCCTCACCGACCTGGCCGCGGCGCCCGGGCGCACCATCGTCTTCGCCCGCACCAAACACGGCGCGAAGAAGCTTGCCCGGCAGTTGAATTCACGCGGTGTGCGAGCGGTCGAACTGCACGGGAACCTGGCCCAGAATGCCCGCACCCGCAATCTGACCGCGTTCGCCGACGGCTCGGCCACGGTGCTGGTGGCCACCGACATCGCCGCCCGCGGCATCCATGTCGACGACGTCGGGCTGGTGGTGCACGCCGATCCGCCGGTCGAGCACAAGGCGTATCTGCACCGGTCCGGACGGACCGCGCGGGCCGGCGCTTCCGGCACGGTGGTCACCCTGATGCTCGACGATCAGGTGTCCGACGTTCGAGCCCTCACCCGCAAGGCCGGCGTCAAACCCGTCATCACCCGATTCACCGGCCCGCAGCATCCCGTGCTGCACCAGATCGCGCCCGGCGAACGGATTTTCACCACACCGATCGGCACCGCACCGCCCGGGACCGCGCCGGCGGGAACCGACCGGCCGCGGCGGCCGCGTCCCGCTGCCCGGGCCGGCGTCGCCGGCGACGGGCGGGCCCGCAGGCCGCGCCGCCGGGCCACCCGGCCGTCTCTGACCCGATGACCGCCGGGTCGGCGGGCCCGGGTGTCGTGTTCACCGCGCCTTGGCCCGCCGTTCCCGGTACGCGGCGACGTGCTGGCGGTTCCCGCAGTTGCCGGTGTCGCAGAATCTGCGGGACCGGTTGCGGGACAAGTCGATCAACACGGCGTTGCAGTCGGGCGCGGCGCAGACCTTGAGCCGTCGCAACTCACCGGCGCGGATCAGATCGGCCAGCGCCATCGCGATCTCGGCCCCCATCCGCTGCCACAGCGGCGCATCGGCGGCGGTCAGGTGCAGATGCCACTCGGTCTGCCGGTCCAGGCCGTTCCGCTGTCCGGCCACCGTCGACGACGCGAACTCGGGGTGACGGGTCAACCAGGGCGTGGCACGGGTGTCGCGCAACAACGCGTTGACCAGCTCGACGGTCTTCTCCTCATCGTCGGCGACCGCCCAGATCGCGCCGAGACGCCGCCGCAGCCGGTGCACCGACCGCAGTTCGGCGGCGTCCCGGTCGCGGCGACCGGTCCAGCCGTATTCGTCCAGAAACGCCTCCAGGTCGCGCGGCGCGCCGAGTTGCTCACCGGCCACGCGGTCGCTGTTCACCAACGCACACGCGGAGCGCAAGGTGAGCTCAGTGTCATGACCGAAAAGCAATTGACTCATGACTCCCTTCGGCGGTAATGTCATGACCATAAGCTATTTTACTCATGACATCGGCGGTATTCCCGGGAGGTGACTTGGCGCGGATTCATTCTGCCGTCAACCACTTCCGGCTCGGCTTGGTGTTCGCTATCGCCTCGGCGAGTGCGTTCGGGATGTCCGGACCGCTCGCCAAATCACTGTTGGAAGCCGGCTGGAGCCCGGCCGCGGCGGTCACCGCCCGGCTCACCGGCGGCGCGCTCGTCCTCGCGCTCTTCGCCACCGCGATCAAACCCGGCTGGCTGCGCGAGGCGGTGCGGCACCGTCACACCGTGGTGCTGTACGGGATCGTCCCGGTCGCCGGCACCCAACTGGCCTACTACCACGCGGTCTCGCACCTGTCGGTCGGGGTGGCCCTGCTGCTGGAGTACACCGCGCCGATCCTGGTGGTCGGCTGGCTGTGGCTGGTCCACCGGCGCACCCCGGCCCGCCTGACCCTGGCCGGAACCGCCCTCGCCGTCGGCGGGATGACGTTGGTGCTCGACGTGTTCAGCGGAGCCCACTTCGACGTCGTCGGCCTCGCCTGGGGTTTGACGGCCGCGGTGTGTTCGGCGTCCTACTTCCTGATGTCCGACCGGGTCGGCACCGGTGAGGACGGGCTGCACCCGGTCACCCTGGCCGCCGGCGGCCTGCTCGTCGGCGCCGTCACGGTGGCCACCGCGGGTGCGGTGGGGATCGCACCGCTGACCTTCACCACCGGCGACACCGTGATCGCGGGCGTGACCATGTCGTGGCTGGTTCCGGTGATCGGCCTCGGCGTGATCGCCACCGCCATCGCCTACACCCTGGGCATCATCGGCATCGCGCTGCTGCGGCCCCGGTTCGCCTCCCTGGTCGGCCTGTCGGAGGTGATGTTCGCGACCGTGGCGGCCTGGCTGCTGATCGGCGAGACCGTGACCCCGGTGCAGGCGGTCGGCGGAGTGATCGTGCTGACCGGGCTGGCGCTTGCCAGGCAGGGTGATCGACCGGTGCCCGGCACCGGCGACACGCCGACGACACCGGTGGACGACGGCCCGGATCGACGGGTCCCCGAGCTTCATTAGCTCAAACATGTGAACATGTTCGGGTGACTCTGCTTACCCGCTGCGCGGCCATTGCCGGCACGGTGCTGGGCTCGGCCGCGCTGCTGGCCGGTGTCCCGGCGCCCACGGCGGCTGCCATCCCCTGCTCGGACGTCGAGGTCGTGTTCGCCCGGGGCACCAGCGAACCGCCGGGCGTCGGCCGGGTCGGTCAGGCGCTGGCGAATGCGTTGCAGGCCCGGTTACCGGGACGCACCGTCTCCACCTACGGGGTCAGTTATCCGGCCACCTACGACTTCCTGGCGGCCACCGACGGCGCGAACGATGCGACCGCGCGGATCACCACGTTGGCCCAGCAATGCCCGTCGACCCGGGTGGTGCTCGGCGGCTACTCGCAGGGTGCCGCGGTGGTCGACATGCTGGGCGGACTGCCGCCGCTGGGCGACCGGGTGGGGCTGGTCGGTTCGGCGCTGCCCACCGGCAGCGTCGGCAATGTCGCGGCCGTGGCGGTCTTCGGCAACCCGTCGGCGAAGTTCGGGCGTCCGATCAACACCAGCCCGGTGTTCGGCGGCAGGGGCATCGACCTGTGCAGCGACGGTGACCCGATCTGTTCGAACGGACGCAACCCGTTCGCGCACACCAATTACGAGACGTCGGTGCACATCGAGACGGCGGCCGACTTCGCCGCCGGGTTGATCTGATCGGTGCGCCCGGGGACCCTCGTTCTCCCCGTCACAGCCCTGTGGCAAATGTGATCAGCGATTTTGCTGAGCCACGTTGACCGTGGCTTATGGTCGGTACCATGGGCGAGGTGAATTCTGATCTTGAGCTTCCCGGGACGCGGCGAACCGTAGCGCTGCTCACCGCCGCGCTGTTCCTCGCGGCCGGCCTGGTGACCGGATCAGCCGTTTCACCCGCGTCGGCACCGCTCGCCCCGGTGGCGCAGGCGGCACCGTGCCCGGACGTGGAGGTGATCTTCGCGCGCGGCCGGGTGGAGAGCCCCGGCCCCGGGATCATCGGCAACGCGTTCGTCAACTCGCTGCGCAGCAAGACCGACAAGAACGTCTCGCTGTATGCAGTGCAGTACCCCGCCGATTACGAGATCGACATCGGCGCCAACGACATGAGCCGCCGGATCCAGCACATGGCGGCGACCTGCCCCGACACCAGGTTGGTGCTCGGCGGCTACTCGCTGGGCGCCGCGGTGACCGACGTGGTGCTCGCGGTCCCGATCTCGGCGCTCGGCTTCGACAGCCCGCTGCCCGCGGGGGTGGACCGGCACATCGCCGCGATCGCGTTGTTCGGCAACGGGATCGCATGGGCCGGCCCGATCTCGAACTTCAGCCCCCTCTACGCGGAGCGCACGATCGAGTTGTGCCACGGCGCCGACCCGATCTGCAACCCGGCCGACCCGGAAACCTGGCGGGACAACTGGTCCGACCATGCCGCGACGAAGTACGTGCAGTCCGGGATGGTCGATCAGGCCGCGGACTTCGTCGCCGCCCGGCTCTGAGACCCCCGGCTCTGAGACCGTCGCCAGGGTGTCTTGACCGCCGCGGGTGTGCGGTCGGCGCACTGACCGTGCGCACACTGCGATGAGAGTGCGGCCACTTCGATGAGAGTGCGGCCACGACGCTGAAACCCGTCCGGGAGCACCGCCGGGGCACAATCGACGCGGCCTGCGCACATCGGACGCCACCACCGCACCCCCACAGCGGTGACTGCAACGCAGGGTCTAGAGTTCGCGCCTGTCCCGGGTGATTGCGATGCGCGCGGCCAACTGGTCGTCGGGTGGATAGTCGACTCCGGCGAGGGTCAGGCCCTGCGCGGGCGCCGCGGCGAAGTCGCTGGACCGTCGGGTCGCGGTCAGTAGCGCCGCACACCACTGGGGATCCCGCCGGCCCTCCCCCACCTTCAGCACCGCCCCCACCAGTGAGCGCACCATCTGCCAGCAGAACGCGTCCGCGCTGACGTTCGCGGTGATCAGGTCGCCGTGCCGGGACCAGTCGAACCGCTGTAGATCGCGGATGGTGGTGGCGCCTTCCCGGTGCCGGCAGAACGCCGCGAAGTCGTGCAGACCCACCAGCTGCGCCGATGCCGCGGCCATCGCGTCGACGTCGAGCGGACGCGGCCACACCGTCACATAGCGAGCCAGCTGCGGCATCACCCCGTACGGCGCCACCGACAGCCGGTAGATGTAGTGGCGTCGCAACGCCGAGAACCGGGCATCGAAGCCGGGGGCGGCCCGCCGGATGTCCAGTACCCGCACATCGGTCGGGAGGAACCGGGCGAGGCGCCGCACCAGGGGCAGGAACTCGTGGCCCGCCGGCCGGCCGGTACGCGGATATGCGTGCACCAGAGCGTCGGCGGGGACGTCGACATGGGCGACCTGACCGGTGGCGTGCACCCCGGTGTCGGTGCGGCCCGCCCCCCGCAGCTGCAGAGCGGTGCGGAACACCGTCGACAGCGCCTCCTCGAGCACTCCGGCAACGGTGCGCTGACCGGCCTGCGTCGCCCAGCCGGCGAAGTCGGTGCCGTCGTAGGCGATGTCGAGCCGAAGACGAACATGCCCGCCACCGGAATCGATGGCGGGCATGTCGCGAACGTCCTCAGGACTTGGCGTCATCCTCGGATCCGGCCTCACCCTTCTCCTCGGGGGCCTTCTCCTCGGGGACCTTGGCCTCTTCAGGCTTCTCGGCATCCTCGGCCTTGTCGGCCTTGGCCTCTTCAGGCTTGGCCTCCTCGGCCTTGGCCTGTGCCCCGGCCGCGCGGCGAGCCCGGTCCGCCTCCGATGTCACCGTCTTCTCGCGGACGAGCTCGATGACGGCCATCGGCGCGTTGTCGCCCTTGCGGTTCTCCACCTTGATGATCCGCGTGTAGCCACCGTTGCGGTCCGCGTAGAACGGCCCGATGTCGGCGAACAACGTGTGCACCACATCCTTGTCGCGCAGCTTCTTGAGCACCTCACGCCGGTTGTGCAACGTGCCCTTCTTGGCGTGGGTGATCAGCTTCTCCGCGTACGGCCGCAGTGCCCGGGCCTTCGGCTCGGTGGTCTTGATCCGACCGTGCTCGAACAGCGCCGTGGCCAGGTTGGCCAACATCGCCTTCTGGTGCGAGGACGACCCGCCGAGGCGAGGGCCCTTGGTGGGCTTGGGCATTGGTGACTCCTTGAGTTACGGACCAGCCAGGAGGACTGGCTTACAGCTGTTCGGTTTCGGCGTAGTCCTGGTCGTTGTCCTGCTCATAGCCGCCGGTTTCGTTGCTCCAGGTGCCGCTCGACGCGTCGTAGCCGGCGACCTGGGACGGATCGAACCCGGCCGGGCTGTCCTTGAGGGACAGACCGAGCTGGTGCAGCTTGACCTTCACCTCGTCGATGGACTTCTGGCCGAAGTTCCGGATGTCGAGCAGGTCGGACTCGGTGCGGGCGACCAGTTCCCCGACGGTGTGGATCCCCTCCCGCTTGAGGCAGTTGTAGGACCGCACGGTCAGATCCAGGTCGTCGATCGGCAGCGCGAACGCCGCGATGTGGTCGGCCTCGGCCGGCGACGGGCCGATCTCGATGCCTTCCGCCTCGACGTTGAGCTCCCGGGCCAGCCCGAACAGCTCGACGAGGGTCTTACCGGCGGACGCGACCGCGTCCCGCGGGCTGATCGACGGCTTGGTCTCGACGTCGAGGATCAGCTTGTCGAAGTCGGTGCGCTGCTCGACGCGGGTCGCCTCGACGTTGTAGGTGACCTTGAGCACCGGCGAGTAGATCGAGTCGACCGGGATCCGGCCGATTTCGGCGCCGGAGGCCTTGTTCTGCACGGCGGGCACATAGCCGCGGCCCCGTTCGACGACGAGCTCGACCTCGAGCTTGCCCTTGTCGTTGAGGGTCGCGATGTGCATGTCCGGGTTGTGCACCGTGACACCGGCCGGCGGCACGATGTCGGCGGCGGTGACCTCACCCGGCCCCTGCTTGCGCAGGTACATGGTGACGGGCTCGTCCTCCTCCGAGGACACGACCAGGCCCTTGAGGTTCAGGATGATGTCGGTGACATCCTCTTTGACGCCCGGGACGGTGGTGAACTCGTGCAGCACACCGTCGATCCGGATGCTGGTCACGGCTGCGCCGGGAATCGACGACAGCAGCGTGCGACGCAGCGAGTTGCCGAGCGTGTACCCGAACCCGGGTTCCAGCGGCTCGATGATGAACCGGGACCGGTATTCGGAGATCGGCTCTTCGGACAGTGTGGGGCGCTGAGAGATCAGCATGGGTTTTCTTCCTCCTTCACGGCACCCGCTATTTGATGCCGAGTCTGTCCCCATCCCGGGGGACCCTCCCGGCCGCCGTCGGGGCGGCCGGGTCAAGCCTTACTTCGAGTAGAACTCGACGATGAGCTGCTCGTTGAGCGGCACATCGATCTGTTCACGCGTGGGCAGCTGGTGCACCAGGATGCGCGGACGCTCCCCGACGACCTGCAGCCATCCGGGGACCGGGCGGTCGCCCATGGTCTCCCGCGCGATCTGGAACGGCACGGTGTTCAGCGACTTGTCCTTGATGTCGATGATGTCGTACTGCGACACCCGGTAGCTGGGGATGTCCACCTTGACGCCGTTGACCAGGAAGTGGCCGTGGCTGACCAGCTGGCGGGCCTGCCGACGGGTGCGCGCCAGCCCGGCGCGGTACACCACGTTGTCCAACCGGCTCTCCAGGATGCGCAGCAGCTCCTCACCGGTGACGGCGGAGCGGCGCACGGCCTCCTCGTAGTAGCGACGGAACTGCTTCTCCATCACCCCGTAGGTGAACCGCGCCTTCTGCTTCTCCTGCAGCTGCAGCAGGTATTCGCTCTCCTTGATCCGCGCGCGGCCGTGCTGACCGGGCGGATACGGCCGCTTCTCGAATGCCTGATCACCACCGACCAGGTCGACGCGCAGACGACGCGACTTCCGGGTGACGGGTCCGGTGTAACGAGCCATGAAAAGTTCCTCCTCGTCCTGCTAGACCCGGCGCCGCTTGGGCGGACGGCAACCGTTGTGCGGCTGCGGCGTGACATCGGCGATCGCCCCGACCTCCAGGCCGGCGGCCTGCAGCGAACGGATGGCGGTCTCCCGGCCCGAGCCGGGCCCCTTGACGAAGACGTCGACCTTGCGCACACCGTGCTCCTGGGCCTTGCGGGCGGCGTTCTCGGCGGCCAGCTGGGCGGCGAACGGGGTCGACTTGCGGGACCCCTTGAACCCGACGTGGCCGGACGACGCCCACGCGAGGACGTTGCCCTGAGGATCGGTGATGGTCACGATCGTGTTGTTGAAGGTGCTCTTGATGTGGGCGGCACCGTGCGGGACGTTCTTCTTCTCCCGACGACGGGTGGTCTTGCCCTTGGCGGCACCCTTCTTGGCTGCTGACATCTACTTACCTGGCCTTCTTCTTGCCGGCGATCGTGCGCTTGGGTCCCTTGCGGGTGCGCGCGTTGGTCTTGGTCCGCTGGCCGCGCACCGGCAGGCCACGACGGTGCCGCAGACCCTGGTAGCAGCCGATCTCGATCTTGCGGCGGATGTCGGCCTGCACTTCGCGGCGCAGATCGCCTTCCACCTTGAAGTTCTCTTCGATGTAATCGCGCAGCTTGGTGACCTGATCGTCGGTCAGGTCCTTGGTGCGCATGTCCTTGTCGATGCCGGTGGCCGCAAGGATCTCCCTGGAGCGGGTACGGCCGATGCCGTAGATGTAGGTCAACGCGATCTCCATGCGCTTGTCGCGCGGGAGATCCACGCCCACTAGACGTGCCATCAGGCGGTGTTCCTTCTTCGTCGTGCGGAGGTCTGGTCCCAGTCCGTTCCCGCCCTGCCGACGAGGCCTTGGCCGAGGAGCCAAAACTGTCGTCACGCACGGGGTCCGGCCTCCGTACCGGACGTACATGGGCGGCTCACCGGCGCGTCTGCCGCGACAGCACGCCACCCATAGGCACTGGGATGCTCACATTCAGTTGTGCTGCATTCAGTTGTGATCCGACCAGCTGTGTGGTCGGACGAACTCCGGGGCCGAGCCCTGTGCCGAGGGCCCGGGGTCCTAGCCCTGCCGCTGCTTGTGACGAGGATCGGAGCAGATCACCATGACCCGCCCATGCCTGCGGATGACCCTGCACTTGTCGCAAATGGGCTTGACGCTCGGGTTCACCTTCACGGCAGTTCGATCCTTCTCACGTATTACTTGTATCGGTAAACAATGCGGCCGCGGGACAGGTCGTAGGGAGACAACTCCACCACGACGCGGTCCTCGGGCAGGATGCGGATGTAGTGTTGCCGCATCTTGCCACTGATGTGTGCGAGCACCTTGTGGCCGTTCTCCAGCTCAATGCGAAACATCGCATTGGGCAGGGGTTCGATCACCCGGCCCTCTACCTCGATGGCACCGTCTTTCTTGGCCATACTGTGCGGAGATCCTCCGTATCCTCTATCTCTCGGCGCCTTGCCGCCGCAGGCGACGACAAAAATCCGGCGCAACTTTCGCTCCGACTACAAAACGCAAGCCGGAAGTGAGAAATTCCAGGACAGAGCACGTAGGAGTCGGCGCGGGTGCCGCACCGTTGGTCGATATTACCCGGTTGACGGCCACCCCCAAAATCGGCGCCATCGGCCACCACCCGGAAGGGCCGCCGGTGTCTGCGGGACACGACACCCGCGACTCGGTGTCTGGTCACCTCGCCGCTGAACCTGACAAGCTATAGCCGCGCATGCCGAACGTCGGAGCGGCTGGGTATAGCTGATCTCGCAGGGTCCCTCCGCGCAGGGCTCCTCGCAGCCACCTCGGCACACAGCCCCTCGACGAGACGGGGACGACAGACGGGACCGACAGAATGGGACGTTCATGACCGACGCAGTTTCGCTCAAGCCCGACCTCGGCCGCTTCGGCGTGTGGACCGGCGGGCCGATACCGCGCGAGCTGGCCGCGGAGATCGAGAAGCTCGGCTACCGGGCGCTGTGGGTCGGCGGTTCCCCGGCCGCCGAGCTCGACTTCGTCGAACCGATCCTGGAGGCCACCGAGACGTTGCAGGTCGCCACCGGCATCGTCAACATCTGGACGGCGCCGGCCCGCACCGTCGCCCAGTCCTTTCACCGCATCGAGAAGGCCTATCCGGGCCGGTTCGTGCTCGGCCTGGGCGTCGGCCACCCGGAGGCCACCGAGGAGTACGCCAAACCGTACGAGGCGATGGTGACCTATCTCGACGTGCTCGATGAGGCGACGGTGCCGACCAGCCGCCGCGTGCTCGCCGCCCTCGGACCGCGGATGTTGCAGCTGGCCGCCCAGCGCAGCGCCGGCGCCCATCCCTACCTGACCACCCCGCAGCACACCGGGCAGGCCCGCAACCGGATCGGCCCGTCGGTGTTCCTGGCCCCCGAGCACAAGGTGGTGCTCGACACCGATGCGGCCGCGGCCCGCGAGATCGGCCGCCAGACAATCGGCTTCTATCTGCGGCTGCGCAACTACGTCAACAACTGGAAGCAACTCGGGTTCACCGACGACGACATCGCCGAACCGGGCAGCGACGAGCTCATCGATGCCATGGTCGCCCACGGCACCGCCGAGCAGGTCGCCGATGCGCTGCGCGAGCACCTCGACCGGGGCGCGGACCACGTGGCGATCCAGGTGCTGGGCGGCCGGGAGCGGCTGCTGCCCACCCTGGCCGAGTTGGCCGGCCCGCTGGGGCTGGGGTCCGGCGGCTGAACGTCCGGCCGGGTCGAGACCGGCTTCCGGGCGGGTGGGGCACTAAGGTTCCGGACATGCGGTTGCTGATCACCGGCGGCGCGGGCTTCATCGGCGCCAACTTCGTGCATGCCACCGTCCGGGACCGCCCGGACACCGCGGTGACCGTGCTCGACGCGTTCACCTACGCCGGCAGCAGGGAGTCGCTGGCCCCGGTGGCGGACCGGATCCGGGTGGTCGAGGGCGATGTGACCGACTCCGACCTGGTGGACAAACTGGTCGCCGAGTCCGATGCCGTGGTGCACTTCGCCGCCGAGTCCCATGTGGACAACGCGCTGGCCGAGCCGGAACCGTTCCTGCGCACCAACGTCGTGGGCACCTTCACCGTGCTGGAGGCGGTGCGCCGGCACCGGGTGCGGCTGCACCACATCTCCACCGACGAGGTGTACGGCGATCTGCCGTTGCACGATCCGCGCCGGTTCACCGAATCCACCCCGTACAACCCGTCGAGCCCGTACTCGTCGACCAAGGCCGCGGCCGACATGCTGGTGCGCGCCTGGGTGCGGTCCTACGGGGTGGCCGCCACGATCTCGAACTGCTCCAACAACTACGGGCCGTATCAGCATGTGGAGAAGTTCATCCCCCGGCAGATCACCAATGTGCTGACCGGGCGGCGGCCCAAGCTCTACGGCACCGGCGCCAATGTGCGGGACTGGATCCACGTCGAGGACCACAACGACGCGGTGTGGCGGATCCTCACCGCCGGCCAGATCGGCCGCACCTATCTGATCGGCGCCGACGGTGAGCGGGACAACCGCACCGTGCTGCGCACCATCCTGAAGCTGATGGACCGCGACCCGGATGATTTCGACCACGTCACCGACCGGGCCGGACACGATCTGCGCTACGCGATCGACCCGTCGGCGCTGATCGACGAGTTGGGGTGGACACCGCGGCACACCGACTTCGAGGCCGGGTTGCGCGACACCATCCAGTGGTACCGGGACAACGAGGACTGGTGGCGGCCGCTGAAGGACGCCACCGAGGACGCCTACGCGGAACGCGGCCAGTGACCGTCCCAGAGAACGTCCCACAGAACGTCCCGGAGAACGTCAGGGCGTTGCGGGTGCCCGGCGCCTGGGAGATCACCCCGCGCCTGCACGAGGACGCCCGGGGCGTGTTCTTCGAGTGGTTCACCGATGCGCAGTTCAGCGCGTTCGCCGGCCACCGGTTCGATCTGCGCCAGGCCAACTGCTCGGTGTCGGCGAAGGGGGTGCTGCGGGGTTTGCACTTCGCCGAGGTGCCGCCCAGCCAGGCCAAGTACGTCACCTGCGTGACCGGCGCGGTGTTCGATGTGGTGGTCGACATCCGGGTCGGTTCGCCCACCTTCGGGCAGTGGGATGCGGTGCTGCTCGACGGCGCCAACCGCAAGTCGGTCTACATCTCCGAGGGGCTGGCGCACGGATTCCTTGCGCTGGAGGACACGTCGACGGTGATGTATCTGTGCTCGGCGCCGTACACCCCGGACCGCGAGCACACCGTGGCGGCGCTCGACCCGGCGATCGGCATCGAGTGGCCCACGCTCGACGCTCCGGCGGGCCGGGTGCTGTCCGAGCGGGACGCCGCCGCCCCCACCCTCGTCGAGGCCGAGGCCGCCGGACTGCTGCCGTCCTGGGAGGAGACCCGGGCGTTCGTGGCGAGCCTGCGCCGGCACGGCTGAACATCCGGCCCGCCACCCGGGCGAAAAAGTCCGCCGACCTCCCTTGCGCCGCCGACAGCCGGGTTACTAGGATGTCCTAGTAATCAGTGTAACGAGCCGCTCGGCGTCACTCAGGGATCACACCACCTCGCCGGTCAGGGGAACTTGGGTGCTACCGAACTCAGGCGCTGTTCAGGGCAATCTAGGGGCACGGAAATGACGAGACAGATCCACCATTTCATCAACGGTCAGCACACGGCCGGACAGTCCACCCGCACCGCCGACGTCATGAACCCGAGCACCGGCAAGGTGCAGGCCAAGGTCGTCATGGGCACCGCGGCCGACATCGACGCCGCCGTCGCCGGCGCCGCCGAGGCGCAGAAGGAGTGGGCCGCCTGGAACCCGCAGCGCCGCGCCCGGGTGCTGATGAAGTTCATCGACCTGGTCAACCAGAACGTCGATGAACTCGCCGAACTCCTGTCCCTCGAGCACGGCAAGACCCTGGCCGACGCCAAGGGCGACATCCAGCGCGGGATCGAGGTCATCGAGTTCTCGATCGGCATCCCGCACCTGCAGAAGGGTGAGTACACCGAGGGCGCCGGCCCGGGCATCGACGTCTACTCGATGCGCCAGCCGCTCGGTGTGGTCGCCGGCATCACCCCGTTCAACTTCCCGGCGATGATCCCGCTGTGGAAGGCCGGACCGGCGCTCGCATGCGGCAACGCGTTCATCCTCAAGCCGTCCGAACGGGACCCGTCGGTGCCGGTGCGGCTGGCCGAACTGTTCCTGCAGGCCGGTCTGCCGTCCGGGCTGTTCCAGGTGGTGCACGGGGACAAGGAGGCCGTCGACGCCATCCTGGAGCACCCGACCATCCAGGCCGTCGGCTTCGTCGGCAGCTCCGACATCGCGCAGTACATCTATGCCGGTGCCACCGCCCACGGCAAGCGTGCGCAGTGCTTCGGCGGCGCCAAGAACCACATGATCGTGATGCCCGACGCCGACCTGGATCAGGCCGTCGACGCGCTGATCGGCGCCGGCTACGGCAGCGCCGGTGAACGCTGCATGGCGATCAGCGTCGCGGTGCCGGTCGGCGACGAGATCGCCGATCGCCTGCGGGCCCGGCTCATCGAGCGGGTCGCCAACCTCCGCGTCGGCCACAGCCTGGACCCGAAGGCCGACTACGGCCCGCTGGTCACCGAGGCGGCCCTGCAGCGGGTGCGCGACTACATCGGCCAGGGGGTGGAGGCCGGCGCCGAGCTGCTGGTCGACGGGCGCGAACGGGGCAGCGACGATCTGCAGTTCGGCGACGACAGCCTCGAGGGCGGCTACTTCATCGGGCCGACCCTGTTCGACCGGGTCACCACCGACATGTCGATCTACCGCGACGAGATCTTCGGCCCGGTGCTGTGCATGGTGCGCGCCAAGAACTACGAGGAGGCGCTGGCGCTGCCGTCCGAACACGAATACGGCAACGGCGTGGCGATCTTCACCCGGGACGGCGACACCGCGCGCGACTTCGTGTCCCGCGTGCAGTGCGGGATGGTCGGCGTCAACGTGCCGATCCCGGTCCCGGTGGCGTACCACACCTTCGGCGGCTGGAAGCGCTCCGGCTTCGGCGACCTCAACCAGCACGGCCCGCACTCGATCTTGTTCTACACCAAGACCAAGACCGTCACCCAGCGGTGGCCGTCCGGGATCAAGGATGGGGCGGAGTTCTCCATCCCGACCATGAAGTAGGGCTGCAGTAATCACGATGGACTATCTCGGTCTGGATGACGACGAACGGGTGATCGCCGAGACGGCGGCCGCGTTCGCCGAGAAACGGCTCGCCCCGTACGCGTTGGAGTGGGATGCCACCAAGCACTTCCCCACCGACGCGTTGCGGGAGGCCGCCGAGTTGGGCATGGCGGCGATCTACTGCTCCGAGGAGGTGGGCGGCAGCGGTTTGCGCCGGTTGGACGCGGTACGCATCTTCGAGCACCTGTCCGCCGCGGATCCGACCACCGCGGCGTTCCTGTCCATCCACAACATGTGCGCGTGGATGGTCGACACCTACGGCACCGACGAGCAGCGCAAGACCTGGGTGCCGCGGCTGGCCTCGATGGACGCCATCGCCAGCTACTGCCTGACCGAACCCGGGGCCGGATCCGACGCGGCCGCGCTGCGCACCAGGGCGGTGCGCGACGGCGACCACTTCGTGCTGGACGGGGTCAAGCAGTTCATCTCCGGCGCGGGCGCATCCGATGTGTACGTCGTGATGGCCCGCACCGGTGAGGACGGCCCGAAGGGCATCTCCACCTTCATCGTGGAGAAGGGCACGCCCGGGCTGAGCTTCGGCGCCGACGAACAGAAGATGGGGTGGAACGCCCAACCCACCGCCCAGGTCATCCTCGAGGGCGCGCGGGTGCCGGCCGAGAACATGCTCGGCGGCCCCGAGGGTGAGGGCAAGGGGTTCAGCATCGCGATGAACGGCCTCAACGGCGGCCGGCTCAACATCGCCGCCTGTTCGCTCGGCGGCGCGCAGACCGCCTACGAGAAGGCCGCGAGCTATGTCGCCGACCGGCAGGCGTTCGGCGGGTCGCTGATCGACGAGCCGACCATCCGGTTCGCCCTGGCCGACATGGCTACCGCTCTGCAGACGTCGCGGCTGATGCTGTGGCGGGCCGCCACCGCGCTCGATGAGAACCACCCCGACAAGGTGGAGCTGTGCGCGATGGCCAAACTGCACGTCACCGAGGCCTGCTATGAGGTGGCCGACAAGGCGCTGCAGCTGCACGGCGGCTACGGCTACCTCAACGAGTACGGCCTGGAGAAGATCGTCCGCGATCTGCGGGTGCACCGAATCCTCGAGGGAACCAACGAAATCATGCGTGTGGTCATCGGCCGGGCCGTCGCGGGGCGGGCCCGCGGTGCGGCGGAGTCCGGCCGGGCCCGCGCCTCGGCATGAAGGAGCCGCGATCTGATGAGCGCCGACCTGAAATACACAGTGGCGTTTCTGGGTCTTGGCCACATGGGCGGGCCGATGGCCGCCAACCTGGTGGCCGCCGGGCACACCGTCCGCGGGTTCGACCCGGTGGCCGAGTCGAGGGCCGCCGCCGCGGACAAGGGGGTGCAGACCTTCGACAGCGGCGCCGAGGCGGTGGCCGGGGCGGAGGTCGTGATCACCTCCCTGCCCAACGGCGACATCGTCAAGCAGTGTTACGCGGAGGTGCTGCCGGCCGCCACCAGTGGTGCGCTGTTCATCGACACCTCCACGATCTCCGTCGACGACGCCCGCACGGTGCACGCACAGGCAACCGGCCGTGGGTTCGCCCAGGTGGATGCCCCGGTGTCGGGCGGGGTCAAGGGTGCGGTCGCCGGCACGCTGGCGTTCATGGTCGGCGGTGACGCCGAGGCTGTCGAACGGGCGCGGCCGGTGCTGGAACCGATGGCCGGCAAGATCATCCACTGCGGCGCCTCGGGCACCGGTCAAGCCGCCAAGCTGTGCAACAACATGGTGCTGGCGGTGCAGCAGATCGCGATCGGCGAGGCGTTCGTGCTGGCCGAGAAGCTGGGCCTGTCGGCGCAGTCGCTGTTCGACGTGATCACCGGCGCCACCGGTAACTGCTGGGCGGTGCACACCAACTGCCCGGTTCCCGGTCCGGTCCCCACCTCCCCGGCCAACAACGATTTCAAGCCGGGGTTCGCCACCGCCCTGATGAACAAGGATCTCGGCCTGGCGATGGACGCGGTGAAGTCCAGCGGGGCGTCGGCGCCGTTGGGCAGCCACGCCGCCGAGATCTACGCCGAGTTCATCCGCGCCGCCGACGGCAACGCCGACAAGGATTTCAGCGCGGTCATCGAGCTGCTGCGCAACAGCTGATCAGCCGTTGGCGACCAGCCACCGGCGGTGCAGGGCCACACAACCGGAGGCGCGCAGCGGTTGCGGCTCGTCGTAGCGGTGCCGCACCGCTGCCGCGCCGGTGAAGTCCTGTCCCGCCGTGTACGGCGTGGTGACCACCAGTGTGGTGAGCTTCGCGGCGGTCGCCGCGCTCAGGCCGGCGGCCGAACTCTCCACGGCCAGCGCGTGTTCCGGGGGCAGTCCGAGCTCCCACAGGGCATGGCCGTAGACGTCGGGATCCGGGCCGACGACGGTGAGATCGTCGCGGCTGACCACGGTGGCGGCGAGCCCGTCGCCGATCAGCTGGCGGACCAACGGCTCCACCCACGACCGGGCCCCGGTGCTCACCACCGCGACGTCGATACCGGCCACGAACAGGCTGGTCACCAGGTCGATCAGCCCGGGCCGTGGCGACACGTCACCGTCGAGCACGCAGCGTTCGAACAGTGCGTCCTTGGTGCGCAGTACCTCGGCGGCCAGGGCCGCGCTGTCCCGGCCGTAGCCGCGCCGGCGCAACGCGGCGGCGATGCGGCGCCGGTCGTCCCTGATGCGCAGCGCGTGCCGGTACTGTTCGACATCCCAGCGCACCGGTAGCCCGTGCGCCGCGAACGCGGCGTTGAACGCCGCCCGGTGGCCGTCGCGGTGCAGATCGGCGACGGCGCCGTCGAGGTTGAACAGCACCGCGCGCAGCGGTTCCTCAGCGGCACCGGCGGGCCTGCCGTGCTCCCACCAGAACGTTCGTGCGGTCCGTTCCCGTGTCCTCGGCACGGCTCCACAGTGCCGCACCACCGCCCCGTCGCGACTCCCCCGGATGGGGGAGATCGTGTGTCAACTTCGGGAGGGACGCGCAGGCGGGCGATCCCGCCGGCGGCGGCGGGGGCATGATCGAACTCGGGTCCGCATCGCCGGGTGTTCCGGCCGACCCGGGTCTTACAGTGTTGCCATGGAACCGGTTGCCGCTCCATCGCCGGTACGCATCGTGCTGGTGGACGACCACGAAATGGTGATCGAAGGGCTCAAGGCGATGCTGGCCGCCTTCGAGGACCGGGTGTGCGTGGTCGGTCACGCCGTCGGTGCGGAACGCGCCGTCGAGGTGGTCGCCGAACTCGACCCCGACATCGTGCTGTGCGATGTGCGGATGCAGAACACCAGCGGGCTGGATCTGTGCCTGACCCTGCGCGAACAGGCCCCGCACCGCAAGGTGGTGATGCTGTCGGTCTACGACGACGAGCAATACCTCTACCAGGCGTTGCGGGTCGGGGCGTCGGGCTATCTGCTCAAGAGCATCAGCAGCGACGAGTTGGTCCGCCAACTCGAGATGGTGCACCGCGGCCAGACCGCGCTCGACCCGGGCATGGCAGCCCGGGCGGTCGACACCGCGGCCCGGTTGCAGCGCGACGAGTTCTGGCCCGGCGCCCGGCACGGGCTCACCCAGCGGGAGAGCGAGATCCTGTCGTACGTCGTCAACGGGCTGTCCAACCGCGGTATCGCCGCCAAGCTGGTGATCGGCGACGAAACCGTGAAGAGCCATCTGCGCTCGATCTACCGCAAGCTCGGGGTCAGTGACCGCGCCGCCGCGGTGGCCACCGCGCTGCGGGAAGGCATCTACCAGTGACGTCCGGCCCGCACCCCGACCCGGTCCGGGATCTGAGCGAACAGCTGCTCACCGCCGACCGGGAGTTGGTGCTGCTGCGGGAGCTGATCCAGGCCGCCTCCCGCGGTCCGGGGGTGGAACCGCTGGCCGCGGCGGCCGCGCGGATGATCACCGCCGCCACCGCCAGCGACGTCTGCTTCGTGCACGTCCTCGACGACACCGAGCGGTCGCTGACGCTGGCCGGCGCGACCCCGCCGTTCGACAAGGAGGTGGGCAAGATCCGGCTGCCCCTCGGGCAGGGCATCTCCGGCTGGGTGGCCAGCCACCGCGAACCGGTGGTGATCACCGAGAACAAGGAGGCCGATCCGCGGTATCTGCCGTTCCAGTCGTTGCGGGGCCGCGATTTCACCTCGATGGTGTCGGTGCCGATGGAGACCGATCCGGGCGGGCTGGTCGGGGTGCTGAACGTGCACACCGTGGAACGCCGTGAGTTCACCAGACGCGACGTCGACCTGCTGCTGGTGATCGGCCGGTTGATCGCCGGCGGGTTGCATCAGGCCCGGCTGCACCGGCAGTTGGTGGCGCGGGAACGGGCCCACGAGATCTTCGTCGAACAGGTCATCGAGGCCCAGGAGCTGGAGCGGCGCCGGCTGGCCGCCGACATTCACGACGGCATCTCCCAGCGGCTGGTCACCCTGTCCTACCGGCTGGATGCGGCGATCCGCGCCGTCGACGATCCGGCGACCGTCACCGAACAGCTGAGCAAGGCCCGCGAGCTGGCCGATCTGACCCTCGAGGAGACCCGCGCCGCGATCAGCGGGCTGCGGCCGCCGGTGCTGGACGATCTGGGGCTGTCCGGCGGGCTGGCCAGCCTGGCGCAGTCCGTCGGCCAACTCGACATCGGGGTCGACATCGAGGTGGACCTGGCCGAGACCCGGCTGCCCGACCACATCGAGCTGGCGCTGTACCGCATCGCCCAGGAGTGCCTGCAGAACGTCGTCAAACACGCCCGCGCCCGCACCGCCCGGCTCACCTATGCGGTGGACCGCGGCGAACACGGCGAGGTGGCCCGGCTGGAGATCGTCGACGACGGAGTCGGTTTCGACACCTTCGAACACCCCCTCGGCGGCGACGACATGAGCGGCTACGGGTTGTTGTCGATGGCCGAGCGCGCCGAGATCGTCGGCGGGCGGCTCAACATCCGGTCCCGGCCCGGGGCGGGCACCGCGGTCATCGCCACCATCCCGCTGCCGCCGGCCACCCGCTGACCGGTCAGAAGTCGCCGGCGTTGCGGCGTAGCGTCTCGATGGCCGAGGACAGCGCCTTGGACTCGGCGTCGGACATGCCGATGTCGGCGAACACCTCGTTGTTCAACGTCACGGTGGCGTCCTCGACGGTCGACCTGCCCAGCTCGGTGATCCGCACCAGGGTGGTGCGCCCGTCGGTGGGGTGCGGGATCCGTTCCACCAGCCCGGCCGCCTCCAGCCGGCGGATGGCGTGGGTGACGCTGGTGACGTGGACCTGCAGCCGGTCCGAGGCCTTGGTGATCGGCAGCTCCCCGGTGCGGGTGAACGCCAGTAGCCGCAACAGCTCGAACCGGGAGAAGCTCAGGTCGTAGGGCCGCAGGGCGTTCTCCACCCGGGCCAGAAGGATCTGATGCGCCCGCATCACCGAGGTGACGGCAACCATGCCGTCGGCCACATCACCCCAACCGGCGCGTTCCCAGTTGGCCCTGGCCTGTGCGATCGGATCCGGTTTCTCCGGCGTCGAGGGAGTCACGGTGGCTAGAGCGTGAGGATGCGGGGCCCGTCTTCGGTGACCGCCACGGTGTGTTCCCAGTGTGCGGCCCGGGATCCGTCGGCGGTGACGACGGTCCACTCATCGGCGAGCACCACGGTCTCGGTGGTGCCCAGGGTCAGCATCGGTTCGATGGCCAGCACCGACCCGACGGCGAGGTGCGGGCCGCGGCCCGGGGCGCCCTCGTTGGGCAGGAACGGGTCCATGTGCATCTGCCGGCCGATGCCGTGGCCGCCGTAGTTGGCCACGATGCCGTAGCGCCGGTTGTCGCGGCGTTCGGCGGCGCGGGTCGCGGTCTCGATCGCGTGGGACACATCGGTCAACCGGTTGCCGGGCCGCATCGCGTCGATCCCGGCGTCCAGTGCGGCCTTGGTGGCCTGCGACAACGCCTCGTCGGCCGGGATCAGGTCGCCGACCCCGAACGTGATGGCCGAATCCCCGTGCCAGCCGTCGAGGATCGCACCGCAGTCGATCGACACCAGGTCGCCCGCGGCGAGGATCTCGTCGTCGGCGGGGATGCCGTGCACCACCCGCTCGTTCACCGACGCGCAGATGCTGGCCGGGAAGCCGTGATAGCCCAGGAACGACGGGATACCGCCGCCGTCGCGGATCACCGACTCGGCGATCTCGTCGAGGTGTTTGGTCGACACCCCCGGCGCGGCGGCCGCCTGCACGGCGCGGAGGGCCTCGGCGACCAGCGCCCCGGCCGCCGCCATCGCGTCGAGTTCACCGGCGCTGCGTTGGGCGACGACTTTCCGGTTACGCAGTCTCAGGCCGACCAAGGTTCACCGACCAAGCGCGGTCAGAGCCCGCTCGAACACCTCGTCGAGGGTGCCGACGGCGTCCACGGTCTTCAGCTGGTCGCGGTAGTAGTCCAGCAGCGGCTCGGTCTCGCTGCGGTAGACCGCCATCCGGTTGCGGATGACGTCCTCGGTGTCGTCGGCGCGGCCGCGGGCCTTGAGGCGGGCGAGCAGCTCCTCTTCGGACACCTGGAACTCCAGCACCGCGTCGAGTCTGACGTTGAGCTTCTTGAGCATCTCGTCGAGCGCCTCGGCCTGCTCGACCGACCGCGGGAACCCGTCGAGGATGAACCCGTTGGCCGCGTCGGGCTGGTTGATCCGGTCCTCCACCAGCGCGTTGGTCAGACTGGCGGGCACCAGGTCGCCGGCGTCCAGATAACGCTTGGCCTCCAGTCCCAGCTCGGTGCCCTCGGAGATGTTCTGCCGGAACAGGTCCCCGGTGGAGATCTGGGGGATGCCGAGTTTCTCGGAGAGCTTCTGCGCCTGGGTGCCCTTACCCGCACCGGGTGCTCCGAGCAGCACGATTCTCACTTCAGGAACCCTTCGTAGTTGCGTTGCATGAGCTGGCTCTCAATCTGTTTCACGGTGTCGAGGCCGACGCCGATCATGATCAGCACCGCGACGCCACCGAACGGCAGGTTCTGCAGAGTCTGCCCGCCGCTGCCCATCTGCAGGAACACATTCGGCATCACGGCGATCACACCGAGGTAGATCGAGCCCGGCAGGGTGATCCGGCTCAGCACGTACCGCAGATAGTCCGCGGTCGGACGGCCCGGCCGGATACCGGGGATGAACCCACCGAACTTCTTCATCTCGTCCGCCCGCTCATCGGGGTTGAACGTGATCGAGACGTAGAAGTAGGTGAAGAAGATGATCAACCCGAAGTAGATGCCGATGTAGACCGGGCTGGACGGGTCGGTGAGGTATTCGGCGACGAACCGGTCCCACCAGCCGGTCTGGGTCGGATCCGACCGCCCGCTCTGGATCAGCTGGGTGATCAGCTGCGGGATGTAGATCAACGACGACGCGAAGATCACCGGGATCACGCCGGCCTGGTTGACCTTCAGCGGCAGGTAGGTCGAGGTGCCGCCGTACATCCGGCGGCCGACCATCCGCTTGGCGTACTGCACCGGGATGCGGCGCTGCCCCTGCTCGACGAACACCACGCCGATGAGGATCACCAGTGCGGCCGCGCAGACCGCGGTGAACACCAGCCCGCCGCGGCTCTCCAGGATCATGTTGCCCTCGGCCGGGATCTGCGCCGCGATGCCGGCGAAGATCAGCAGCGACATGCCGTTGCCGATGCCCCGCTCGGTCACCAGCTCGCCCATCCACATCACCAGGGCGCCGCCGGCGGTCATCACGATGACGATGACGAACAGCGAGAAGATCGACGAGTTGTCGATGATGTCGAGGGTGCAGCCCTGCAGCAGGCCGCCGTTGGCGGCCAGCGCCACGATCGAGGTGGCCTGCAGCAGCGCCAGCGCCACCGCCAGATACCGCGTGTACTGCGTCATCTTGGCCTGGCCGGCCTGGCCTTCCTTGCGCAGCTGTTCGAACCGCGGGATCACCACGGTCAGCAGCTGCACGATGATGCTCGCGGTGATGTAGGGCATCACGCCGACCGCGAACACCGCCAACTGCAGCAGGGCGCCGCCGGAGAACAGGTTGATCAGCGAATAGATCTGACCGGAGTCGCCACCGCTGACCTGTTCGATACAGCGCTGCACGTTCGGGTAGTTGACGCCCGGTGAGGGTATCGACGCACCGACCCGGTACAGCAGGACGATGCCCAGCGTGAACAGGATCTTTCGTCTCAGATCGGCGGTTCGCAGCGACGAGATGAAAGCCGAGAGCACTCTTCCTCCTGCGCAGCCGACCTCATAGCGCGGCGTGCCAAACGGGCTGGTCAGTTCCAGCGTTTCGGTAAGTCAGGTACGGCGCCCGCACAGACGCACAGCCTGCGGAGTCACGCGTCAAACAGTCTATGAGAGTAACAGTAGTCATCCCGGATGCCCGCATCGCTCGAACGGGTCCCCGGAAGCGGGCGTACAGTCGGGAGGAGCTGTTATGACAGCTAACCAATTCCGGGTTTGTGCACTGGTCCGTGAGGGGGCGCCGATGCCGCGTACCGACGACGACACCTGGGACCTGTCCTCCAGCGTCGGCGCCACCGCGACCATGGTGGCGGCCGCCCGCGCGCTGGCGAGCAGCGCCGAGGATGCCGTGATCGACGATCCGTTCGCCGCTCCCCTGGTGCGCGCGGTCGGCGTGGAGTTCTTTCGCAGGATGATCGACCGGGAGATCCCGTCCGAGGTGCTCGACGTGGACGGCAGCGGCACCGCGCTGACCCGGTTCACCGACGCGATGGCCGCCCGCACCCGGTTCTTCGACGATTTCTTCCTCGCGGCGGGCCAGGCCGGAATCCGCCAGGCGGTGATCCTCGCCGCGGGTCTGGACGCCCGCGCCTACCGGCTGCGGTGGCCGGACGGCACCGTCGTCTACGAGATCGACCAACCGCGGGTGATCGAGTTCAAGACCCGCACGCTGGCCCGCCTCGGCGCCGAACCCACCGCCGAACGCCGCACGGTGGCGGCCGACCTGCGCCACGACTGGCCGGCCGCGCTCACCGCCGCCGGATTCGACCCCGCCGCACCGACCGTGTGGATCGCCGAGGGTCTGTTCGGGTATCTGCCGCCCGACGCCCAGGACCGGTTGCTCGACCAGATCACCGACCTCAGCGCGGTGGGCAGCCGGCTGGGGGTGGAAGGGGTGCCCGCCCATGCCGACGCCGACGAGGACGAGGTGCGGCAACGCATGCGGATCCTGGCCGAGCGGTGGCGCGCCCACGGTCTGGACCTGGATTTCAGCGAGTTGATCTATCTGGGCGACCGGGCCGACGTGGCCGGGTATCTGGCCGACCGCGGCTGGCGCTGCACCGCCCTGACCGCGAACGAGCTGCTGGTGCGCACCGGGCTGCCGCCGGCCGAGAACGACGGTCGGGTCACCGAGGTGGTCTACCTCAGCTCCGAGAAGAGCCCCGGGAAGCGGGCGGGTTGAGCCGATGGCGCGTTCCGAATCCGACACCTGGGATCTGACCTCCGGCGTCGGCGTCACCGCGACGATGGTCGCGGCCGCCCGCGCGCTGGCGTCGCGCGAACCCGAACCGCTGATCGACGACCCGTTCGCCGCGCCCCTGGTGCGCGCGGTCGGGGTGGAGTTCTTCACCCGGTTGGTCGACGGCGACCTGGAGTTGCCGGCCGACACCGCCGAGGAACGGGCCGCCGCGCAGGTGCTCACCGAGGTGATGGCGGTGCGCACCCGGTTCTTCGACGACTTCTTCACCGACGCGACGCGGGTGGGCGCCCGGCAGGCGGTGATCCTGGCCTCGGGTCTGGACGCCCGGGCGTACCGGCTGACCTGGCCGGACGGCACCGTGGTCTACGAGATCGACCAGCCCGAGGTGATCGCGTTCAAGACCCGCACCCTGGCGGAGCTGGGGGCCCCGCCGACCGCACCGCACCGCCCGGTCGCGGTGGATCTGCGTGACGACTGGCCGGCCGCGCTGACCGCCGCCGGATTCGACCCCACGGTGGCGACGGCGTGGAGCGCCGAGGGGTTGCTGCGGTATCTGCCGCCGGACGCCCAGGACCGGCTCTTCGACCACATCACCGACCTCAGCGCCCCGGGCAGTCGGCTGGCCACCGAGGACCATCCCGGCCCGGGCGCGGGACTCGGCGAGAAGGCCGACGAACTGGGTCGCCGGTGGCGGGAACACGGATTCGAGGTCCAGTTGTCCGAGCTGTTCCATCCGGGCGAGCGCACGCCGGTGGTGGACTACCTGCGCGGCCGCGGCTGGGATGCGCGGGCCCGCCCCCGTGCCGAGGTCTTCGCCGGCTACGGCCGCGAATTCCCGGACTCCGCGGCGCTGGCCGCGATGCGGGATTCGTCGGCGGTCACCGCGGTCCGCCCGGTCGTGAGGGCTGGGATGCGATGACACGGGCAGACGACGACAGCTGGGATCTGGCCTCCAGCGTCGGCGCGACCGCGACGATGGTCGCCGCCGGACGTGCGGTGGCCAGCCGCGATCCGAAAGAGTTGATCAACGATCCGTTCGCCGCTCCCCTGGTCCGCGCGGTCGGGATCGACTTCTTCACCAGGATCGCCGACGGTGAGCTGACCGTCGCCGACCTCGACCCGCAGTCCGCGCCGCGGGTGCAGGCCAACATCGACGAGGTCGCGGTCCGCACCAGATTCTTCGACGACCATTTCGCAGCGGCCACCGCCCGGGGCATCCGGCAGGCGGTGATCCTCGCCGCGGGTCTGGACGCCCGCGCCTACCGGCTGCGGTGGCCGGACGGCACCGTCGTCTACGAGATCGACCAACCCCGGGTGATCGAGTTCAAGACCCGCACGCTGGCCCGCCTCGGCGCCGAACCCACCGCCGAACGCCGCACGGTGGCGGCCGATCTGCGCCACGACTGGCCGGCCGCGCTCACCGCCGCCGGATTCGACCCCGCCGCGCCGACCGCGTGGATCGCCGAGGGGTTGTTGATCTACCTGCCGCCGGACGCGCAGGACCGGTTGTTCGACGACATCGACGCCCTGTCGGCGCCCGGCAGCGCCGTCGCTACCGAATATGTTCCGGCGCTGCGCGATTTCGACCCGGACAAGGCCCGCGCGGCGACCGCGGAGTTCCGCCGCCACGGCCTGGACCTGGACATGCCGTCGCTGATCTACCACGGTGAACGTCACCACCCGGCGCAGTACCTGACCGCCGAGGGCTGGCAGATGGCCGAGGTGTCACGCTCGGATCTGTTCGTGCGCTACGGGCTGCCGGCGCCGGATCCCGACCCGGATGATCCGCTCGGCGAGATCATCTACGTCAGCGGCGACAAGCCCTGACCTCGGGCGTGACCGACCTGGAGCGACCGGCCCGGAGCGACCGGCCTAGAACCGGATGCCACCCGGCCACAACGCGGCCACCCCGGTCAGCGACCGTTCGGCCTGATCGACCGCCCCGGACACGGTGCGAGCCAACAGCACCGCCAGGGCGTCCGGCAGACTCGCCGCGGCCGGCTGGGACGACGGTTTCGGGCGCAGCATCTCCCTCAGCGACGAACCCGGATAGCCGACCAGCCGGGCCTCGTCGTCCTCGTCGAATCCGGCAAGCACCTGGGCCCGGATGATCGCGGTACGCAATCCACCCAGCACGTCGACCAGGCCGCGCCGTTCGGCGTCGGCCCCGGTCCACACCCTCCCGCGGGCGACCTCCTCGACCGCTGCCACCGTCATCCTGCGGCCTTCGGCGACCCGCTCGACGAAATCGGTGTAGAACAGGTCGGCCTCGGCCTCCACCCGGGCACGCTGCTCGGGGGTGAACGGTTCGTTGATCGACCACGCGTCGGCGTTGGGGTTGGTGCGGACGCTGTCGGTGCCGACGCCGAGGCGGTTCGTCAGTTCGCGGGCCACCAGCTTGCCGGTCACCACACCGATCGATCCGGTGAAGGTGCCGGGGTTGGCGACGATCTCGTTGGCGGCCATCGACACGTAGTAGCCGCCGGACGCGGCCACCGCGCCCATCGAGGCCACGATCGGCTTGCCGGTGCGCCGGATCCGGTCGACCTCCCGCCAGATGGTCTCCGAGCCGGTGACCGATCCGCCCGGGCTGTCCACCCGAAGCACGATCGCCGACACGTCGTCGTCGGCGGCCGCCTCCCGCAGGCCCGCCGCGACGGTGTCCCCACCGGCGCTGGACGTCCCGAACGGCAGCACCTGCGGGCCGCCGCGGCCGCTGACGATCGGTCCGTGCACGTTGACCACGGCGACGGTGGGTCTGGGTCTGCGCCCCGGCAGCGCCGGCAGCGCCGGCACCGACGGGATCGACGGTCCGGACCGCGGCGCCGTCGCCTTGGCATACCGCGACAGATATAACCGGGGAGGGGCGTCGGGGTCGGTGTCGGCATCCCCGGTTTCCGGAGAGATCCCGGGTGCGCCGGTGAGTTCGGCGATCCGGGCGTAGGCCTCGTCGCGGAAGCCGATCCGGTCGATCAGCCCGCCGGTCACCGCCTCGTCCCGCAATAGCGGAGCCTTGTCGGCCAGCGCGTTGACCGCATCCGGTTCCAGGTGACGGGCTTCGGCCACCGCCGCGATCACCTGTTCGTGCAGGCTCTCGATGAGTCGGCTGTCGGCCTCCCGATGCGGCTCGGTGTAGCTGTCCTCGGTGAAAAGGTTTGCCGCGGACTTGTATTCGCCACGGGCGATGAACTGCGCCTCGATGCCCGCCTTGGTCAGCGCATCCCGCAGGAACAGCGCCCTGGTGGCGAAGCCGACCAGCCCGACGGTGCCCGACGGCTGCATCCAGACCTCACGGAACACCGAGGCCAGGTAGTAGGACAGCGTGCCGGGATACGTTTCGGCCCAGGCCAGCGAGGGTTTGGCCGCGCCGAACGCGTCGAGGGCCGCGCGCAACTCCTGTACCGGCCCGGGTGATGCGGCGGGGAACTGCACGCGGGCGATGAGACCCGCGACCCGGTCATCCTCGGCGGCGCGGTGGATCGCGGCGACCGCGTCGCGCAGCAGCATCGGCCGGCCCCGTCCGGTGAGGACCGTCAGCGGGTCGAATCCGCCGGATTCGGGCGGGATGGACGTGAGGTCCAGCTCCAGCACGCAGCCGTCGGGCACACCGCGGTGCCGGGCGGTGTCCACCTTCCGGGCCAACGCGCGCAGGTCGTCGGCGCCTGGGACGCCGGGCAGGAAGGCAAGCATGGATCAAGGCTACCGACGGTGGCCGGGTCCGCTGCCCCCTGACGGTGGCACCCTTGACTGGCCGGCGTCCGGGGTCCACGGTGAGTACACGGATCCGCCGGGCGAGGAGGTGACGGTGGACCCCACGCGGAAGAACCTCGAGCAGGCCAAACAGCCGGTGAGCCCGCTGCTGGCCGGACCCTATGGGCATCCGTTCCACCCGATCCTGGTGACCGTCCCCATCGGCGCCTGGGTGTGCAGTCTGGTCTTCGACATCGCCTCCCACCGCGTTGATCGGCCCGGATTTCTCGCGCAGGGCTCCGAATGGCTCATTGCCATCGGGCTGGTCGGCGCCGTCGCGGCCGCGATGATCGGCTTCCTGGACCTGATCGTGATTCCCCGCAGCACCCGGGCGTTTCGCGTCGCGATGGTGCACATGGCGCTGAACCTGGTGGTGACCGTCGCCTACATCGCCAACTTCGCCTGGCGGCACAGCGGCTACCCGCAGGAGACGGCCGTGTCGTTCGGTCCGTTGGCGTTGTCGGTGGTGAGCCTCGTCGCGCTGGCAGCGTCGGGATATCTGGGCGGCATGCTCGCCTACCGCTACGGGGTACGGGTCGCCGTCGAGCACGTTCAGGCAGATGGATTCGGGCAGTCAACAACAACGGATTGAAGGAGGATCATGGGAATCGCCTCGCTCATCGCGTGGGTGCTCACCGCCGGCGGGGGTGCGTTCATGCTCGCCAAGTGGGTCGGCGGCGGCGGGCACCGGGATTCGACCCGCAGCGCCCTGGCCCCGGCCGCGGTCTTCGGTCACTTCGGGCTGGCCGGGCTGGGGCTGGTGTTGTGGATCGTCTACCTCGTCACCGACAACCACCCGATCGGCTGGATCGCGCTGGCGCTGTTGATTCCGGTGGTCGTGCTCGGTTTCGCCATGGTGCGGCGCTGGCTGTCGGTCTACCGCGGCGATGCGGCCGGCGGGCAGCCGTCTGCGGTGCAGGACGCGCCGGAGCGGTCGTTCCCGTTCCCGGTGGTGATCGGGCACGGAGTGCTGGCCGTGGTGACCATCGTGCTGGCGCTGCTGGCCATCCTCGAGGTCTAGAGTTTGGCGGCGCTGCTGATCCGCCTTGGACTGGTCAGATTCCGGCGCTGCAGTTCCCAGTAATGAGCCAAGCTAACGAGTGGCCACCGGTGTCCGTGGGCCACATTGTGCGAGAGAATGCTGAATACCCATGGGCGCCACCTTTTACCTAATGGGTGCGGATCAGTAATCCCATCGCCGGTAAAGGCCAGGTGGGGAAAGCTGGTCACCGAGCCGCCGGCCGGTGAGCACTGCTTGAACCTGGAGTGGTTGTCGATTCCTAGGGTT
>Ga0310822_100091_pt1 | contig 144143 bp, 133 predicted proteins | sample P4_ome_2_FD_201313 | JGI IMG/M metagenome (GOLD analysis project Ga0310822, IMG submission 201313) | Sorghum-adapted microbial communities from Joint BioEnergy Institute, Emeryville, California, United States - P4_Day56_Rep2 | ecosystem: Engineered > Bioreactor > SSF (Solid state fermentation)...
GCCGCCGACCTTGGCGGGAACTGCTGCGCCGACCTCGAGGAGCGTGTGGCGGAGCTGGAAGCGACGGCGGCCCGGAAGGGGAATCGCGTCGTTTCTCTGACGGTTTATGGTGCGGTCAATAAGGCGCTGCTCTGGCATAACGATGACACCGACGTGCCCGAAGTTGTCGCGAACGGTGGTACGGACATCAATAGGGCGTATCGCCCTGACCGGCTATCGGTTCAGGACAACGACGCCTTTGTCTCGCGCTTCGGCTTCAAAGGCGAGGCCAGCGTCACACCTGATGTATCAATCGGCTACCGCTTGGAGGCGGAGTGGTCGACGGGCAATAGCTCTGCAGCCCTCGCCACGCGTCACAACCACCTGTACATTAAGAGCGCATCTCTCGGTACGCTGCACCTTGGCCATACTTCGTCAGCGACTGACGGGATCTTCGAAATCAATCTGGGCATAACCAACCAGACCTTCTCAGGCATGGACGAAGGCCAGGACGTCTCTACCGTCATCAACGCTTATACCGCACTGATGAACGGTGACGGCAATCGTGTGAATGGCGTGCATTACGTTTCACCGACGATCGCCGGCTTCACACTTTCGGCGTCTTGGATTGATGGCGGACAGTTCAACGGTGACAATGACCCGACGAGCGATGTGTATCTCGACGGGTGGGATGTGGCGCTGAGGTATGCGGCCGAGTTCAACGGCGTCCGCTTCGCTGCCGGTATCGGCTATCGCGAGCAAGACGTCGCGGTCAATGATCCTCTGTCTCTCAACAACGAAAAGCGCCACACCACGACGATATCTGGGTCGGCATCCGTGATGCACGTCCCGACTGGTCTGTACCTCTCCGGAGCCTATGCGGACTACGACGCAGACGGAGGCCTCGCCAGGGTCGCCCTGGCTGATGGTACGGGAACAGGCATGTGGGAGCTCGCCAGTCTCGATCGGTCCATGTGGGCCACACAAGCTGGTATCATGAAGAAGTTCAACTCCCTGGGCAACACGACCGTGTTCGGAGAGTATGGGCAGATCGACGTCGACATTCTCAAGAACGTTGACCTGTCTTACTATGGCGCTGGCATCAATCAGGCGATCGACGCGGCCGCCGCGAGCGTCTACCTGAACTACCGGCACTATGACACAGACGGCCTTGATCTTGATACCGACATCGTGGTCGGTGGAATGATCATTAACTTCTGATCGGGCCCACCGGACCCTCGGGTTTGCTTGAGAGCAAACTCAATCACCAATCTGAGCCGTCCTTCGGGGCGGCTCTTTTTCGTTAACCTATTGCCAGCTCGGTTCCGACTTCTTTCGAATTTTTCAATCAGTGTTGCCCATTTGCGTTCACGGTTTTGACGATTTTGCGTTAGAAAAAAGGCATAAGTCGAGAGCGTAAGGGGAGTTCCGTCAAATGTTGAAAGTTGCGTTAAAGTATGGGCTCGCCGCAGCGGCGTCGCTCAGTTTCGCCGGAGCTGCGGCTGCTGATGGCTACGAAGCTGCGGGAAGTCTAAAGGATACCGCACCGGCACCCATCGCATATGAATGGAATGGTCTCTCGGTTGGCGCCGGTATCGGGGTCGGCCGCTTCGATCAGGATGCCCACGGAAAGGCCTGGCGGAAGGATAGGTTCGATAAATACAAGAAGAAGTGCTATCAATACGGGCCTTGCAAGTGGCAGCACAAGTACGGTTTCGGAACATTCAACAAGCTCGAGTCGAGCGCATCGGACGACGATTGGAATGTATTCGGCACCGTTCAGGTTGGGTACGATCGGCTGCTGGGAGATCGATTCCTGATTGGCGCGTTTGCTGACTTCGATTTTTTCAAAGACTCAGATCTGACGTTTTCCAGTAAGAAGGGTTTCGGCAGCCTAAACGGCAAGGTCGAGAAAGATAATCTCTGGACCGCAGGTGGCCGGCTCGGGTTTCTGGTCACGCCGCGCGTTCTGGTATATGGGCTCCTCGGCTATTCACGGATGAGCCTTGAAGGGAGCTTAGATGCGCACTTTAATGGCCCAGGGAAAGATACGAATCTCCCGCTGAAAATCGACGACAATGTCGATGGGTGGACAGTGGGCGCGGGCGTCGAGACAAAGCTCGACCAGCGGCTTTCGCTGAAGCTCGAATACCGCTACTCGGAGTTCGACGGGGCAGCTGCCAAAGTGACAGACGCGGACTATGATGTCTGGAAGTACAATAAGTGGAAGTTGGTTCACAGCACCAAGCAGGGCGCGAAGCTTGATCTGGATGATACAGAGGTGCACTCCGTCCGTGCAGTCCTGTCGTTCAAGCTTGGCGGGCACGAGACTGCCTATCAGCCACTGAAATAAGATCAGCTGCTGAAATAACGATAAGTGCCTCTTCCTGATCCGGGGGCCGGGTGACCGGCCCCTCTTCTAATTTGGTTCGCTGTTTCCCTCAGAGGGCTTGTTCTGGGTCACTTCACTCCCGCCCCACCTCCACCTCCGCTACAGCCCCCTCCGGCTCCTCCTCCGCCCGCGGCTCGAACAGGCGCCGCACCTCGATCTCGCGCGCGATGTCCTCCACCTCGCGGTGGGCCGCGGCGGTGCCGCGCTCGATCAGCTCGGCGGCGCGGTGGAAGTCGAAGGGGCCGATGCCGGCGAGCCGCGGCGAGATCATGAAGTCGGGCGGGTCGCCCGCGAGCCGCGAGCGGGCGATGCGGTCCTGCACGATGTTGAAGGCGTCCATCACCACCGTGGAGATGCCCGGCGCCGTCTCGTTCGGTCCGAAGAACTGGCGCTGCAGCAGCTTCATCGCCGAGCGGCCGTTCTTCTTCGGCACGCCGTTGGCCTCGACCAGCAGCGCGTCCTGTGAGCCTGCCTCGATGTAGGGCACCACCGTGCCGCGGCCGCACATGTCGGCATTGAGGTTGACCGCGATGACATAACGGGCGCCGAGCGCACGGCACACGGAAACGGGCACCGGGTTTACCAGCGCCCCGTCGAACAGCCAGCGCCCGCCGACGTTCACCGGCTTGAAGATGCCGGGGAGCGCATAGGACGCGCGGATGGCATCGACCAGCCGCCCGCGGGAGAGCCAGATCTCGTGCCCCGTGCCGATCTCCGTCGCCACCGCGGTGAACTGGGGGTTGAGGCTCTCGATGGTCGTGTCACCGAGATGGTTGATCAGCCGGTCCCGCAGCCGCTGGCCGGTGATGAGTCCCGAGCCGCTCATGTTGAAGTCGAGATAGCCGAACACCCGACGACGTGTGAGGCTGCGCGCGAACTCCTCGACTTCGTCCAGTCGCCCGGCCGCGTAGCACCCGCCGACGACCGCGCCGATCGACGTACCGGCCACGATGTCAGGCACGATACCGGCTTGGAGCAGCGCACGAAGGACGCCGATGTGCGCCCATCCCCGCGCCGCGCCACACCCGAGTGCCAGGCCGATCTTCACCTTCGCCATGGCTCAATCTCCGCCTTTCCACCCCGCGTTGCGCCCGAGCGGGGATGGGTTGCGTTTCACCAGCATGCAACGCGGGACAGGATGCCTGAAACGCCACCTTGGGTAGAGTCGCTCGTGATCATGCTAACCCGCGCTGGATTAACTGGACCCTACAGCAACGCCGGAGGATCCGCTTATCAACAACGCAGAAGATGGGAAATTCGGCTAAGCCTAACCTTCAGTCGAAGCGGCGGGCACGAGTCGGACAGCGCCATCCTCCGTGCGGTGCGGAGACAAGGCCCGGTAGAAGCAGGACCGTGCGCCCGTATGGCAGGCCTTGCCGTCGCCTTCGACGTGGCACTTGAGCCACAGCACGTCCTGGTCGCAGTCCGTCAGGATTTCGGCAATTCGAAGTAGGTTCCCGCTCTCCTCGCCCTTCTTCCAGATCCGCTGTCGCGAGCGTGACCAGAAGTGCGCGAGCCCGGTCTCGAGCGTCAGCGCCAGCGCCTCCGGGTTCATCCAAGCGAACATGAGGACGTCGCCAGTCTCCGCGTCGGTGATGATCGCCGGCAGCAGGCCATCTGGTCCGAACTTTGGCTGGAACACGTCACCGCGCTCGATCACCTCGGCCGAGCCGCGGGGGGCGAAGAGATTGGAAGATGTGCCTGACGCAGATGTCATTAGGAAGCCCGGTTGCTCTTATCCGAGTCATCCCGGCGCTTGTCGCCGGGATCCACTTCGCCAGCTGCGCTTCGCCTGCGGATCGTTGGATCCCAGGCACAAGGCCCGGGATGACGGGGTGATTGGATCAGCGCGTCCGCCGTGCCGCATTGGCAAGCGTGAGAAACCGGTCGCGCAGGGCGGAATCGGTCGCGAAGGCCCCGAGGAAACGAGTCGTCACGGCGCCGACACCCGGCTGGTGCACACCGCGCATGGTGATGCACTGATGCTCGGCCTCGATCATCACGGCGACGCCGTGCGGCGCCAGGGCCTTGTCGATGGCGTCTGCGATCTCGGCGCTCAGGTTTTCCTGAGTTTGCAGTCGCTTCGCGTAGACCTCCACCACACGGGCCAGCTTCGACAGGCCTGCGACCCTGCCATTCGGCAGATAGGCGACGTGAGCGACGCCGATGAAGGGTGCGATATGGTGCTCGCAATGACTCTCGACTCGGATGTCGCGCAGCATGACGAGATCGTCATAGCCACCGACATTCTCGAACGTCGGCTCCTGCAGCAAAGCGACGGCGTCCTGGTCGTATCCGGCGAAGTACTCGAGATAGGCCACGGCCACCCGCCGCGGCGTTTCCTTCAACCCTTCGCGGTCCGGATCGTCACCCGCCCACGCGATCAGCGTGCGCACGGCCTCCTCGGCCTCCTGCTGCGTCGGCCTGCGGGAATGTGTGCTCTTGCTTTTGAACTGAGCTGTGGAGATGTTTGTCACTGGCGCTGTGTTCCGATTCTGATCCGAACTACCGAGCGGAACGGATCCATGGGAACGCATGGATGGGCCCTCGCACTGCAGCTCTAGCACGCTATATAGTGCAGGGTCGCAAGCCGCAAGGGAACCGGGCCGCTAGGCCGCGCGCGGTTCGTTGTCAAGCGTGGTCTTCACGAGCAGACTTCGGCACGCGCGAATGTCTCGATCACCAACCAGTCGGGAGCAGGGGATGGCTGGCCTGGACGATATGTACAACACGCGGATCTTCGAGCTGGCGGCCGATATCCCGCGCCAACGCCGGCTGGAGAATCCGGATGCGACGGCGATGGCCCATTCCAAGCTGTGCGGCTCGACGGTGACGGTCGATTTGAAGCTGGACGCGGCCGGGCGGGTGAGCGATTTCGGGCAGACGGTGAAGGCGTGCCTGCTGGGGCAGGCGGCAGCCTCGGTGGTCGGGCGCGAGATCATCGGTTCCTCTGCTGAGGAATTGCGTGCGGTCGGCCGGACCATGCGGCGCATGCTGAAAGAGAACGGCCCGCCACCCACGGGGCGCTGGGCGGATCTCGGCATGCTGGAGCCGGTCAGGGACTACAAGGCGCGCCACGCCTCGACGCTGCTGGTGTTCGATGCGGTGGAGCGGGCATTGGATGAGATCGAGGCTCGGCGATCGGGTTTGGATCGGGCGGTCGCGGCACAGTAGCCGTGGCGCCATCAGGAAAAAGGTCATCCCGGCGCTTGCCGCTGGGATCCAACTCGCCAGTAGCTCCGGCGCTTGTGCAGAGCTGGATCCCGGGCACAAGGCCTGGGATGACGTTAGGGAGTGAATGGGCTTGCGTGGTGGAACTGACACGGGCGCATCTGCCGCTGGGGATCGAGCGCGTCAGCTCATCGGAAATCTGTTCGCCGCCGCCCTGAAAGCGCCGATCCACCTTTACCGCTGGACGCTGAAGCCGTTCGTGGGCTGGCATTGCCGGCATCTGCCGACCTGCTCGGAGTACGCGCTCGAGGCGATCGACACGAACGGGGCGTGGCGCGGGTTCTGGCTCACGACATCGCGGCTCTGCCGCTGTCACCGGCTCGGCACCGCGGGTATCGACCCCGTACCGGACATTCGGAACGAGCATCATCCCCTGGCACCCTGGCGGTACGGCCGCTGGACGGGGCGACACATGAATCAGCACTGGACGACGGCAGAGAGCGACGGCGGCTGAGTGGTCACGTCCAAGGCGAGCGCCGCTGGAGCCGCGACGAGATCACGGCGCGTTTACTGTTTTCCGAACTCCGCTTCGAGAATAACGGCGTCGGGATGTCTGGACGCGTGACCTGATGTAGTTCTTTGCCGGTAGCTCCAGCCAGTAGTAGGAGGCGTTCGCGAGAGACAATGATGCAAGCAGATAAGCGGCTAGCGTGATGGGCGACCCGAAATCGATGTGGAGCAGAGTGCGACTGGCCAGATAGAAGATCAGTTGTACGGTGAAATGCCACATATACAGCGAATATGAGATTTCGCCGAGCCAGCGCAGAAGGGCGCGATCGAGAATGGTTGCGAACCACTGCGATCGAAGTGCGCTCAAGAGAAGTGCAGGGAATATCAGCAGCTTCAAGCCCCACCCGGCCGAGAGCAAAGCCATAACGACGCCGCCGGTCAAAACAAGGGCAGTAATGGCGTAGTAAATGTGGCGTTGGGGAGCGTTCGATGAGACGAATGCATTTATGCAACCTCCGATAAAGAAACATGACATGCCTTCTAAGAAGAACCGATGAAATGGGGCGTACCAGGATATCGTTGGGGCAGCCATCATTACGGTTGCAATGGCTGCTGTGATGACGAGCGGCAGCGTCGCGCGGCCGCATAAGGTGATGAAAACGAAAAAGATAGCATAAAGGCCTGCTTCGATGGCGATTGACCAGCTTGGCCCATTGAAGCTGAACCCGGTCGGGAACCAGCCGAACTGTATGAGCGCCAAATTGCAGAAGAAGTGCGGAAGGTCGTTGAGTTTGTAGACGAAGTATGTCCCGAACTGCTCATGAATGGCGAACTGGAGAGCGGCCACGACGAGCAATGACGCCAAGTGCAACGGATAAAGCCGCGAGAGCCGGAGGACCAAGAACTCCCGCCAACCGATGCTGCGAGACGCAATCCTATCCGCGTACACAGCGAAAAAGATCACGCCGGAAAGCATAAAGAACAGCGGCACGGCTGTAGCGCCGAACGTATAGATTGGCCACAGCAAGGGCTCAAGAGGCCGGTTCCCAGGTTGTGCGAAGTGAACGTAGTGAAACACTACGACGACTAAAGCCGCTAAGCCGCGAACGGCGTCGAGTTGAAAGATCCGAATCTGGGTCATCGATTCCCCTTACCGGCGCAATCCACTTCTTCCACTGTCGCGAGGATTTCGGTGCCGGACCGTTGCTGGGGACGACGGCCGCGCCTGGTCGAGTATGGGTGCGGCGTATTTCCCCGGTGGACTCGACATACCAGGCACGGCTTGCCCAAAACTGCCGATCGCGCTTGGTTTGCCAGCGGGCGCCGCAGACACACAAGAGCCACGGACGTGACAGGCTTTTGCTTGCCGTCCTGCAGTGGTCAGCGTGCTTTTGGGTTGGCGATTCTGGTTTCAGCGCGAGAGGAGGGCTTGCCGATTTGCAATAGAACCGCTATCTCGCCTGCTCCTGCAGCAGGCATCCCAAAATCGAAACCGCACTATTAGCAAGTACTTAGGATCTACTTACCTGCGTGGTATGCAGCGAGTGAGAGGAGATCGCGAAAAATGGCCGAGATCACATTGACCTTCCCGGATGGGGCGAAGCGGACATTCCCGAAAGGGATCACGGGCAAGGCTCTGGCCGAGACGATCTCGAAGTCGCTCGCAAAGAAGGCCGTTGCCATGAGCGTCGACGGCCGGCTCACCGACCTTGCCGACCCCATCGAGGCGGACGCTGAGGTCAAGATCATCACGCGCAACGATCCGGAAGCCTTGGAGCTCATCCGGCATGACGCCGCGCACGTCATGGCAGAGGCGGTGCAGGAGCTCTTCCCCGGCACGCAGGTGACCATCGGGCCGGTGATCGAGAACGGCTTCTACTACGATTTCTTCCGCAACGAGCCGTTCCATCCCGACGATCTGGCCAAGATCGAGGCGCGGATGCACGAGATCATCAAGCGCGACAAGCCCTTCGAAAAGGAGGTCTGGAGCCGCGAAAAGGCCAAGGCTTACTTCCGCGAGAAGGGGGAGAGCTTCAAGGTCGAGCTCGTCGACGCCATTCCCGAGAACGAGGATGTCAAGATCTATCGCCAAGGCGAATGGCTCGACCTCTGCCGCGGCCCGCACATGACCTCGACGGGGCAGATCGGGAAGGCGTTCAAGCTGCAGAAGATCGCCGGCAGCTACTGGCGCGGCGATTCCAGCAAGGCCCAGCTCCAGCGCATCTACGGCACGGCGTGGGCCAACGAGCAGGACCTCGCGGCCCATCTCAAAATGCTCGAGGAGGCCGAGAAGCGGGATCATCGCCGGCTCGGGCGCGAAATGGATCTCTTCCATTTCCAGGAGGAGGGGCCGGGCGTTGTGTTCTGGCATCCGAAGGGCTGGACGCTTTTCAAGACCCTCGAGAACTACATGCGCCGCCGCCAGGGCGCCGTCGGCTATCGCGAGGTGAACACGCCGCAAATCCTCGACAAGAGCCTGTGGGAGACCTCCGGCCATTGGGAGACCTTCCGCGAGCACATGTTCACCACCACGACGGAGGATGAGCGCGAGTTCGCGATCAAGCCGATGAACTGCCCGGGGCACATCCAGATCTTCAAGCACGGGCTGAGGTCCTACCGCGAGCTGCCGTACCGGCTCTCCGAGTTCGGCTGCGTGCATCGCTACGAGCCGTCGGGCGCGCTGCACGGGCTCTTACGCGTGCGCGGCTTCACCCAGGACGATGCACACATCTTCTGCACGGAGGATCAGATCGCGGACGAGTGTCTGAAGATCAACGATCTCGTCATGGCGATCTATCGCGATTTCGGGTTCGATCAGGTCGTCGTGAAGCTGTCGACCCGGCCCGAGAAGCGCGTAGGCACCGACGAACAGTGGGATCAGGCCGAGAAAGCCATGATGGCGGTGCTGGAGCGGATTGCGGCCGACTCCGGCGGCAAGGTGAAGACCGGCATCAACCCGGGCGAAGGGGCGTTCTATGGTCCCAAGTTCGAATACGTGCTGCGCGATGCCATCGGCCGCGACTGGCAATGCGGCACCACGCAGGTGGACTTCAACCTGCCGGGCCGCTTCGGCGCCTTCTACATCGATGCAGAGGGCCAGCGGCGGACTCCTGTCATGATCCATCGCGCCATCTTCGGCTCGCTGGAACGGTTCGTCGGCATCATTCTGGAGAACTACGCAGGCCACCTGCCGCTGTGGCTCGCACCCGTCCAGGCGACCGTCTGCACGATCGTGTCGGATGCTGACGGGTATGCCAAAGAGGTGCAGCGAGAGCTGCAGGAAGCGGGCCTGCGGGCCGAGGTCGACCTGCGCAACGAGAAGATCACCTACAAGGTGCGCGAGCATTCGCTGGCCAAGGTACCGGTGCTGCTGGTGGTCGGCAAGCGCGAGGCCGAGGAGCGGACCGTATCGATCCGCCGCCTCGGGAGCCAGCAGAGCCGCGTGATGCCTCTCTCCGAGGCGGTCCGCATGCTGGTCGAGGAGGCGACGCCGCCCGACCTCGTCAAGTCCGAGGCGCGCGTCACAGAGGCTGCATGATGCGGCCTGTCCTGCTTCTGATCGATTTCCAGAAGGGTTTCGATTTCATCGCGGCCCGCACCCGCCGCAACAACATCGAGGCAGAGGCGCGGGCGATGGCGCTGCTGACCTTGTGGCGCGAGAAGGGCTGGCCGGTGATCCATGTCCGCCACGACTCGACCGAGCCGCAGAGCCCGTTTCGTCCAGGCTCCGTCGGCAACCGCGCGATGGGCTTTGCCGAGGAGCAGGAGGGTGAAGCGGTCGTTCGAAAGACGGTGAACAGCGCCTTCATCGGCACGGATCTGGCCGAGCGCCTCGACGCGCTCGGCCGTCCTCAGGTCGTGGTGGCCGGCGCGACGACCGACCACTGCGTATCGACGACGGTGCGCATGGGCGCGAACCTCGGTTACACGATGACGCTGGTCGACGATGCCTGCTTCACCTTCGACCGGATGGCTCCGAATGGAGACGTGATACCGGCCGAGGCGATCCACGCCGCGCATGTCGCGAGCCTTTCGGGCGAGTTCGCGCGAATTGCGACCGCGGCCGCGATGATCGCCGAGCTGAAATAGCGTTCCTCAGCGGGGCATCGTTTCGGAGTAGAGGTTGATCACGACGACCCCTGCAATGATGAGCGCGAGGCCGAGGATCGCCGGCATGTCGAGGGACTGGCGGAACAGCACAAAGCCGATCACCGAGATCAGGACGATACCGACGCCGCTCCAGATGGCATAGGCAAGTCCTATCGGAATTGTCCTTAGCGTCAGGGACAGGAAGTAAAACGCGGCCAGGTAGCCTGCCGTCGTGATGATCGTCGCGACGGGCCGCGTGAAGCCCTCGGAGGCCTTCAGGGCTGACGTCGCAATCACTTCCGCCACGATCGCGAGGCACAGGTAGACGTAGCTCATAGCGGCGGTTCCTTTCGGGAGCTATCCGCGGCCGCGATACGGCGCCACGCCCTGGTCAGGCAGCCAGACGCCTTTCGGCAGCTCGCCCGTCTGCCAGAACACATCGATGGGAATCCCGCCACGCGGGTACCAATAGCCGCCGATGCGCAGGAAATGCGGATCGAGCAGCGCAACGAGCCGCTTACCGATCGCGACGGTGCAGTCCTCGTGGAACGCACCGTGGTTGCGGAATGCGGACAGGTAAAGCTTCAGCGATTTCGACTCGACGATCCAGTCCCGCGGCACGTAGTCGATGACGAGGTGCGCGAAATCCGGTTGGCCGGTCACAGGGCAGAGCGATGTGAACTCCGGTGCGGTGAAGCGGGCCACATAGGGCGTATCCGGATGCGGATTCGGCACGCGCTCGAGCTGGGCGGCTTCCGGGCTTTCCGGGAGGGCGGACGGACGGCCGAGCTGGGTCAGTTTCGAGGTGTCGGTACTCATAGCGAAATCTTTCAGGCAGGGATCAGGCCCAGTCTGGCATCTCGCCGGCGCAGCCAAGCAATCAGGGGCGTGGCGAAGAGCACCATCCAGGCCTTGCCGATCACTTGCCCAGCCAGGAACTCGAGGCTGCCGAAGGCGAGGTAGAGAAAGACGGCACTGTCCACGACCAGCCCGACCACGCTGCTGGACACGACCGCCAGCACCAGACGGCGCCGCTGCAGAGGCGTGTAGACGGCGAGGTCGGCGAGCTCGGACAGGAGGAATGCGACGGCAGACGCAACAACCAGCGAGGGCGGTGCAAAAAGGGCAGAGAGGATCGCTCCAGTCAGAATCGCGCCCCCGGCCCAGCCGAGGCCCAAGCGCCGCTGCACCAGATCGCGCAGCACGAGCGCCAAGCCGACCATGAGCACGCCGCTCGGGGCCATCAGGCCGGGCGCGACAGGGATGAGGCACGGGCTATCCGCTGGGCAGACGGTCCCCGCATTACCGATCAGCCAGTTGGCTGCCGGAATGCAGAGGCCAAAAGCGGCAAGGAACAGAAAGCCCTCGAGCCGCTGCCGCGCGGCGAGCGTCTCGTCCATCACCTCATCTCCTTGTTCTTGAAAGCCGTTTTACAGGCCCGCAGCGGCATCGCAAAGCCCGGCAGCCGACTCGTGCCGCGGCTGCGCCCCCTAGTCACGGGATCACCTCGCGATCCCGCCACTGGTCACGTTGTCGCTTGGGAGCTCGACGGCGGCAAGTTATCGCCTTCGCTGTTGCCGAAAGTGCCCCAGTGGTTCACCCCCGGCGGCTCCTTTCACGTCTGATCGTGCTGATCTGACCGTTTCTTTCGAAAACGGCTTCCTGCACGCTGCCCAAGTCTCGCAGACCGGAGCGCCTGGCTGCTTCCTCCAAGTCCCCTTCGCTGATCCCATATCGGAGCATGTTCTTCCGCTCGAATCGACCATCTCGCATCAGTAGAACGGGAGAGCCCTTCACCAGCCAGCTGAGCCAGTGCCAACGTATGGCCGCTTGATCCAGAAGCCAGAACAGGACGACGAGAAGGGCCGTTGCGGCCAGCGTCGGCAGGAACGGCGCGTTGCCGGTGAGCGCCCGGCTGAGGTTCGAGCCGATGATGATGGCAAGGACGATGTCGAGCGGCGTCTGCATGCCGAAAGCGCGGCGCCCGAGAAGGCGGATCAGAACCAGCCCGAACAAGAAGACGAGAATGGCTTTGATGCAAGTCTGCCACCAGAGGGCATCTCGCCCGGCGCCGGTGAGGAAATCTACGTTGAATGCGGCCCAGTCCACTTGGCTCATCCAGCGCGGCAGGTTCTACGAAGGATAGCTCGGCAATCCTTGATCGGCAGATTTGGTTCCAATGGCTGCGGACTGAGGCGTTCATGCAGCCCGCAGAGGCCGGGGCTGCTCTAGGCGCGAGCTGACGTTACCCGGAAAATGCGCAGATGAACGACGTTCTGGGGATGGGTTCTGGACATGAAATCGAGGGCTGTCCGGAACTCCCAGTCTACCCTTGGCCCTGGCTCCACACTTTTTCGGCGTCGACGACAAGATTAGACTCCGGTGCGTCATCAGGCTGCCGCGTGAGTAGCGCGTTCTGTACTCGAATGAAGCCTGCAGGGAGACTGTCGTCTGGCGAAGGGCCGATCTGGCCAGCGCCGAAGTTGAACTCAAAGCCGAGTATCCATTTTCCATGCTTGATGCCCTGAGCCCGAATCAGAGCAGTCGCAACCTCCTTCAGGTCGAAGGTGTACCGAGTTGGATTTGCCATGCTGCGCCTCAATCTGGCTTCACGAGCTCTCCTCTAGATGTCAGGAACTGCTGATCATCCGGGGGGGAGTGCGCGTCTTGTGAAACAGATCGGCTGTTGATGCCGTGTATTCCGGAGCGGAAATCAAGACGTAGAATGCTTGGTCAGAACCTTCGTATCCGCGCTTTTCGAAGTGGGCGACGAGATCGCTCCCTATGCTGCGCCACCTCCTCCATTGTCTCCTGCCGAGCAACCAATCTTCTAAGGTTTCCATGATCGTTCGCTCAGCAGCACGCCGCGATAGGAGTGAAACTATGTACTGGTTCAGGCTGACCCCCTCGTTGTCGGCCTGCTTTGCCAGTTGGGCATGGAGACTGCGCGGCATCCGAAGGAGAACGCGACCGCTGGGGCTCGCGGCGGAAGGTCGTGACGGAGGCGGAACGTCATTGCCAACGGCGCGCGCCGCCGAAATCCAGCCTTCAATCGCGGTCTGTAGTTCTTCCAGTGCTTCCTGCTGGGTGCGACCAAAAGCTGAGCAGCCAGGAAGGTCTGGCGCGATAGCGATGTAGCCACTATCGTCGTCGCCCCAGAAGATCTCAGCGGGGTAATGTGCTGTTTCCATCATGTAAGGCCCAGCTCTTCTAGTACATCAATCAACTGCTTGGCTTGGTACGTAGGTATTCTACCGTCCCCGCGGTCCTGGAAATTGAGGACTAAGGGGAATCCTGGTTTTGAAAAGAACCTATGCCGCCCTTTACCGCCCTGTTCTTCGAAGCCTGCCCATCGAGCAATCTTGCAGGCGTCCTCGACCCGAACATCCTTCGGGTTGTTCAAGAGCCCCCGGATCAGCTTACCTTGCTGCGCCATTGTGGTGATACTACATGCAGTATCACCACATTAACAGATAGTCGTTGAAGGCTCTAACGGGAAGTGGCCAGCACAAACCGCGCCGCCCGGCGTGGGAAGCGACAATTCGAGCCGGGTTCGGCAACCGCGAATCTTGCGGGGTAATGTCTTGGCATGGTGGGTGTACAAGGACTCGAACCTTGGACCCGCTGATTAAGAGTCAGCTGCTCTACCAACTGAGCTATACACCCGCGCCACGATGGCAAAGGGGCCCTGCTGGGCCCCGGTGACGTTGATCTAACATCGTCGCCGCAGGCTGTCCAGAGCCTGGCAGCATTGGTCGCGACAGCCCACCATGATGCTTGCGCGAATTGAAATCAGAAGTCCGGCGACAGCAGCAGATGGCCGGAGTCCGCGAGGTGCTCCAGCACGATGGCCGTGCCCATGATGACGCAGCGCATCGGGTCCTTGGCCAGAGCGAAGGGAATGCCAAGGCGGCGGGTGAGCTCGTGATCGAGCCGGTCGAGGAGGGCTCCCCCTCCGGTCAGCACGATGCCGCGCTCGTAAATCGAAGCGGCGATTTCGGCAGGCACCTCCTCGAGCGCGCGCTGGGCGAACTCGGTGATCTCGCTGATGGGCTGATCCAGCGCCTCGGCGATGTGCGGTGGCCCGAGCACGACGCTCTTCAGACGGCCGCGGCGCAGGTCGCGGCCGCGGATGTGAATATCCGCGTCGCGTCCATTGGCGACGGCGCTGGCCGAGCCGGCCTCGATCTTGATCCGTTCGGCGCTCGCCTCGCCGATGACGAGATGATGACGGCGCCGGACATAGCGAATGATCGCTTCGTCCATCGCATTGCCGGCGCAGCGCAGCGAGCGGGCGGTGATCACCTTGCCGTAGGAGACGATGGCGATGTCGGTCGTGCCGCCGCCGATGTCGACGACCATCGAGCCGGTCGCATCGTAGACCGGAACGCCCGCGCCCAGGAGGGCGGCGACCGGTTCGGCGATGAGGGCAACGGTGCGGGCGCCGGCGGAGCGGGCGGTCTCGACGACCGCGCGGCGTTCGACCGGGGTGGCGCCGGCCGGAACGGAAATCAGGATGCGAGGGCGGCGAAAGTTCAGGATCGAGCGGGCGCGCCGGATGAACTGGCGCAACATGAACTCGGTGGCGAGGAAATCGGCGATCACCCCGTCGCGGAGCGGACAGAGCGCCTCGAGCGGTTCGGGCGTCAGGCCGATGATCCGGCGGGCCTCCGCCCCGACGGCAACCATCTCGCGCTCTCCGGCGCTCGAGCGGATCGCCACCATCGATGGCTCGTCGAGGATGATCCCGCGGCCGAGCACATAGACGAGGGTGTTCGCCGTGCCGAGATCGATCGCAATGTCTTCGGAAAAAACTCCTGAAAATTTCGGCAGCATGGGGCTGATGCCTCGGCGTCGGCGGGTGTGACGAATCACGGGACCGACTTTACGATCCCAGGTGCCCCCTTCAACTCCGAGGACACCTAGCAGCGTCGTACACAGGTGCCGACGGGCCGTACGATACGCCCCACCCGATCGGCCGCCGACGGTGACACTGTTGCAAATCCCTGGTCTCGAGCCACGAAATGCGCGGCCCAGCATATGGCGGCAAGCATATGCGAATTCGGCTTTGCCGCCAACGCCAGCTAGAGCAAAAGGCAGGCAGCACCCCGGCCTCCGGAAGGCACGGCCGGGGCACGAGCGCGTTCAGACCCCGCGCAGATTGGCCGCCGGCTCGGCGAAGTGCTGGGCCGGGGCGCCGCGCTGACGCTTGATCAGGAGCTTGTTGAGCGCGGCCACGTACGCCTTTGCAGATGCGACGAGGGTGTCCGGGTCAGCAGCCTTGGCGCTGGACGTGTAGCCGTTTTCGTGCAGGCGCACCGACACCTCGGCCTGAGCATCCGTCCCCTCGGTGACGGCATGGACCTGGTAGAGCTCCAGCACGGCCGTGTGCGGCACGAGGGCATGGATGGCGTTGAAGGTGGCATCGACCGGGCCGTTGCCGGTCGCCTGGACGGTCTGATGCTTGCCATCGATGTCGAGCGTCAGCGTCGCCGACTGCGGGCCGGAGGTGCCGGCGATCACCGTCAGAGCCACCACCTTGATGCGGTCGGTGGCGGTTGCGATCCCTTCATCGACCAAAGCTTCGATGTCCTCGTCGTAGATGACCTTCTTGCGGTCGGCCAGAGCCTTGAAGCGGTTGAACGCGTCCTCCAGGGCATTCTCGCCGAGATCGTAGCCCAGCTCCTTGAGCTTGGTGCGGAAGGCATTCCGCCCCGAATGCTTGCCCATCACCAGCGAGGTCTTGCTCACGCCGACCGATTCCGGCGTCATGATCTCGTATGTCTGGGTGTGCTTCAGCATCCCGTCCTGGTGGATGCCGCTCTCGTGCGCGAAGGCATTCCGCCCGACGATGGCTTTGTTGTACTGCACGGGAAAGGATGTCGCCGCCGCGACGAGCTTCGAGGCACGGGTCAGCATCGTCGTCTCGATACCTGTCGTGTACGGCAGGACGTCGTTGCGCGTCTTGATCGCCATCACGATCTCTTCGAGCGCGGCATTGCCGGCGCGCTCGCCGATGCCGTTGATGGTGCATTCGACCTGCCGCGCACCCGCCTTCACGCCGGCCAACGAATTGGCGACCGCCATGCCGAGATCGTTGTGGCAGTGGACCGAGAAGACGGCCTTGTCGGAATTCGGCACGCGCTCGCGAACCGTCGTGAAGAGCTGGAAGTATTCCTCCGGAGTCGTGTAGCCGACCGTGTCGGGGATATTGATCGTCGTGGCACCGGCCTTGATGGCGATCTCGACGCATCGGCACAGGAAATCGATCTCCGTGCGCGTGCCGTCCTCGGCTGACCATTCGACATCGTCGACATGATTGCGGGCGCGCTCGACGGAGGCGCGGACCATCTCCAGCACCTCCTCCGGCTCCTTCTGAAGCTTGTACTTCATGTGGATCGGGGAGGTGGAAATGAAGGTGTGGATGCGCGGCCGGCGGGCGTATTTGACGGCCTCGCCGCAGCGGTCGATGTCCTTGAATCCGGCGCGGGACAGCCCGGCCACGACGGCGCGCTTCACGCGTTTGGCAATGGCCGCCACCGCCTCGAAGTCGCCGTCCGAGGCGATGGGAAAGCCCGCCTCGATGATGTCGACGCCCATCTGGTCGAGCAGGTCGGCGACCTCGAGCTTCTCTTCGAATGTCATGGTCGCGCCGGGGCATTGCTCGCCGTCGCGCAGCGTCGTGTCGAAGATCAATACCTGGTCGCCGGGATTGGTCGTTTGAGACATGCTGAGATTTTCCTTCGCGAAGCCGGCACAAGGAGGCCGACAGTGATATCAGGATCGGATTTGCTTCACTACACCCCCCTGAGCGCCCGTCCCGGGACGTCCCGAGACCGTCGAGGCTCAGGGGCTGGTAAGGAGCAGGTTGCGAAGGAGGGCGTGCAGACGAAAGCCACCTGCCGGCGCGGCAACGGCCACGTCCGTCTCTCTGGCAGGTCCACTGGTCATCGTGGGCATCGGCAGTCTGCGGGTTCCGGTTACCTGGCCCGGCGAACCGGGCGTGAGCACGCAATGTCACTAGCGGATGCGCGCGCCGATTGCAAGCCCGTCAGGATGCTTCGGATGTGGGGCTGCTGTTTGCACCCCGCATCTGCCTCGATCCGATTGGTTGGATCCGTCGGCTTCTCGGAGCTGGGCGATCTGTTCTCGCGAATACCCTGCTCATCGCACAACGAGCCGCCTTAAGGCTGCTGTCGGCTAAATCACCGCTCTGAGCTTGCGAGTGCCGAATTTGCGAAACAAAGGCAATTCGCATGAACTGATATTTTGCGAAGGGTTAACCGCCCATAATGCTGATCGGTTAACCGTTCATCCCAATCTCATTGCCGCTGTTTTGAGCCGCGATGACCACGTTTGATCTCACGGCGAAGAGGCAGACAGTGAGGCGAACGGAAAAAATACCACGAGCGCGGGTTGCATCGAGGCATGAGCGCTGTATCATCAAATTCATGTAAATCGTCAGAATCAATCAGTGAAGTAAATCCAGCACAGGGAGGAAATCATGAATTTTCAGATTCCAGAATGGGTGAAGCCCGCGGTGTGGGGTGCTGTAGTCGGCGCGGTCGCCATCGCGATTGTCGGTTTTGCGGCGGGTTGGGTGGTAACGTCTGGAGCCGCAGAGCAAATGGTATCGAAAGAAAAGAAGCAAGCCGTCATCGCCGCACTCACTCCCGTTTGTGTCGCACAGTTCAAGAGCCTCACACAGCAGCAGCAACAGGTTCAGCTCGCCGCGCTTAAGGGAGAAAGTTCCTGGAAGCGTGGTGATTTCGTTGAAGAGCAAGGTTGGGCGACAATGCCCGGCACTACGGAACCCAATGGTGAGGTTGCCGACGCGTGTGCTTCAGAGTTGATGAAGGTCGCCGGCAACTGATCGATTGACTTTCGGCAGGCCCTTATTTGCTTTTGGGCCTGCCACTCTCACTGACTCTTCTCGGCCTGCAGCCACGCGTCGAGTAGGATCGTATTGCGTTCGCACCGCAAATTTGAGCGAATATTCCTCGGCAGCCCGAATGAGGTGAAAACCGCTGCAGCGATCACCCCCTTCTGTCGCAGACAAGAGGGGGATGGCTCTTCGAATTTCGATCGTTTTCGCGACGGATGCGATTCCGCCAACCAGAGATCCCATCCCGAGGATCACCCTTCCGGCGAGCAGACCTCGAGCAGATCGCGGGCAGCGTTTGCAGCGCCGTCGAGCGGAAATTCGGCCGTGCCGTCTTCAACTGTCAGAATGAGGGAGCCGGGCGACGTCAGGATCTTGCGCAGGCGGTCGTCCAGCTTGGTCTGGCCCTCGAGGATGAATACGTCGTCCATTTCCAGCCGGGTCCCGGTGGTCGGAATGGAGGTCTCTACGCCTCCCGCAGAGAGCAGCACCTCGACTTGGACGCCGTTCTTCGGGTCAATCGGCTCGTGCTCGTAGACAAAGTTGAGGTCTTCCTGTCCGGCCGCGCAGCTCAGCACGATCTTACCGTAGCCGCTGTTCGGCGTGCCGTAGACCAGCGATGCTCCATCCTCGCTGCGGGTGCCGAACCATTCGACCTGTTCCGCAGCCGCTGGCGACAGCTGGAGGCCGGCAAGACTGAAAAGTGCGATCGCTGCGGTCACAAGCTTTTTCTGATCCATCGGTCTCTTCCGCAATCAAGGGGTCGAAATTCGGCCCTCGGTCACCCGCACTGCATTGCCGCCGATTCGCACGTTGTGAAGCTCGCCATTGGCGACCTCGAGCGTGAGGGAGATGATGCTCGGGCGTCCCATCTCGAAGCCCTGTTCCAGAACCCGCTTGTGATGCCCGTCGGGCAGCGCGTCGAACCGCTGGATGACACCGGCAAAAATGACGGCCGCCGAGCCGGTGGCCGGATCTTCGGGCACGCCGAAGTCCGGTGCGAACATGCGGGCATGGAAGGAGGACGTGGTGTGCACCGTGTCGCGGCAGTAGAGAAAGGCGCCCGTGAGCCCCCGATTGGAGAAGGCAGCTCCCCAGTGCTGGCTATTCACGGCCGCGCGCGCAATGGCGTCCAGCGAGGCGACAGGTACGAAGCCGAAGCTGTTGCCGGCAGCAAAGCAGGTCGGACGGTGATTGGCGAAGCCGATTTCACGGGGCAGCAGGTTCAGCGCAGCCGCAATTTGCTCGACCGGCGGCATGCTGCCCGACTCCTGCGGAAGCTTCGGCGTGTCGAACTCGGCAAAGCTCGCCTCGCCGCGCCGCAGCCGGACGCCGACGCGTACGATGCCGATCGCTTCCTCGAGGACGATGATCGCGTCATGGTCCGCGGCCTCCGGTGCACGCAGCTCGGCCAGGAGGACTGCGGCTCCCGCAGTCGGGTGGCCGGCGAAGGGAAGCTCCGCGCCCGGCGTGAAGATGCGCACCTTGGCCGTATGTGCGGGGTTGGCCGGCTTCTGCACGAAAACCGTTTCGGACAGGTTGAACTCGCGCGCGATGGATTGCATCTGCTCCGTGGTGAGCCGATCGGCATCGAGGACAACCGCGAGCGGATTGCCACTGAAGGGCCTGTCCGTGAAGACGTCGAGTGTATGGAACGAAAGATGCATCAGAGCCACTCGCATCGAGCCTGGCCGACAGATTGGCTCAGCTCATGGCAGCTTCCAAGCGGGAAATCCTCGTTTTCGTACTGAGCGGCGAAATGGCTCCCCTTGGCAGTCATATCACTCGCCGCGCCGGCGTGACACTGAACTGCCGCAGTTCGGTCGACCGGATCTCAAACCGCATCGACGGCTGCATCACAATCGTTTCAGTATGTTACAGGCAAGTTGATCCGACCAGCCACAATTACGCCCCTGGGTGGCCATGCTCAGCCCAACTTCGGCAGGCGAAATTAACCTCAACGATCGGATTGCCGGGTCCGGTCGGTATCGCTGCAAAAAGGACGTAAAAACGTAACGTCATCCGGCGCAGTTGACGGGCTGTCGGTGCGTTGTCGTGTGCCTCCACGTGACCGACGGCCGCGACGGCCCCGCAGGTGCGGCTTCGCTCGAAACGCACCTGCAGGGGGTCGCAAGTCGAAACTCGGGGTTCGGTTGCAAATGCCGGCTCCCGAGTCGGGCGGTGGGGAAACCCCGCTTCTCCGCCGCCCGGCCCTTCATCAGCTCGCAGTCGCGAAAGCGGCGCGGGCGTTGGACTCGCCGGAAGGCCTGTGCTGCCGCACCGCCACACACCTCCCTCCCCGACGCGGTGGTATGGGCTTTCCGGCGACCTTGGCCCTGAAGACCAAGGTCCTCCGATCGCGGAGTTCTGGCGAATTGCGAAACGGGGAGACTTAGAGGCACCCGGTGATCGTCGACCCGCACTTCACGTAGGAAAAGAGGTCCCAGGCGCAGCAGGGCTCTTCCTGCTTGCAGATCCAGCTCTTCTGCTCACCGTTCGGGAAGCGGTAACGGCAGACCTTCTCGCCCTTGCCGGCCTTGAGCACCTTCGGTGTCGAAGCCTTCTGTGCCGGCGCCTTCGCGTTCTCAGCGATTACACCGGTCGAGGCGAGGGACAGCGAAAGGGCGACGGCGAGCGCAGCCAAGATGCGGCTCATGACGAATGTCTCCTGAAGGTTCGTAGACGTCAGTAGTATGCGCATCGCAGCCGATGGTGCGCTATGACCGGAAAGCCTCACACACAGCCTTTATACCTGAGATCGAGAACCTGCACGGGAATCAGAAAGCCGGGCCCAGAGGCCCGGCTCCTCTGCTTATTCCAGTGAATCGGTCGCGCTCGAGTTGCGCTCTCATTCGGCTGAAAGGGAGTCGTTGGTCCGCACCGTCAGATATCCAGATCCTTGGCGAACGCCGCACGCTCCTGGATGAAGCGGAAACGCGCCTCCGGCTTCGAGCCCATGAGATTGTTCACCGCCTCGGCAATCTCGCTGCGGTCGCCGTCACCGATTTCGACGCGCAGAAGGGTGCGCCGCTTCGGATCCATGGTGGTTTCCTTGAGCTGAGCGGCATTCATCTCACCGAGGCCCTTGAAGCGGCTGATCTCGATCTTGCCGCGGCCATTGAAGACGGTCTGCAGCAGCTCCTCCTTGTGCTTCTCGTCACGCGCATAGGCCGACTGCGTGCCCTGCGTGATCTTGTAGAGCGGTGGCACAGCCAGGAAGAGATGACCGTTGTCGATGAGCTGCGGCATCTGCTGGTAGAAGAACGTGATCAGCAGCGACGCGATATGCGCGCCGTCGACGTCGGCGTCGGTCATGACGATGACGCGCTCGTAGCGCAAGTCCTCGTCCCGGTACTTGGAGCCCGTACCGACGCCGAGCGCCAGTATGAGGTCCGAAAGGAGCTGGTTCTGCGCGAGCTTGGCCGATGAGGCGTTGGCCACGTTCAGGATCTTGCCCCGGAGTGGCAGGACGGCCTGCGTTTCGCGCTCGCGCGCGCTTTTCGCCGAGCCGCCGGCCGAGTCGCCCTCGACGATGAAAATCTCGGTGCCTTTTGCGGACTGGATCGTGCAGTCGGCGAGCTTGCCGGGCAGGCGCAGCTTGCGTGTCGCGCTCTGCCGGCTGACCTCCTTCTCGCGCTTCCGCTTCAGGCGCTGCTCCGCCTGCTCGATGGTCCACTCGAGCAGGCGGGTGGCTTGCGCCGGCGATTCGGCGAGCCAGTGGTCGAAGGCGTCGCGCACCGTGGTCTCGACGATGCGGGCGGCCTCCTGCGTGGCGAGCTTGTCCTTCGTCTGGCCCTGGAATTCTGGCTCACGGATGAACACGGAAAGCATCGAGGCGGCCGTGCTCATCACGTCATCGGCGGTGATCTGTGCCGCGCGGCGGTTGCCGACGAGCTCACCGTAGGCGCGGAGGCCCTTGGTCAGCGCCTGGCGCAGGCCCTGCTCGTGCGTTCCGCCTTCGGGTGTCGGGATGGTGTTGCAGTACGAGCTGGAAAAGCCGTCCTCGTCGGCCATCCAGGCGATGGCCCACTCGACGGAGCCGTGCCGGCCTTCCTTCTCGACGCAGCCCGTGAACATGTCCTTGGTCACGAGCGTGCGGCCGTTGATGGTGGCGAGCATGTAGTCCTTGAGCCCGCCGGGGAAGTGAAACACCGCCTCGGCCGGCGTATCGTCCTTGATCAGGGACGGGTCGCACGACCAGCGGATCTCGACCCCGCCGAACAGGTAGGCCTTGGAGCGCGCCATGCGGAAGAGCCGCGCCGGCTTGAAGGCCACGCCTTTTCCGAAGATCTTCTCGTCCGGCTTGAAGCGCACCTTCGTGCCGCGCCGGTTCATGATCGAGCCAAGCCTCTGCAACTTGCCTTGCGGCTCGCCGCGGCTGAACACCATGCGGTAGAGCTGCTGGCCGCGCGCGACCTCGACCTCCAAAGTTTCGGAGAGCGCGTTGACGACGGAAACGCCGACACCGTGCAGTCCGCCCGAGGTGTTGTAGGCCTTGCTCTCGAATTTGCCGCCCGAGTGCAGCGTGGTCATGATGACCTCGAGGGCGGACTTGTCCTTGAACTTGGGATGCGGGTCGACGGGAATGCCGCGGCCGTTGTCCGTCACCGTCAGAAAGCCGTCCGCATCGAGATGCACGTCGATCCAGCTCGCATGACCCGCCACCGCCTCGTCCATGGCGTTGTCGATGACCTCGGCGAACAGGTGATGCAGCGCCCTCTCGTCGGTGCCGCCGATATACATGCCGGGGCGCCGGCGGACAGGCTCGAGCCCCTCCAGGACCTCGATATCTGCAGCCGTATAGGTGTCTGAGGCGTCGATGACCCTGCGGGCGCGCGCCGTCTTGTGGTTCATTTCGTCTACAAGCCTTGCGAACAGATCGCGTTGAGACTGGGCCATGCGCGTTGGACCTCGCTCGAGCGGACGAAGCACACGCCCGGCACGAGTGTATTTCCGGGACCCGTGCCGGCGAATCTCACGCTGGATACCGGGCAGTTGCCTCGCACAAGCCGCCGTGGCTTGGCAAGTTTCGCCAGGGTCGCGGAATAGCTTCGAAGCGATCCCGGCAATCCCGGTGTGGTATTTGGGTTCGGTTAGCCGACCGCCACGTTGTCGATCAGCCGCGTCTTGCCGAGCCAAGCGGCGGCGAGCACCCGAAGCGGCCGTTTCGACCCGTCCTCGACAGGAGCAAGCGTCTCTGCGTCGCGCACTTCCAGGTAGTCGACCTTGAAGCCGGCGGCCACAAGCTCCTCACGTCCGCAGCTCGTGGCCGCGGCTATGCCCTGCCCGCTGGCAACCGCTTCTGCCGTCTGCAGCAGCACCTTATGTATTATCGGCGCGCGTGCCCGCTCCTCGGCAGTCATATAGGCATTGCGCGAGCTCATCGCGAGGCCGTCCGGCTCGCGCACCGTGGGGTGGGCGACGATCTCCAGGGGCAGGTCGAGATCCTTTACCACCTGCCGGATGACACAGAGCTGCTGATAGTCCTTTTCCCCGAACACGGCGAGATCGGGCGCGACCTGGGTGAACAGCTTGGTGCAGACCGTGGCGACCCCCACGAAGAAATTGGGCCGATGATCGGTCTCCAGGCCCTCCGCCGGCCCCTTCGGCACGATGCTGGTGGCAAAGCCGGGGGGATACATTACGTTCACGTCTGGCGCCCAGACGAGGTCGCAGCCGATTGCGGCCAGCTTTTCGAGATCGCCGGCCTCGTCCCTGGGATAGGTGGTGAAATCCTCGTGTGGCGCGAACTGGGTAGGGTTCACGAAAATCGACACTACCACCCGCCCGGCACGGGCCTTCGCGGTGCGCACCAGGGCGAGGTGGCCCTCGTGCAAGGCGCCCATCGTCGGCACGAGTCCGATGCGCTCGCCGCCGCTGCGCCAGCCACCGACGACCTCGCGCAGTGGGGCGAGGGAGCGAACGACCATGACCTGTCCTGGCGACACCGGACCTACCCCATCTTTCGCAGCCTTATGTTGCGGCGCGCAACGTCGTGCGGGATGGCTTGTTCGTCAAGGGCCTCTTCGCGATAGCAGCCATCTTGCAGCAGGCCACCGACGCATCGAGGCGCGGCGGAATTGATCGGAGCCGGGTCTGCAATCTGCTAAATAAATAGCAATGTGAGTCCGATGAGACGACCGACATGGCCAACCAGCTCATAGCACTGCACTCGGGCAAGCGCGATGCGGAACAGGTGATTCCGCCGCGAGACGAGATCGCCGCCTATCACCTCATGGATGAGCAGAGGCTGGTGGGGGCTCTGATCGAGCGGGCCATCTTCGCCGAGGACGAGCGGCGGCGCATCGGCGACCTGGCGCGGCGCTTCGTTCACGCGGCGCGCGCGGGACGGCACAAATACTCGGGGATCGATGCCTTCATGCTGGAATACGGGCTGACCAGCGAGGAAGGCGTCATCCTCATGTGCCTCGCGGAGGCACTGCTGCGCATTCCAGACACCGAGACCGCCGACAAGCTGATTGCCGAGAAGATCGGTGGCGGCCAGTGGGAGAAGCATCTCGGCCGGTCGGACAGCCTGTTCGTCAACGCCTCGACCTGGGGGCTGATGCTGACCGGGCAGATCGTCAAGCTCCGGGACGCAAAGAGCGAGCGCCCGACCAACCTGCTGAAGCGCATGGTGGTGCGCTCCGGCGAGCCGGTGATCCGGCAGGCGCTGCGGCACGCCATGCGTATCCTGGGCAACCAGTTCGTGCTCGGCCGGACCATCAAGGAAGCCCTGGGGCGCGCTGCGCCGATGGAGGCGCGCGGCTATCGCTTCTCCTACGACATGCTGGGCGAAGCGGCGAAAACGGCACGGGATGCGGAGCGCTATTTCGAGAAATACATGCTTGCGCTCGACGAGGTGGGCCGGCATGCCGGGCCGCTCGTTTCCGAGCACCCCGATGCGCTGATGGCGCGGCCCAGCCTTTCGGTCAAGCTCTCTGCAATCCATCCACGCTACGAGCCGGGCAAGGAGGCGCGGCTCGAACGCGAGCTCCTTCCGCGGATCGTCGAGCTGGCGGCGGCGGCACGGGCACGCGGCATCGCGGTCACGATCGATGCCGAGGAGCAGGACCGGCTCGACCTGTCCCTCGAGCTGTTCGCGCGGGTGCTGGCCGATCCGAAGCTCGATGGCTGGCACGGGCTGGGCCTTGCCGTGCAGGCCTACGGCAAGCGCGCCATTCCGGTTCTCCGCTGGCTGAGACGGCTGGCGCTCCGTACCGGCAAGCGTCTGCCGGTACGGCTCGTGAAGGGCGCCTATTGGGACAGCGAGATCAAGTGGGCACAGGAAAGGGGGTTTGCCGACTATCCGGTCTTCACCCGCAAGCTGCATACCGACGTTTCATATCTCGCCTGCATGCGGCTTCTGCTCTCCGATCCGCAGGCGTTCTATCCGCAATTCGCCACGCATAATGCGCACACGGTCGCGGCGGCCTTCGTGTCGGCCGGCGATGCGCCGTACGAATTCCAGCGCCTGCACGGCATGGGCGAGGCGCTTTACGAGGAGGTCGTCGGGCGGGGCAAGCTCAATCGGCCGTGCCGCGTGTACGCGCCGGTCGGCGGACACGAGGACCTGCTCGCTTATCTGGTGCGCCGGCTGCTCGAGAACGGCGCCAATACCTCTTTCGTGAACCGGCTGGCGGACGAGGAGGCTCCGGTCGCCGATATCATCCGCGATCCGGTCGAGATGGCCGAGAGCGAGCGGGAGCTGCCGCCAGAGGCGCGGCCGTCCAGGCTGCCGCGGCCGCCCGAAATCTACGGTCCCGCCCGGCGCAACAGTCTCGGCCTGCCGCTGAGCGAGCCGACGGTACGGTCGGCCCTGCAGGCCGAAATGGCCGAAGCGCTCCAGCAGCCGCTGGCGGTCGGCCCGATCATCGGCGGCGAGACGCCCGCCGGCGGCGAGGAGCTGATTGCAACCTGTCCGCATGATCATCGCCGCGAGCTTGGGACGGTGCGTCTCGCGGACGCCGACATGGTCGAGGAGGCGATCACCCGCGCCTGTGCGGCCGCGCGCGACTGGGATCTGCGCGGTGGACCGGCACGTGCCGAAATTCTTGAGAAGGCTGCGGACCTGCTCGAGCGGGACCGGGCACGGCTCATGGCGGTGATCGTGGCCGAAGCCGGCAAGACCCTCGAGAACGCCCAGGCCGACATCCGCGAGGCAGTGGATTTTCTGCGCTACTACGCGAGCGAGGCGCGGCGGCTGTTCTCGGGGCCGACGGAGCTTCATGGGCCGACCGGCGAGCGGAACACGCTGGAGCTGAGGGGCCGTGGCCCGTTCGCCTGCATCAGTCCCTGGAACTTTCCGATTGCCATCTTCACGGGGCAGGTTTCCGCAGCTTTGGCCGCCGGCAACCCTGTGCTGGCGAAACCGGCCGAGCAGACGCCCATGACCGCCTACTTCACCACCAGGCTCCTGCACGAGGCCGGCGTGCCGCCCGATGTGCTGCATCTGTTGCCGGGCGCAGGCGACATCGGCGCCATGCTCGTCAAGGACACGCGCATCCAGGGTGTGGCTTTCACCGGCTCCAACGAGACGGGTTGGCACATCCAGCGGGCGCTGGCCGACCGGCGCGCCGCCATCGTGCCCTTCATCGCCGAGACGGGCGGCATGAACGCCATGATCGTCGATTCCAGCGCCTTGCCGGAGCAGGTGGTGCGGGATGCCGTCCGCTCGGCGTTCGACAGTGCCGGGCAGCGCTGCTCGGCGGCCCGGGTGCTGTTCGTCCAGGAGGACGTCGCCAAGCGGGTGATCGACATGCTGGTCGGCGCCGTCGAGGAGCTCGATGTCGGCGATCCGTTCGACTACGGAACGGATTTGGGCCCCGTTATCGATGAGACGGCCCAGGACGCGCTCGATGCGCACAAGGCGCGCATGTACCGCGAGGCCAAGGTGCTGGCGGATCTGAAGCTGCCGGAAAAATGCCGGGTCGGCACCTACGTCACTCCGGCGGTTTTCGAGATCGACCACATCGCCCGTCTGGAACGCGAGGTGTTCGGACCAATCCTGCACGTGATCCGCTACCAGCAGGGGCACCTGGGGGAGGTGGTCGATGCCATCAACGCGACCGGCTACGGTCTGACGCTGGGCCTGCACAGCCGCATCGAGGCCGTTGCCGATTTCGTTGCCGAGCGCGCCCGCGTCGGCAATCTCTACGTCAATCGCAACCAGATCGGCGCCGTGGTGGGTGTGCAGCCGTTTGGCGGCGAGGGGCTGTCCGGTACCGGCCCCAAGGCCGGCGGGCCGCACTATCTGCCGCGCTTTGCGACGGAGCGAGTCCGCAGCACCGACATCACCGCGACTGGCGGCAACGTGCAGCTTCTGGGGCTCGGTCTCGACACCTCTCTCGCCACGCCGCGGCAGTGAGGCTCTGTGGGCGGGCGGGGATTGGTATTGCGCGGAGCCTGCCGGAAGGCCACCTGTCAATAGCCGGTTAAGCGCCGGATCCGGCTAATCTGTCGGCCGGTGCGCGTGGAGTTAGGGTAGGCCATGGGCAAGGGAAGCAGGACGTCTGGTGCAACGGAGAGCGGGTCCGTGACGGAGCCGTTTACGACGAGGGGATCGGGCGCGCCTCTCGACAAAGCCCGCCAGGACACCACGCCGGCGAGCCGCTCCTCGGATCGGGATGTGGCCCAGTTCATCTCCCGCATGAAGGCGATGACGCCGCACGCAACCGCACGCGGCCGGCTCGTCTTCGCCATGGATGCCACCATGAGCCGCCAGCCGACCTGGGACATGGCGCTGGGCTTGCAGGCCGACATGTTCAAGGCGGTCAAGGAGGTTGGCGGGCTCGACGTACAACTCGTCTATTTCCGCGGTGCCGGCGAATGCAGGGCGTCGAAATGGGTGTCGGACCCCGACGCGCTGGCCCGGCTGATGACCACGGTTTCCTGCCAGGGTGGCTACACGCAGATCCGCAAGGTCCTCTCGCATGCGCGCCAAGAGACCGAGCGGCGGAAGATCAACGCGCTCGTCTACGTCGGCGACTGCATGGAGGAGAGCATCGATGACCTGTGCGGCCGCGCGGGCGAGCTGGCCTTACTGGGCGTGCCGGTGTTCCTGTTTCAGGAGGGCCATGATGCGCGTGCAGAGCGGGCCTTCCGCGAAATCGCCCGGCTGACGCGCGGCGCCTACTGCCGGTTCGACGCGGGATCGGCTGCGCAGCTCCGCGAGCTGCTTTCGGCGGTTGCCGTCTATGCAGCCGGTGGCCGGATGGCGCTCGAGCGGCTCAGCCATAGGAGCGCGGGCCGCGGCGCGCAACTGCTGCTTGCGCAGATGAAGTGAGAGAGACCAGGGGGCATGCAGTACTTCCTGCTCGGCCTGGCGGCGTTGCTCTTGGTCCTGCTGGCGCTGCGCGGGTTCACGCGAGCCAACGTCAGCGCCATGGCGCGCCAGATCCGCATCGTCACAGGCGTTGTGGCGCTCGCCGCCGCCGCGGCGCTGGCCTTGCGAGGGCTGCTGTCCTGGGCGGGCCCGCTCGCAGCGTTCGGAACCTGGATGCTCTTCGGAGGCGGCGGCGCGCCATTGCGCCAGCCCAACAAGAGCCCGGGCCAGAGCTCGCGGGTGGTGACGGACTATCTGGAGGTGGAGCTCGAGCACGATACGGGCGCCATGCGCGGCCGTGTTCTGAAGGGCAGGTTTGCGGGACGGGAGTTCGAAACCCTGACCCCGGCGGAGCTGGCGACGCTGTGGCAGGAGTGCCGGTTCAGCGACATGCAGTCGGCGCAGATCGTCGAGGCTTACCTCGACAGTATCCACCCCTCATGGCGGGATGACATGGCTCGCGCCGGCTCGGCTGCCGCGGGTGGCGAGGATATGACGCGCGAGCAGGCTTACGACGTTCTGGGCCTCGCGCCTGGCGCCAGCGAGGAGGAGATCCGGCGGGCACACCGGGAGCTGATGCTGAAGCTGCACCCCGATGTCGGTGGCTCGAGCTATCTCGCGGCGAAAATCAATCTGGCAAAAGACATACTGCTCGGGCGTTGAGCACTGGCGCGTATCAGTCGGCTTTGGTGACGAAGCAGTCGATGCTCCGGCGGCGCAGCTCCTCACAGGTGCTTCGTGCCGCGGCGGGGTCGAAACCTGTGAACCGCGCGCGGTAGAGCTGCTTGGCGCCGGCCTTGACCGGAACGGTCACCGGGGAGGCTTCGGCGAGCAGGGCGGGAGCGCGTTCCAGCGTCGCAACGAGGGCCTTCTTCGCCTCGGCGGCCGTCGAGTAGGCGCCGACCTGCAACACGTAGCTGCCCTCACGGGCTGACTTGGACGCTTCCTGCGAAGCCGTCTTTGGTGCCGCTTCGGCTGAAGGGGCCGCCCGGGTCACTGGAGCCGGAGAGGGAGCAGGCGACAGGACCGAAGCATCGACGAAGGCGACGCGTTCGACCGCCGGCTGCTCCTGCTGCAGGGCTTCGGCCTGGGCATCAAGCGTGGATGGTTTGCGGCCAAGCGCCATCGCTCCAGGTGGTCTGCTCGTCGCGACACGTCCAGCCGATGCCTGTACGAGGACTGGCTCGTTCTCCTGAGCCGCCATCGGCGCCACCGGGACCGACCGCACCTTCGCGACGGAGATCGTCGGTGCCTTGGAGGTGGAGTCGGCGGAAACGGGTGGAGCCTCCGCCGCTCGGGTTGGAACCGGAGGAGCGGTGCTCGCTGCCACGACGGTCGGCTCCGCTGCAGGCTCGGGCCGCTTCGCCGGAGCCCGCGGTGTCGCGCGATAGAACGAGACTGCGTCCGGCTTGCGGGTCTTCTTGGTCGAGCCCTTGGAGATCGTGCGGTTGAGCAGCGCGCGCATCTCGGCATCGCGGCTTGCCGCGGTCTTGCCGCCGAACACGGCGGCGACCACGTGCCGGCCGCCCCGCCGCACGGAGGTCACCACGTTGAAGCCCGACATGCGGATGTAGCCGGTCTTCAGTCCGTCCGTTCCAGGGTAGGTCCGGAGCAGCGCATTGTGGTTGCGATACGACCGGCCACGGAAATTGAAGACGCGCGTCGAGAAGAAGTGATAATGCTGCGGGAAATCGTCCTGCAGATGCATCGCCAGCGTCAGCATGTCCCGCGCGGTCGTCACCTGCTCGACGTCCGGCAGGCCGGATGCATTGCGAAACGTCGTATTCGACATGCCGAGCAGGCGCGCCTTCTCGGTCATCATCTTGGCGAAGTTCACCTCGGTCCCGCCGATGTGCTCGCCAATCGCCCTCGCGACGTCATTGGCCGACTTGGTCACCAGGGCCCGTATCGCGTCGCGGACGGAGATCTCCTCGCCTTCCTTAAGACCGAGCTTGGAGGGCGGCGCCATCGCGCCCCACTTCGTCATCTTGATCTTGGAATCGAGCGAAAGACGGCCGCTCTCGATCTCCTCGAAAACGAGGTAAAGGGTCATCATCTTCGTGAGGGAGGCTGGATGGCGCGGCGCGTCCGCGTTGGAGGCGTGCAGCACCTTGCCGGTGTTGGCGTCGATCACCATCGAGGCCCGGCGGTTATTGGCCGAAACCTCACCAGGCCAGGACAACGCGACGAGCATTGCGGCGAGCAGACAGAAACCGACGTGCAGGCGCCGCAGGTCGAGATTAAATGTGTCGAGCCGCATCAATTACTCACCACACGATGCCGGGCCTTCGCGGCCGCTCCGGCGCTCGAAAGCGTTGGCGGGGTATTGGTGACTGCCACACCCCCCCCCGGCCGCGCCCCAGTTGCTGACCCGTTCCCACCGAAACAGCGGTTTGGGGCACCTTTGCGGCGTTCCGACGGCCCCCCAAGCAGTGCGCCTTTGGGTTGCTCGAACTCTACGAGGCGGGGACTAGAATCTGGTTAATGGCCGACGCTTGGATGATACGGGCTCGGGCGAACGTCGGAATGGCGGCACCAGCCACGGTTGAATTTCGAGGGACTGGCTGACTTGACGTGGTAGCTCACAGGCGTATGTTGTGCAGCGCAAACTCGCGAAGCTGCCCCTCCGCAGCCCCGCTCGCACACAGGATTGCGTCATGATGAACAGTGTGGACGTGCAAAAGCTCGGCCAGGAAAACCTGGATCGTGCAATGCGCCTGTTGGGAGACTGGAACAAGAACTGGCAGGCAATTGCTGCCGAAATGACTGATTACAGCAAGCGCTCATTCGAGCAGAGCACAAAGACGTTCGAGAAGCTGCTGGCCGCCAAGAGCCTGGAGCAGGCCATCGAGATACAGACCAGCTATGCCAGACGCGTGTACGACGAGTACATGCAGCAGATGACGAAGCTCGGCGGGATATATGCCAACCTCGCCAAGGAGGCTTACAAGCCCCTTGACACGGGTCGGTGAGCACCCCAGGTGGAACAGCCGTAGTGCTGGGCCGAACGGCTGGCAGGCTCGGGCATGTGGACCGGGCCTTTTTTGCGTCCGATCGGCGCTGATTGATTGCAAGCGAGTGGATCGTTTCGGCTGAAGATCGCGTATAATGTTCGCGATCCGGGGGTTGCCGCGCCGCAAAGGTTGCGTAACTTGAAATCCTGGAACTTGGAAACTTGATTGGCGAGCTAGGTAGGGACGCTTCAGACGCGGAGCGTGTGGAGCAGATGACGAAATTGATGGCGATGGCAGGGAACAACGGGCCGGACAGAGGCAGCGAGGAAGACGGTCGCACTGGTCTCGTTACGAAAACCCGGCCCAAGACGAAGCGGCCGCACCTGTACAAGGTGTTGCTGCTCAACGACGATTACACGCCGATGGAGTTCGTCGTGCATGTGCTCGAGAGGTTCTTCAATAAGGGACGGGAAGAAGCGACACGCATTATGCTGCACGTCCACCACAAGGGCGTCGGGATGTGCGGTGTCTATACGTATGAAGTGGCAGAAACCAAGGTGACGCAGGTCATGGATTTCTCGCGTCAGCATGGCCATCCTCTTCAATGCACCATGGAGAAGGAGTAGCTCCCCCTTGCCATCGTTCTCACAGAGTCTCGAAGCAGCGCTTCACCGGGCGCTGGAATACGCCAACGAGCGCAAGCACGAGTACGCCACGCTCGAACACCTTCTGCTCGCGCTGATCGACGACCGCGACGCGGCCGGCGTGATGCGGGCCTGCAACGTCGACATCGACGCGCTGCGCAATCGCGTCACTGAATATCTGGATACCGAGCTCGGCTCGCTGCAGGTGAGCGGACCATCCGAAGCGCAGCCGACCACCGGCTTCCAGCGCGTGATCCACCGCGCCGTGGTGCACGTGCAGTCGTCGGGACGCGAGGAGGTCACGGGGGCGAATGTGCTCGTTGCCATCTTTGCCGAGCGCGAGAGCCATGCCGCCTTCTTCCTGCAGGAGCAGGAGATGACGCGGTTCGACGCGGTCCAGTACATTAGCCATGGCATCGCCAAGCGGCCTGGCATGTCCGATCCGCGCCCGGCGCGTGGCGTCGACGAGGACACGACCGAGGGCGACGGCAAGAAGCCGGGGGCCGATGCGCTCAACACCTACTGCGTCAACCTGAACAAGAAGGCGCGCGAGGGCCGCATCGATCCGCTCATCGGCCGCGAGGCCGAGGTGCTGCGGACGATCCAGGTGCTCTGCCGCCGGCAGAAGAACAACCCGCTGTTCGTCGGTGATCCGGGCGTCGGCAAGACGGCGATCGCCGAGGGCCTCGCCCGCAAGATCATCCGCGGCGAGGTGCCGGACGTTCTCAAGAACGCGACGATATTCGCGCTCGACATGGGCGCGCTGCTCGCTGGCACCCGCTACCGCGGCGACTTCGAGGAGCGGCTCAAGGCCGTCATGAAGGAGATCGAGAACTACCCCGGTGCGATCCTGTTCATCGACGAGATCCACACCGTGATCGGTGCCGGCGCTACCTCGGGTGGGGCGATGGACGCCTCGAACCTCCTCAAGCCGGCCCTGCAATCGGGCACCGTGCGTTGCATCGGCTCGACCACGTACAAGGAGTATCGCCAGCACTTCGAGAAGGACCGGGCGCTGGTCCGGCGGTTCCAGAAGATCGACGTGAAGGAGCCGACGATCGAGGACTCGATCGAGATCCTGAAGGGCCTGAAGCCGTACTTCGAGGAGTACCACAAACTCAAGTACACCAACGAGGCCATCAAGGCCGCGGTGGAGCTGTCGGCCAAGTACATCCACGACCGCAAGCTGCCCGACAAGGCGATCGACGTGATCGACGAGACGGGCGCCTCGCAGATGCTGGTGCCGGAGGGCAAGCGCAAGAAGAAGATCACGGTCAAGGAAGTCGAGGCGACCGTCGCCACCATGGCGCGCATCCCGCCGAAGACGATCACCAAGAGCGACGCGGAGGTGCTGAGCAATCTCGAGCGCGATCTGAAGCGGCTGGTGTTCGGCCAGGACCGCGCCATCGAGGCGTTGGCCTCGGCCATCAAGCTCGCCCGTGCGGGGCTCAGGGAGCCGGAGAAGCCGATTGGCTGCTACCTGTTCTCAGGCCCGACGGGTGTCGGCAAAACCGAGGTTGCCAAGCAACTCGCGAACCTCATGGGCGTCGAGCTGCTGCGATTCGACATGTCGGAGTACATGGAGAAGCACACGGTCTCGCGGCTCATCGGCGCGCCGCCGGGCTATGTCGGCTTCGACCAGGGCGGTCTGCTCACCGACGGCGTTGATCAGCATCCCCATTGCGTCCTGCTGCTGGACGAGATCGAGAAGGCGCATCCCGATCTCTTCAACATCCTCCTGCAGGTGATGGATCACGGGAAGCTCACCGACCACAATGGCAAGCAGGTCGACTTCCGCAACGTCATCCTGATCATGACGACCAATGCGGGCGCCAGCGACCTGGCCAAGGCACCGATGGGCTTCAACCGGGCGAGGCGCGAGGGCGAGGACCAGGAGGCGATCAACAAGCTGTTCACGCCTGAGTTCCGCAACCGCCTCGACGCGGTGATTGCGTTCTCGGGTCTGCCGCCGGAGATCATCTTCAAGGTGGTGGAGAAGTTCATCTTCCAGCTCGAGGCGCAGCTCGCGGATCGCGGCGTCACCATCGAGCTGTCCGAGGCGGCGACCAAGTGGCTGGCCGAGAAGGGCTACGACGACAAGTTCGGCGCCCGTCCACTGGCCCGCGTGATCCAGGAGTACATCAAGAAGCCGCTGGCAGACGAGCTGCTGTTCGGCAAGCTGGAGCACGGCGGCACCGTGAAGGTGCTCGTTACCGGCGAAGGTGCCGACCAGAAACTCGACTTCGAGATCATCCCCGGCGAGCCCAAGCCTCCGAAGGCCAAGGACGAGGACGAGGAGGACGAGGATCTCGAGGATGAGGCCGAGAAGGCCCTCATCGAGGCGGCGGTACCGCGCAAGGCGCTGCCGGGGCCGAAGGAGAAGCGAGACCGGAAATCCACCGGCACTGTCCCGACGGTGCCGCGGAAGCCGGATTGATTTGCTGAGGGCGAATAGCGAATAGTGAGTAGCGGATAGGGAATGAGGAAGCCCCTATTCGCCATTCGCTATTTCGCCATTCGCTCGGAAATCACCCCACCAGAACGGGTGCTTGCCCCACGTACTTCCGTTCTGTGACCTCTTTTGCCAGAAAATCCGCCACGTCCGCTCGGCTGATGCTGTCGGCGCGCCACTGGGCCGGGTCGAGCAGGGCGCGATAGCGGCCGGTTTCAGGTCCGTTGGTCAGCAGGCCGGGGCGGACGATGGTCCAGTCGAGGCCGCTCCGGCGGATGATCTGCTCCTGCATGTCCTTGTCATCATAGACGCGCTTGAGCATGAGCGGGAAGATCACCCAGTCGTAGAGGGGGCCGCCATGCCCGCGGCTTTCGCCGGCCCCGATGCCGGTGATGGCGACGAGGCGGCGCACGCCCTTTTCCTTCATCGTGTCGACCAGGGCGCGGGTGGCCGTCGAAAACAGGCGCGTGCCCGACAGGCTGGTGCTGAGGCTTGGCGAAACGCCGAGCGTCACGATGACCGCGTCGATGCCCTCGAGCGCATTGAGCAGTGCCGTTCTATCGGTTGCATCGCCGGTAATCTTCTCGAGCCGCTCGTCCACGATCGGAATGCTCGCCGCCGACCTGGCGAGCGCCCGGACATGATGCCCGGCCGCGAGCGCCTTGCGCACTGTCTCGAGCCCGGTACCCCGGCTGGCTCCGATGACCAGGATGCACGCCATAGGCATCTCCTTCCGAGTGTGCCTTGCCGCCCCCTGGGGCGCGCTGCCGCGCCTTCCGGCGCGGAGCGCGAACGTCAAATCGGATTACGAAGCAAGGGCCTGCCGGATCTTCTCCGCGTTCGCGGCAAGCACTTCGTTATCCTCCATCTTGCCCGTATGCGGCCCGAGGTGAACGCCTTCCCAGCGGGGCAGCACATGGAAGTGAAGGTGGAAAACGACCTGTCCGCCCGCAGGTTCATTGAACTGCTGGATCGTGACTCCGGTTGCGTCGAACGCCTTCATGACCGCAGCGGCAAGGCGCTGGACCGTGATCATGCAGGTGGCGAGCTGCTCGGGCGTGGCGTCGAGGATGTTACGCGCAGGGGTCTTCGGAATGACGAGCGTGTGCCCTTTGCAGCGGGGCATGATGTCCATGAAGGCGAGCGTATGCTCGTCCTCGTAGACCTTGTGCGCCGGCAACTCGCCTCTCAGGATCTTCGCGAACACGTTGTTGTCATCGTAGGTCATGCACGGTCCTCTTCATCGCCTGTTGGACATCAGAACGTTTCCTCGCTGCCGGCCGCGGCTTTCCGGTAGGGGCCATAGGCGGCCAACAGCTCGCGATGCTCGGCCATCTCCCGGCGTTCCTCCTCGAGGTAGCGCGCGACAGCCCGGCGGAAGTTGCGATCGGCGATCCAGTGCAATGAGTAGGTCGGCACGGGCATGTAGCCGCGCGCCAGCTTGTGCTCGCCCTGGGCGCCCGCCTCGATGCGGGGAAGGCCACGGGCGATGGCGAAGTCGATCGCCTGGTAATAGCAGATCTCGAAGTGCAGGCACGGATGATGCTCGATGGCGCCCCAGTAGCGGCCATAGAGGCAGTCACCTCCGATCAAATTCAGCGCGCCGGCGACGTAGCGCCCATTCCGCTTCGCCATGACGAGAAGGCAGCGGTCGGCCATGGCTTCGCCCAGGAGCGAAAAGAACCGGCGATTGAGGTATGGCCGGCCCCATTTGCGCGATCCCGTGTCCATGTAGAACGCGAAGAACGCGTCCCAGTGCCTCTCGTGGATGTCGCTGCCGGTCAGGAGCTCGACCGAGATGCCTGGCGCGAGGGCCTGGGCGCGCTCCTTGCGGATGGCCTTGCGTTTGCGTGAAGCGAGGCTCGCCAAGAAATCCTCGAAGGACCTGTAGCCTTCGTTATGCCAGTGGAACTGCTGGTCGGTCCGTTGCAGGAAGCCCAGCTCCGGTAAGCGCCGCCACTCGCCCTCGGTCGGGAAGGTGATGTGCAGCGATGATACTCTCAGGCGCTCGGCCAATGCGATGGCGGCCAGGGCCAGTGTCCGCTCGCGCTCGTCCCGGTCGGGACCAGGGGGAACGAGCAGGCGCGGCCCAGGCACGGGCGTAAACGGTACTGCGCTCTGCAGCTTCGGGTAATAGCTGCCGCCGGCCCGCTCGTAGGCATCGGCCCAGCTCCAGTCGAAGACGTACTCGCCACGGCTGTGGCTCTTGAGATAGAGGGGCATGCAGGCGGCGATGTGGCCAGCCGGTCCTTCGAGCACGAGATGCTGAGGCAGCCAGCCGGCGCGGCGCCCGACTGTGCCTGCCTCTTCCAGTGCCTTCAGGAAGGCGTGACTGACTAACGGGTTGAAGCCTTTGGCATCCGGGTTGGCGCACGCGTCCCAGGCGTTCCCATCGATCTCGGCGATCGAGGTGGTGACACGCACGACTGCAGCCTCGTCCCGTTTCATCATTGCTCCGGAAGCGCTCCGTTCGCTCAGCATATCAGGCCGCCCGGCCAGGTCGACGGCACGGCTGCCGAGCGCGGCCTTTTGCTTCAGCCGCCTTCGAGGAGACGTAAACCCAGGACTCCGGCGATGATGAGCCCAAGGCAGGCGATCCGCGCCGCATTCGCGGGTTCAGAGAAAAGAACCATGCCGAGGATTGCCGTCCCGGTCGCGCCGATGCCGACCCACACGGCGTAGGCCGTGCCGATGGGCAGCGTTCTGGCCGCGATCGCCAGCAGGTACATGCTTGTAGCCATCGCCAGTAGTGTGAGAACGGATGGCCATAATCGCGTGAACCCGTGTGTGTACTTCAAGCCGATGGCCCATGCGACTTCCAGCCCGGCCGCGATAAGAAGGACTACCCAAGCCATGAGGCTCTCCCAAATGAAGCAGGGTCGTCCCTGCCGAGGCCCCTTGACTGTGAGGTCGTCCCCACGGGCAATTCGCAAACCTGACTTAATCCATTGGTTTTCATGATCAAGAGTACAAGCACAAGCGCCGGTTATGCCGGGCAGGGATCACAGCCTTCGAAAATCGGTGCATCGGCCCAGGCCGCCGCGTGCCGGAGCTGTGCGTCCGTGCGGACGGTCCACGCAAAAACGGGCAGTCGCATCACCTCGCGCGCAAAGCGCGTAACAGGGGTGGGCAGGTCGTCAACATGGTAAGCGATGAAGCTCGGCTCGGCAGGGCCTGCCTCGAGGCAGTGACTGAGGCGATAGGCACGCTCGGCGTCTATTCTGTCGCGGCACCAGCCTGGCCCCTCGTAAAGACCGGAAACGATGCCACGCGGAATGGTGGGTGCCAGATGCCGCAATGCGGTGATGACGGCCGGATCGAAGGACATGAGGGCGAGTGCGCCCCTGTAGGCCATGGAGAGCTCTGCAACGGCCGAGAGAAAGGCCGGGTTCGGCTCATCCCAATCGCTCTTGATCTCGACCAGCAGCGGCACATTTCCGGCAACCAGGTCGAGCAGGTCGCTATAAGAGATGATGCGAGTGCTCTGGCCGCGGTAGCAAAGTCGAGAGAGCTGGGCCGGTTCCCTGGCCGCAATAGGGCCCTCCGCATCGATCAGTCTGTCGAGTGTCGAATCGTGGAACACGAACGGTGTGCCATCGCTCGCGGGCCGCAAGTCGCACTCGATACCGAAGCCGCGGGAAATCGCCGCTTCGAAGGCCGGGGCCGTGTTCTCGATAATTCCCTCGGCTGCGTCGTGCAGGCCGCGATGGGCGATCGGCCGCAGGAAGCCTCTGCCGAGGGAAACACCGCCGCGCTCGAACATCGCTTGGCCCAAGATCGTTTACGTTACAGGAAACAGCATTCTGGTAGACGTGAGAGTGCTGACTTTGCAAGCCGCATCGACCGTGTGAGGCTTCCGGCCCAGGCGAGATGTGCGGCGGATCCTCGCTGGAGAGGCTTGATGGGCATTGGACCGAGACTGGTCGCAGCAGGGCTTGCATGGAGCGCACTGGCCGCTTTTGTGCCCGCAGGAGCAGCGGAAGCGATCGGGCTTACGCCGCATCGCGCCGTGTACGACATCACACTCGTGGATGCGCGGCCGGGTGCCGGGATTTCCGAGCTCACGGGCCGAATGGTCTACGAGTTCACCGGGGCGGCCTGCAGCGGTTTCACGCAGAAGATGCGGTTCGTTACCAGCACGACGAACCAGGAGGGCGAAACGAGCATCACCGACATGCGCACCTCGAGCTGGGAGGATGCAGCCGGTGACCGCTTTCGCTTCGAGAACAGTCAATACCGCAACCAGCAGCGCGTCGAGCAGACCGTCGGCGAAGCCGTGCGCAGGAAGACGGAAATCCGGGTCGAGCTGAAGCAGCCCAAGAAGAAAACCATAAAGCTGCCCAATGCAGCCATTTTCCCGATCCAGCACTCGAGCCGGATGCTGGAGGCGGCCCGCGAGGGCAAGCATATCTTCACCACCGATCTGTTCGATGCCTCCGAAAAAGGCGAGAAGGTCTACGCGACGAACGCCTATATCGGCTCCCGCCTCCCACCGGGCTACAACAAGCAACTTCCCGAAGTTCCGGGTGCCGACGTTTTGAACGAGCTCCCCGCTTGGCCCGTGGCTCTGAGCTACTACGAAAAGGGAACCGAGCAGGAGGACGCTTTGCCGGCCTATGAGCTGTCCTTCATCTATTTCGACAACGGCGTGTCACGGCGCCTCCTGATCGATTATGGGAATTTCTCCATCCGGGGTGAGCTGAAGGAGCTCACGATACTGGAGCCCGAGCCATGCGCATCCAGCCAGAGCAGCGGACGGAAGACAAATTGATTTCGTCACATATCTCGGAGCCGCCGAGCGTGACCGCCTAGGAGTGGGGAACTTCGGAATCGGGAGACTATCTCGCGTGACCCCAGAGCCACGCGGCGCCGCGCACGCCGCTGGCATCGCCCCATTTCGGGGGCCGGATGTCCACCGCCGCGTTGTGAGCGAGCACGTGGTCTGCCATCAGCCTCGGAACCACGTCGTAAAGATGTTTCAACTGAGAGAGACCGCCGCCCAAAACGATGACATCCGGGTCGAGGATGTTCACCACATGGGCCAAGCCCCGCGCCAGGCGCGATGCGTGGCGCGCGAGCGTATCGCGGCTTGCTGAATCGCCCGCGGCGGCGCGACGGCCGATCTCGACGGCGGTCAGCCGCTCGCCTGTGACGCGATGGTGATCCTCTTCCAGAGCGGGGCCCGAGAGCCACTTTTCGATGCAACCTCGCCGCCCGCACCAGCAGTGCGGCCCGGGGTACTCGTCCGGCTCCGGCCAGGGCAGGGGATTGTGGCCCCACTCGCCGGCAATGCCGCGGGGGCCGTTCAGCAGCTCACCGTTGACGACGATCCCGCCGCCGCAGCCGGTGCCAAGAATGACGCCGAAGACGGTGCGCGCTCCCGCAGCCGCTCCGTCCGTTGCTTCCGACAGCGCGAAGCAGTTCGCATCGTTGGCAAGACGAACCCGCCGCCCGAGCCGCTGGGAGAGGTCACGGTCGAACGGTTGCATGTTGAGCCAGGTCGAGTTGGAATTCTGCACGAGCCCGGTCGCAGGCGAGATCGAGCCCGGCATTCCGACACCCACGGTTCCGCGTTCCCCCGTGTTCGCCTCCAACTGCTCCACTAGCTGGCGAATGGATTCCAGCGTCGCTTCATAGTCGTTCCGCGGGGTCGGCAGCCGGAGCTCCTCGGTCATTTGCCCATCCGGCAGCAGCGCCGCCGCGGCAATCTTGGTGCCGCCGAGGTCGATGCCGATCCGGATGCGCTCCTGCAGATTGGCCGTCATGTGCCGTCCGCCTGGCTGGCAAGCAGCTGCAAGGCCGGCCCGATCCGCTCCGGCGGCAGCGAGGCCGAGGCTGCGAAAACGAGGAGCATCGATTCATCGCCAGCCAGATGATTCAGAACGGCCCATAGCGTCGCCGCGTCGGCGGCCCTCGCTCTGAGCTCATCCCCCCTCAGGCCCGTCAACGCCAGAAACCGGCTCAGCCGCGCCTCGTCCTCGGCCAGGAAAGCCAAGGCCTTGAGGCCGATCACCTCGGCTTCTTCAAGGGGCATCTGAGGTGCGGATCGCATCGCGGCAGGCTCTTCGCTCGCTTCGGAGATTTAATTTTCCGTGACTGTACACCTTAAACTGTTGGTTACGGCTCCCGGGGCACATTGCGCCTGCTGCGGGTTCTTCGAATCGGTGCAACAGTGGGCTGGGTGAAGAGCAGGCTGGCCAACGCCATGAATTATCAGGATCGAGGGGCGACCATCAATGGCCTGCGAACCCTCATGCGCCGATCAGCGAAGCTTGTCCTGATCGTGGAGGACAATGAGCTCAACATGAAGCTCTTCCACGATCTGCTCGACGCTCACGGCTATGCAACCCTCCAAACGCGGCACGGGATGGAAGCGCTCCATCTCGCGCGCGAGCACCGCCCGGACCTGATCATCATGGACATCCAGCTTCCCGAGGTCTCCGGGCTGGAGGTCACGAAGTGGCTCAAGGACGACGACGATCTGCGGGATATCCCGATCATAGCCGTCACGGCATTCGCCATGAAAGGGGACGAGGAGCGCATTCGCGAGGGCGGATGCGAGGCCTACATCTCCAAACCCATTTCCGTCAGTGGCTTCATCGACACGATCCGCCGGTTCATTGGAGAATCGCGTCTGCCCAGTAGTAGTGCGTAGGGTAAACCATGACTGCTCGCGTTCTGGTGGTCGACGACATTCCAGCCAATGTGAAGCTGCTCGAGGCGCGGCTGTCGGCCGAGTACTTCGACGTCCTCACGGCCTGCTCCGGGCGGGAGGCGCTCGAGGTGTGCAGCCGAGAGCGTGTCGACGTCGTGCTGCTGGACGTGATGATGCCGGGCATGGACGGGTTCGAGGTCTGCAGGCGCCTGAAGTCGAACCCGGCGACGCAGCATATTCCGGTCGTGATGGTGACGGCGCTCGACCAGTCCTCTGACAAGATCCAGGGGCTAGAGGCAGGTGCCGACGACTTTTTGACCAAGCCCGTGGATGACATCGCGCTGATCACGCGGGTGCGCAATCTCGGCCGCCTGAAAATGCTCAACGACGAAATCCTGATGCGTGCCGAGACCCGCGAGCGCATGGGGCTCGGCCCTGCCGAATGCCTCGCCGACGCCGTCGGCCCCGAGGGAGGGCACATTCTGCTCGTCGACGACAGCCGCCGCACCGCGCAGCGCATGGTCGACATGCTGGCCCGGGCCGGTCATCAAACCGTCGTCGAGAGCGATTTGCAGGCGGCGCTCATCGCCGCCGCGGAGCAGAAATTCGATCTGCTGATCGTCAGTCTCAGCCTGGCGAATGCGGACGGCCTCAGGCTCTGCAGCCAGGTCCGCTCGCTCGACAGGACGCGTCACCTGCCCATCATCATGATCGTGGACCCCTCGGATGAGGGCCGGCTGCTGCGGGGACTGGATCTCGGCGCCAACGATTATCTGATCAGACCGATCGACCGGAACGAAATGCTGGCGCGCGTCAGGACGCAGATCCGGCGCAAGCGCCATTCCGAGCAGCTGAGGACGCGATTGGCCGAAAGCGTCGAGCTGTCGATCAAGGACGCACTCACTGGACTGTTCAACCGCCGCTACATGGAGACTCATCTCAAGGCTCTGGTCGAGCAATCGACGGCCACGGGTCGGCCTTTGTCGATCCTGGTGGCTGATATCGACCTGTTCAAGCGCATCAACGACACGCATGGGCATGCAGCGGGCGATCAGGTCCTGCAGGAGTTCGCCAATCGCTTCCGCCGCAACACGCGCGGTGTCGATCTCGTCTGCCGGCTGGGCGGCGAGGAGTTCGTGGTGGTGATGCCGAATACCGACATCCGCCGGGCTTCAATGATCGGGGAAAGGCTGCGGGGCTGCATCGCCGGCGAGCCCTTCCGCACCGAGAGCGGGCATAGCCTTGCGATAACGGCGAGTGTCGGAGTTGCGTCGGTCGAGAGCGCGGCAGACACACCGGCGACGCTTTTCAGACGGGCCGACAGTGCGCTCTACATGGCCAAGCGCGCCGGGCGAAACAGGGTCGTCGTCGAAGCGGCGTGAGCAGAAAACGCAGATATATGAGCGAGTTATCCAGTCGGCGGAGCTACCCGTGAGCCGCGATCTGGATTAAAGATTCGCGTTAAGGTTGTAGGCGAACTTTCACTCGTTGTTGCAGCCTGTTGAGGATGCTAGCGAATCGCATTTCGAGCTGCTTGCAAAGCATTTGGCGATCTGTCAAGATTGCACTTGGGACAATCTACCACGGTTACACTCGGTCGGTTTGGATCTTTCGATAGGGCATCCTCTGAGATCCACGTCGAGTTCGGTAATGTCCGCTGCGTCTCAGGTCCGCCGCATCTCCTGAACGCTCGGACATGGGTCGGCCTGCAGCTGGAGTTGGCCTCCTCGAGGCTGCGAATTGGTCGATCTCACCAAGTGGGGAGCCAACGCCCTCTTTGGCGAGCCGCTTGGTTATCAGGTCAGGGACTGCGACGTACTCGGACTTCTACCCCGCTGCCGAGAATCGTTGCGGGCCCTGACCGAGGCTCTGATTCCATTGAAACACCAAAACGACGCGACCCCGATGGCCTCTCAGGCCCGGAGCATCGCTGACCGCTTCTGATCGAAGGGCGGATTGGTGCGACTCCGCAAAGGCGAGAGCGCGACCAGTGCCGAGGTGGAGCCAGACTACTTGATCTTGGCTTCCTTGAATTCGACGTGCTTACGCACGACGGGATCGTACTTCTTGAAGCTCAACTTCTCCGTACTGGTCCGCGGGTTCTTCTTGGTGACGTAGAAGTAGCCGGTGCCAGCCGTCGAGAGCAGCTTGATTTTCTGCGTGATTGGCTTCGCCATGACCTGCAGACCTCAGCGCATCATGCGCGTTCATTTGAAATCGGGCGCACCATACCTTGGCCGCCTTCGGTGTCAAGTTGCATCGAGGCATCAGCCACGCTCAGGAGGTCCCGGCGAAAGATGCCGTTCTTGTGGTGGTAATAGGGAACCGGGGCATCGCCCGATCCGCTGGCCCCATCCCGGAGGAAATCTGTCAAATCCTCGAGGATGACACGCGTGATGGAGGGGAGGTCGAGACTGCGCGCGTCCTCGATGGTGAGCCAGTGCAGGCCCAGGAGCTCCCCATCGGAAGTGTCGACCTGGTGGCTGATCTCGTCGGCCGAGATATGGAAGAAGCGGGTGTCGTACCGGCGAGGACGCCCTGGCGGTGTGATCGCGCGTGCAAAAAGCCTCAGCGAGCTCAGCTTGGGCAGATAGCCGCAGGCGAAGAACGCGTTCCAACTGGGCGCCTCGCATCTCGTTTCGGCCGATGAGCTGGCCGGTGCTCCGATCACGACGCCGGCTTCCTCGAAGGTTTCGCGCAGGGCGGCCATGCCGAGTGCCCGCGCGCGCACAGGGCTGGGATGGCCTTTCATGTCGAGTAGCAGCTTGCTGACTTCGACCGGGTGCAGCTCGTCGGCGCTCTCGACCGCTCGATCGCTTTCGTCCACGCGCCCGCCAGGAAAAACGTACTTTCCCGGCATGAACACCTGATCGAAACGCCTTTGCCCCATCAGCACGCGAGGCACTCCCAAGACCCGGTCGACGATGACGAGGGTCGCTGCGTCGCGCGGCCGCATCGATTTGTCCGGATCGGTCCCGGTTGGTGGCGTGCTTGGCGTGGTCATGGAGCAGGTTTCGGCGTCTGTCAGGTGGAGCTCGGCGAGCGAGCCACTTCATGCTCGATCTCGTCCGGGTCGGGATGCGTACCAAATCCGTGCATCTCGTTGGCCCACTGCAGGCCGACGACCGAACCCTTGATGGTCGGCAGCAGCACGAGCGACATCACCACCGTGAGCGGCAGCCATAGCGCCAGTTGCAGCCACTGCGGCGGAGCGACGGTCTGCTCCAACGCCAGTATGCCGGCGACAATGACGTGTCCGACGATGACGATCGTCAGGTAGGGTGGCGCGTCATCGGCGCGGTGATGATAAAGCTCCTCGTGGCAGTGCGGGCAGGTATCCGCCACCTTCAGGTAGGCGCGGAACAGCCGGCCAATGCCGCAGGCCGGGCACTTGTGCCGGGCGCCACGCAGAATCGCGTCATACAGATTGCGCTTACGCCCGATGGTGACTGTCATGATCTGCTCGTGTCCTCATGATCCTGCTCGGCTGCTCGCGAGCTTGTTCGTTCTGAATAGGGGACCGTATTGGCCCGTGCGTCAACCCCGCCAAACATCGCTCCGGGCGGAGAGCATCATAGTGCAGCGCGCCGCCGCCCGCGGATCGTGCGGGCGCCTCGCCAGCCTTTTGTAAGCAGGACGTGGCCGCGCTTGCCCTTGGACAGCATCTCGAAGCGAAGGGCGCCCGCCGTGGGAATGGCCTCGACCAGCCGGACGCGGACTTCGTCGCCGAGCCGATAGGCTTCCTGGCTGCGGCTGCCGACCAGTGCATGTTGCTCCTCTACCAGGTGGTAGAAGTCTCCGATCATGGAGGAAACCGGCACGAAGCCGTCGGCACCCGTGTCCTTCAGCCGCACGAACAGGCCGGAGCGGGTGACGCCGGAGATGCGGGCCTCAAACTCTGCACCGACCCGATCGGCCAGATGAGCCGCAATCAGCCGGTCGATGGTCTCGCGCTCCGCCGCCATGGCCCGGCGCTCGGCTTCCGAGATGGACTGGGCTACCTCGGCAAGGCGTTCGGCTTCCTCATCGGTCAATCCGTCGGGGCCGAAATGCAGCGCCCGGACCAGCGCCCGGTGCACGACGAGGTCCGCATAGCGCCGGATCGGCGAGGTGAAATGGGCATAGCGGCGCAGATTGAGCCCGAAATGCCCGATGTTGTCGATGCTGTATTCGGCCTGTGACTGCGCGCGCAGCACGACCTCGTTGATGAGGTCGGCCGTGGGCAAAGCCTTGGCCTGCGCCAGTACGCGATTGAAGTGGGCCGGCTTCAACTCGCCCGGGGGCAGGCGCAGCTGCAGCGTGTCGAGGAAAGTGCGCAGCGCAGTAACCTTCTCCTTCGAGGGCGGCGCGTGGATGCGGTAGATGAGGGCCGTCCGCTTCTGCTCCAACGTCTCGGCAGCCGCGACGTTGGCCTGGATCATGAACTCCTCGATGAGCCGGTGCGCTTCCAGCCGCTCCGGGATGACCACGCGCTCCACGCGGCCTTCGGCGTCGAGGACGATCTTTCGCTCGGGCAGATCGAGATCGAGCGGCTCACGGCGCGCCCGCGCTGCGGCAAGAACCTGATAGGCCGCCCACAGTGGCTCGAGCACGGTGCCCATCAGTGCAGCGCATTTCCGCGACGGCTTGCCGTCGAATGCGGCCTGTGCCTCCTCGTAGCTGAGCTTGGCGGCGGACCGCATGATCCCCCGGACGAACGTGTGACGGCGCTTCTCGCCGCGGCTGTCGAACACCATGCGCACGGCGAGGCACGGGCGCTCCTCATGCTCCCGCAGCGAGCAGAGGTCGTTGGAGATACGCTCGGGAAGCATCGGCACGACGCGGTCCGGAAAGTAGACCGAGTTGCCGCGGATCTGTGCCTCGCGATCGAGCCTGGTCCCCGGGCGGACGTAGTGAGCGACATCGGCGATCGCGACCGTCACGATGAAGCCACCCCGATTTTTCGGATCGGGGTCCGGCTCCGCGTGCACAGCGTCGTCGTGGTCGCGCGCATCCTTGGGATCGATGGTGACGAGGGGCACGGCGCGGAGATCGACCCGGCCATCGGCGCGTGGCGGCTCCAGCCGGTTGAGCTCGGCGAGCACGCCTTCCGGAAAATCGTCGGGAATGCCGTGCGCATGCACGGCGATCAGGCTGATCTGGCGCTGGTCCTGCGGGTTGCCGAGCGATTCGAGCACCCGCGCCTGCGGGATGCCATACCGGAAGACGCGCGGCAGATCGAACCGGACGAGGTCGCCGTCCTTCGCTTCGCCTTCATCGCCCGGTTGAACGAGCCAGTCTTTCAGCTGCTTGCGGTCGATGGGGGCGATGAGCCCGCCGCCATCCTTCTTGTTGGCGCGGTAGACGCCGAGCAGGCGGCGCTTCTCGCGCGGCAGCTTCTTGATCGGCTCGCCCTCGAAGCGGAAGCCTTCGATGTCCGCACCCTCGAGCTGCCGGACACGGGCGAGGATCCGGTCGCCGATCCCCAACCCACCTTCGCCAGCATCCAGGAACCTGCGGCTCTTGATGAGCAGCACCTTGGGGCGGACGCCCTCCGTGCGGTCCCAGACCACCGGCTCGGCGAACAGATCGCCGTCCTCGTCGCGGCCGACGATCTCCAGCACCGAAACGGGCGGCAACGCACCCCTGGCGCGCACCTCCTTCCGCAGGCCCGTTATGGCACCTTCGCGGCTCAGTTCGGCAAGCAGGCGCTTGAGCTCGATCCGCGCGCTCCCTTTGATGCCGAAGGCCCGCGCAATCTCGCGCTTGCCGACCTTCTCCTGCGCACCCTTGATGAAGTCCAGGATCTCGCCCTTGGTCGGGAGGCCGCCCGCGGTTTTGGTCTTTACTTCCCCTTTTGCTGTGCGCTTGCGGGCCACGTGGTCAGGTCCGTGAGATGGTGGTGAAGTCGTGAAGTCGTGAAGTCGTGAAGTCGTGAAGTCGTGAAGTTGTAGACTCGTTCGCAGCCGCGCCCGATCTTCACGATCTCACGATTTGGCGACTTCACCATCTCACGATTCCTTTCACTCCGCCGCCGGCTCCGGCACGCGGGTCTTGGTGGAGCGCGGCTTGGCCGATTTCTTTGCCGGCGCTTTCTTTGCGGGAGCCGAGGTCTTGTTGGCCGAAGGCTTTTCCGAACCGGCTTTCCCCGCAGCCGCGTTCTTCGAAGGAGCCTTCGTCTTGCCCCGCTTGGCCCCACCATTCGCGGCCCGCGCCGCCAGGAGCTCCACGGCCTCTTCGAGCGTCACCTCGGCCGGGTCCTTGCCCTTGGGCAGCGTCGCATTGACGGAGCCGTGCTTGACATAAGGGCCGTAGCGGCCCGAGAGCACCTCGACCTTGCCGCCTTCCGGGTGCTCGCCGAGGTCTTTGAGGACCTGCGCCTTGGGACGCTGCCACTTTCCCTTGCCGCCGGCCGCCTTCTCGGCGAGCAACGCCACCGCCCGGTTGATGCCGATCGTGAACACGTCTTCGAGACTTTCGAGGTTGGCGTAGGTTCCCTCGTGCAGCACGAACGGTCCGTAACGGCCGATGCCGGCGGTGATCGGCTTGCCTGTCTCGGGATGGAGACCGACCTCGCGCGGCAGGGCCAGGAGCTGGAGCGCGCGTTCCAGGTCGATCGTGGCCGCGTCGAGGCCGCGGGGAATGGAAGCCCGCTTCGGCTTCTCCCCGTCCTCCGCTTCGCCGAGCTGCACGTAGGGACCGAAGCGGCCTGTGCGCAGCGACACCGGCAGACCCGTATCGGGATCGTAGCCCAACAGCTTGCCTTCGGGTGGCGTCGCCTCCGCCTCGCCCTGGGGCTCGGTGAACTGGCGCGTGTAGCGGCACTCCGGATAGTTGGAGCAGCCGATGAAGGCGCCGAAGCGCCCGACCTTCAGGCTGAGCCGGCCGGACCCGCATACGGGGCAGGTGCGCGGATCGACGCCATCGGCCCGCGGCGGGAAGATGTGCGGGCCCAGGATTTCGTTCAGCGCCTCCAGAACCTCGCTGACGCGGAGATCCTTGATCTCGTCGACGGCGCCGGTGAAGTCGCGCCAGAAGTCACGCAGCACGTCCTTCCACTCGAGCTTGCCGTCGGAGATGAGGTCCAGCTTCTCCTCGAGGTCGGCCGTGAAATCGAACTCGACGTAGCGGCGGAAGAAGCTCTCGAGAAACGCGGTAACCAGCCGGCCCTTGTCCTCGGGGATGAGGCGCTTCTTATCGAGCCGCACGTATCCCCGCTCGCGCAGCACCGCGAGCGTCGTGGCATAGGTCGAGGGACGCCCGATGCCAAGCTCCTCCATGCGCTTGACGAGCGTGGCTTCCGTGTAGCGCGGCGGCGGCTCGGTGAAATGCTGGGTCGCCGTGACCGCCTTGTCCTTCAAGACATCGCCGCGCTCCAGCGGCGGCAGGCGGCGGCTGTCGTCCTCGTCCTCCAGGTCCACCTGGTCTTTGGATGAGACGCGGTCGTCGCGGCCTTCCGAGTAGAGCCGCATGAAGCCGTCGAACACGACGACGGAACCGGTGGCGCGCAGGCCGTAGGTCTTGCCATCCTTGCCTTCGACGGTGATCTCGGCGGTCGTCTGTTCGAGCTCGGCGGCAGCCATCTGGCTCGCGATCGTCCGGCACCAGATGAGCTCGTAGAGAGCGGCCTGATCCTTCTCGAGATAGCGCGCGACATCGCGCGGCCGCCGGCTCGGATCGGTCGGCCGGATCGCCTCGTGCGCCTCCTGCGCGTTCTTGGCCTTGCTCTTGTACTCGCGGGCGAAGGGGGTGTAGCGCTTGCCGTACTCGCCCTCGATCACACGGCGGATCTCCGAAACGGCTTCCGGCACGATCTGGACGCCGTCGGTACGCATGTAGGTGATGAGGCCGACCGTTTCCCCGCCGACGTCGACGCCCTCGTAAAGGCGCTGGGCCACCTGCATCGTCTGCTTGGCTGAGAAGCCAAGCTTGCGCGAGGCCTCCTGCTGCAAGGTCGAGGTGGTGAATGGTGCGGCAGGGTTGCGGCGTACCGCCTTCTTCTCCACCGAGGATACGTTGAAGCGGCCACCCTCGATCGCGGCCTTGATCGCGTACGCGCTCCCCTGGTCCTTGATGTCGAGCTTCTTGAGAAGCCGGCCGCTGATGGAGACGAGCCGCGCGCGCACCTCCTCGCCCTTGGGCGTGGCGAGCAATGCCTCGATCGTCCAGTACTCTTCGGACTTGAAGGCCTCGATCTCGGCTTCGCGATCGCAGACGAGCCGCAGGGCCACCGACTGGACCCGGCCCGCCGAGCGGGCGCCCGGCAGCTTGCGCCAGAGCACCGGCGAGAGCGTGAACCCGACGAGGTAATCGAGTGCGCGGCGGGCCAGATAGGCTTCGACCAGAGGCGCATCGATCTGACGCGGGTTCTTCATGGCGGCGAGCACCGCGTCGCGGGTGACCGCGTTGAACGTGACCCGCTCGACCGGCACGCCCTTCTTCAGGGCCCGCTTCTGATCGAGCAGTTGCAGGATATGCCAAGAGATGGCCTCGCCTTCGCGATCCGGGTCGGTGGCGAGGATCAGCTTGTCCGCCTTTTTGACCGCGTCAGCGATCTCCCGCATCACCTTGGCCGCCTTGGGATCGACGTCCCAGTGCATGGCGAAGTCGCGGTCGGGCTCGACCGAGCCGTCCTTCGAAGGCAGATCGCGCACGTGCCCGAAGGACGGGATCACCTTGTAGTTCGAGCCCAGGTATTTGTTGATCGTCTTGGCCTTCGCAGCCGATTCTACAATGACAATGTTCATGTGCTTTCCGGGGATCCCAGCGGCGGCGATCCTTTGCATGGCCTGCAACAGGCACGTGCGCGGGGCCGCGCCAGGTCCGTCGTTGACATTCAGGTGGGGGAAGATGGGTGATGGCCGTGGGGAAGTCAAATTAGGACAATATGCAAATTTCGTAGATTTTCTATCAAAGATGCGTTAGTGTCGGCAAACACGGCACGACGAGGGGTCGTGGAGCCGAGACGTGGGGGTGATCGTGATGGGACAGGCCCGGGACGGCAAGTGCAGGCTTGCGCTCGTTCGTGGGGAGCGGGAGGCGCTCCAGCCGGCTCAAACCGAACCAGGACCCACGCGGGAGCAATTCGAGTACCTGGCAGATATGATCCGACATATGCAGGTCCTGGCTTGGCAGACTGGGTGTTCCAGGGTGGCCGAGCTGCTGGAGCTGGCGCACCGTGAGGCCGACCAGCACAGGCGGGCTCTTCCGCGGCGCCTGAGCTGGATCGGGCCTGGCTGAGCCGGGTTTCGAGCCGAGGTTGCCTTGCGAATCGAGACGTCATCCCGGGCCTTGTGCCCGGGATCCATCCGACAGCGAGCGCCGGAGCCAGCAACCAGGTGGATCCCGGTGACAAGCACCGGGATGACGTTGGAAGGCGAACCGGACTGGCAGCGGCTGGCTCAATCCCGTCCGGCGATCAGTGAGACCAGTTGGCTGCCGTGGTGCTCGATCCGGCCGGCGAGAGCCAGCTCGAGCAGCACGGTCTGCACGATCCGGATCGGAAGCCCCGTTGCCCGCGCAAGCTCGTCAACGTGAACCGGCGAAGGGCCGAGGGCAGCGACGACAAGGGACCTCTCATCATGCGCGATGTCCGGCAGCGGCTCCGGTGTGGCATTGGGGGCCGAGGCTGACTCCTCGAAGGTTCGCGCCTGCTCCATAGGATACGGCCGCCGACCGAACGGCTCCAGCGCATTCACCACGTCCTCGGCGCAGGTGACGAGTGTGGCGCCTTCCTTGATGAGTTGGTTCGTGCCGGCCGCGCGCGGGTCGAGCGGGTGTCCGGGCACGGCGAACACCTCACGCCCCTGGTCGGCCGCCCGGCGTGCCGTGATGAGCGAGCCAGAGCGGCGCGCCGCCTCGACCACGACCACGCCGAGCGAGAGGCCCGAGATGATGCGGTTGCGGCGCGGGAAATCCTTGCCCCTTGGCTGGAAACCCGGCGGCTGCTCGCTCACGAGGCAACCCGTTTCGCCGATTGCGTGGTGAAGAGCCGCATTCTGCGGCGGATATACGACGTCTATTCCACCGGCCAATACGGCGATGGTGCCTGTCTCCAGCGATGCCTGATGCGCAGCCGCATCGATCCCGATGGCGAGCCCTGAGGCCACGACGTAGCCGGCCTGTCCAAGCCCCGCCGCGAGTTGGCGCGCGAGCTGCTGGCCGGCGGCGGAGGACGCGCGCGATCCGACGATGCCGACGGCTGGGCGGGCGAGCAGCCGGTCATCTCCCTTCACGTAAATGAGAGGCGGTGCGCCGTCGATGACGGCAAGAGCCGCCGGATATCCGGGCTCGATCGTAAAGAGCGGCCGCGCACCGATGCGCTCCGCTGCTGCGAGCTCGCGTTCGGCCGTCTCCTGCGAGCATATCCGGATATCTGTCCGCCGCCCCCCGCGCGCCGACAGTTCGGGCAGGGCTTCCAGCGCCGCGCGTGCGCCACCGAAATGATTGATGAGGGCCCGGAACGTCGCGGGCCCGACGTTTTCCGAGCGGATCAGGCGCAGGCAGGCAAGGCGCTGGCTGTCGTCGAGGCGGGCCGTCGGCAGCGGCGGTGGCTTGGGCCTTGGCTTGTCGTCAGGCCCGGGCACCGATTTTGCTCTCAGTCCCGGCGATCAGCCGCTGAATGTTGGCATGATGCTTGATGATGAGCAGCACGCTCAGCACCCCGACGAGCGCGGCTGGCTGGCCCTCGCCGAGGAGCCAAAGCACGAGCGGCGCGACGATGCTGGCCACAAGGGCGGAGAGCGAGGAGTAGCGGCTCAGCACCGCGACGGCGAGCCAGATGGCGCAGAACACCAGGCAAGCCGGCCAACTGAGCGCGAGCAGGATGCCGATGTAGGTGGCGACGCCCTTGCCGCCCTTGAACCTGAGCCAGACGGGAAAGATGTGTCCAAGGAAGGCGCCGAGGCCCCCTGCCAGAGCAGCCAAGGGACCGCCGAGCGCACTGCCGACGAGAACGCCTGCCGTTCCCTTCAGCGCATCGAGCACCAGTGTGGCGGCTGCAAGACTCTTGTTCCCGGTCCGCAATACGTTCGTGGCGCCGATGTTGCCGGAGCCGATGTGACGGATATCGCCGAGGCCGGCAAGCCGCGTCAGCAGCAGCCCGAACGGAATGGAGCCCAGGGCATAACCAATTGCGATCGCTAGAACGAGCGTGGCGGGCGCGATGTCCATCATGGGGTGATCACTGCGCGGAGCGTTGCGGCGCCTCCTCAGCCCCGCTGCGATTCAGGGTATCGATACACTGTCTCGCCTTCAACCATGGTCAGCAGGATACGTCCCTGCATCTTCGTTTCGTCGAATGGAGAGTTCTTGGAGCGCGAGCGCAGGGCCTCGCGATCGACCACCCAGGGCTGGGCCATGTCGAACAGGACGAGGTCAGCCGGGGCGCCCTTTTCCAGGCGTCCCGAGGGCAGGCCCAGAAGCCGCGCAGGATTGATGGTCATGGCGCGCAGCAGCCCCATCAGGCTCACGCCGTCCGTGTAATGCAGCCGCAGGGCGGCCGACAGCAGCGTTTCGAGGCCGATGGCGCCGTCGGCGGCTTCGGCGAACGGGCGGCGCTTCACGTCCGCGTCCTGCGGGTCGTGGCTGGAGACGATCACGTCGATGTCGCCGGCTGCCAGTCCGCGCACGAGGGCGGCGCGGTCCTCCTCGGCTCTCAGCGGCGGGCGCAGTTTGAAGAAGGTCCGGTAGGACCCGATGTCGTTCTCGTTCAGCGTCAGGTGATTGATCGAGGCCCCGCAGGTGACCGGCAAACCGCGGGCCTTGGCCGCACGCAGGATATCCAGGCTCTCCCGGCAGGAGATGGTCGCCGCGTGATAGCGGCCGCCGGTGATCTCCACGAGGCGCACGTCGCGCTCCAGCACGATGGCCTCGGCCGCCTTGGGTGCGCCGAGCAGGCCGAGGCGCGCGGCAACGGGGCCCGCATTCATGCACGTGCCCTCGGTGAGGTAGGGGTCCTCCGTGTGATGCACGATGAGCGTGTTGAAGTCCTTGCCGTAGAGCAGGGCGTTGCGCATCACCCGGGTGTTGGCGATCGTGTTCTTGCCGTTGGAGAAGGCGATCGCTCCGGCGCGCTTCAAGAGGCCGATCTCGGTGATCTCCTGGCCTTCGAGCCCCTTCGTCAGCGCCGCCATGGTGTGGACGTTGACGACGGCGTTGTCGCGGGCCCGCCGCTGAATGAAGTCGACGAGGGCGACCTGGTCGATCACCGGATTGGTGTCCGGCATCACGACGATCGTGGTGACCCCGCCCGCCGCGGCCGCTTGGCTCGCGGTTTTGAGCGTTTCCCGGTGCTCGGCGCCGGGCTCACCGATGAACACCTGCATGTCGATCAGACCAGGGGCCAGGACATGGCCCTTGCAGTCGATCACGTCGGCGCCTTCCGGCGCGCTGCGGCGCAGGTGCCCGCCGAGGTCTGCGATTTCGCCATCGGCGACCAGCAACCCTCCCGGCTCGTCTCGGTTCGAAGCCGGATCGATCAGGCGCGCGTTGATGAAAACCGTACGCCGGGTCGTGGCTGCGATCTTCGAATTGGCGGAGCGCATCGGCCGGCTCATCGGTTGGGAAGGTTGCGGGCCAGCGCCTCGAGCACGGCCATCCGAACAGCCACGCCCATCTCGACCTGCTCCCGTATCAGACTGCGGGAGTGGTCGGCGATGGTCGATGCGATCTCGACGCCGCGGTTCATCGGGCCGGGATGCATGATGAGAGCGTCGGGCTTGGCGCGCGCCAGCTTCTCGTGGTCGAGGCCGAAGAAGTGGAAGTACTCGCGGCTCGAAGGCACCAGCGAGCCGTGCATGCGCTCCCGCTGCAGGCGCAGCATCATGATGATGTCCGCCCCCTCGAGGCCCTTCCACATGTCCGTGAACACCTCGGCGCCGAAACGCTCCGGCTCCGCGGGCAGCAGCGTGGAGGGCGCGATCAGCCGCACGTGGGCGCCCATCGTGTTCAGCACGTTGAGGTTCGAACGCGCGACCCGGCTGTGGAGAATGTCGCCGCAGATGGCGACCGTCAGCCCGGCGATCCTGCCCTTGGCGCGGCGGATGGTGAGCGCATCGAGCAGGGCCTGCGTCGGATGCTGATGGGCGCCGTCGCCTGCATTGATGACCGAGCAGTCGACCTTCTGCGCCAGCAGCTCGACGGCACCGGCCGCGTAGTGGCGCACGGTGATGATGTCGGGCCGCATGGCATTCAGCGTCATCGCCGTGTCGATCAGCGTCTCACCCTTCTGCACGGAGGAGGTGGAGACGTTCATATTCATGACATCGGCGCCCAGCCGCTTGCCCGCTAGCTCGAACGAGCTCTGCGTCCGCGTCGAGGCCTCGAAGAACAGGTTGATGAGGGTTCGGCCCCTCAGCACGTCCCGCTTCTTGTTGACCTGGCGATTGATCTCGGCGGCCTTGTCGGCAAGGTCGAGGAGCGCAGTGATTTCCGCTGCCGTCAAGGTCTCACAAGTCAAAAGATGGCGGTGCGGGAAGGAGGTAGCTTCAGCGATGGGGGCGGTGCTGGTCATCAAGGCCGCTTCTATAGGAGCAGTTGGGGAACCCGGCAAGCGGATTTGGTGAGGCCGTCGACAGGGGAACATCACCGTGAGGGGCCGGTTCCGGCTCCGGTCGCGAAAGGCCGAGATGGCGGTTCTGCCCAGCTCGGTTACCAACCTCGGCATCAAAGATCGCGTGGCTGCAAATTTGGCGTATGGGGAAATGACGGGGGCGGAAAAAGGCACCTCGTGCGCTTGCCCGATCGCGTCGGAGCTGAAAGACTGACGTTGCCTCAATTTCCGGAGTTCATTTCCCCAGATGCCGCCCTATTTGACGCCGCTGCTCGTGGTGCTGGTGCCGCTTGTCGGCATGTCGGCGCTCCATCTGTTTCTTCCGGTCGTCGCCCCGGAGATGATGGCCGCAGCCGGCGTCGATCCGACGGCTTACGGCTGGATCGCGGGGGCCGCGGGGATCGGCTCCATCTGGCTCTATATGTCCAACCACGGCATCACGCCGGCACTCGGGCCGGTGCGCACGCTGAGGGTCGGAATTCTCATCGGACTTGCCGGTGCTGCGCTCGCCATGACAGCCTATCTGCCGCTGATGGTGATCGGCGCCGTCTTGCTCGGCTTCGGCTACTCGACCTCGACGCCTGCCGGGAGCCAGATCCTCGCCGACCAGACGCCGAAGGCGAACTGGTCGATGCTGTTTTCCCTGCGGCAGGCGGGCGTTCCGCTGGGCGGTGTCGTCGCGGGCGGGCTCGGCGGCCTGCTGATCGCGCAGTTCGGTTGGCGGCTGGCCTTCGCATTGATCGGACTGATCTGCCTGACGCTCGCCCTGGTGCTGCTGTTTGTCCCGCGCTCCTACAACACGACGCGCCCGCTGAAGGCGTTCCGCCTCTCGGCAATCTTCTCGCCGTCCAACTTGCAGCGGCCGTTCCGCGCGCTGGGGCTGGCGCCGGGTCTCATCCGGCTCGCGCTCGCCTGCGCCGGCTTTGCGACCGTGCAGAGCGCGTTCTTCTCATTCTACGTCATTTATTTGCACGCGGGCCTTGGCTACGGACTGGCGCTCTCCGGCACGCTGTTCGCCGTGCTGCAGGCCTCCAGCGTGCTGGGCCGAATCGTTTTGGGTTTCGTGGCTGACCGGCTCGGGTCGCCGCGTCCCGTGCTGGTCGCACTCTCGATCTGCTCCGCGGGATCGGCCGTGCTGGTCGCGACGCTCGATCCGGGCCACGGCACATTGTTCCTGGCTAGCGTCTCAGCCCTGGCCGGCGCGTCCGTCGCGACCTGGAACGGACTCTACCTCGCCGAAGCCGCGAGCCTCGCCCCGCCGGAATCGGTCAGCGAGGCGGTCGCGGGGACGACCTTTTTCGTGTTCCTGACCTATACGGTGACGCCGCCGATCTTCGGCGCTCTGACCGATGCTTTTGGCTATGAAGCTGCATTCCTGGCCGCGGCCGCGGGCGCAGCGAGCTCGGGGGTGGTGCTGTTTTCGGGGCGGAAGAGGTCGGGCAATGACCAAAGTCAAGCGCAACGCACGACGAGCCCGGAGTAATGGCCGCGGCTAACCAGCGCGGGTGCGACTTTGGCTTCAGAGTTGGCTGGATATAAGCGAATTATTTTCAAGAGATAGTGCTGACCAATTGAATTAAAGCATGAAGAGAAGGCAACCCTAGTTGGGTCCACTCGCTGTGATGATGACGCCACAGGCGAGATGGAGATGTGGGGTCCACCCGCATTCAGCTATTTCGACATCCTCCACGTTCCATATGCTTAGCCATCTCACCTTCTTAGGGTAGATGACAGACTTTGTAGGAGGGGGCATGCGTTTAGCACTTTCGACTGTGGCACTCGTAGCTTGCACGAGCCTTGCCAGCGCGGCGGATCTTGGCGGGCCGTATCAGTACGAGGGGTCGATCAAGGATGGGCCCTACGTGGCGGCGCCCTTTAACTGGACGGGGTTCTATGTGGGAGCCAATGCAGGATATGCATGGGGTTCGTACGAGTCCTTCCTGCCCGAGGACACCGATGACGACGTCCATTACGTTCCGCCGGGCGGGATCAGAACTGACTTAAGCCCAGATGGCTGGTTCGGCGGCGGTCAAATTGGCTTTAACCTCCAGCGCGGCTCGCTCGTGTTCGGCGTCGAGGCCGACTGGCAGGGCGGCGACATGGAGGACAGTTCATCTACTACCTTTGAACACACCTTACTCAACAATCTCGAATTCGACCTTCGAACGAACCTGCGCGTTGAGTCATTCGGGACGGTTCGTGGCCGCTTGGGGCTCGCTATGGATCGTTTCCTACCATATGTGACTGGTGGGTTTGCTTGGGCCGCAACAGACGCGAAGAGTATGCTGTCTTACGCACCAGCACCAGCAACCACTTGGACGGCCAGCGATTCAGCCCTGCATACGGGCTGGGTTGTGGGCGGCGGCATCGAAGTGGCTCTGACAGACAACCTAAGCGCCAAGGCCGAGTACCTTTACATGGATCTTGGGGAAGAGACTTACACGACGGCCTACGTCAATGGGGTCGGTGAGCCAGGTGACATCTATAAGACCGACGCCGATCTTGAAATCCAAACCTTCCGCCTCGGCGTGAACTACAAGTTCGGGCACTGACGTTCGACAAGCGCTCTGCTTTTATCCGGCCGGGCTTATGCTCGGCCCGAGTCTCTTAGGGAAGAAAACAGCCGTCCAGCTTCAGCGCGCCGGCGGCGGAATAACCCGCGCTCACGCTCCGCGCTTCACCTGCGCCTCCACCTCCGGATCGAGCATCTCGCTCGACATGCGCACGCCGAGGCCCGCCGCGACCAGCCGGCCGTAGGCCGCCTGCATCACCTCCTGAATCGCCTTCCCATCCGGATCATCCGCAAACAGGGGCGCGGCGTAGGTGACGTCCTTGTGGCAATTGGCGATGGAGAACTTGTTGCGCGTGTAGTCGCCGGCCAGGGCGCCTTGCACGAACTGATCCAGCACGCGTGATCCGGCAGCGCCCTTGCTTGCGAGCCGGTACAGGAGCGCCTCGTCGATGCCGTTGCGCCGGGCGGCGCGGAACGTCTGGGTGACGAGCTGGCGCAGGCCAATGGTCAGGAAGTTGTTCAGGAGCTTGGCCTTGTTGCCCGCGCCGATGGGGCCGAAGTGGGCGACATCGGCGCTGTAGGCTTGCAGGATGGGCATGGCCCGCTCAAGGTCGGCCTCCGAGCCGCCGACGAACGTGCCGAGCTTGCCTTCGGCTGCCTGCGGCGGACCGCCGACCACCGGCGCATCGATGAAAGTGACGCCCTTGGCCTTCGCCTCCGCCGCGAGCATTTCCGAGGTCTCGGGCTTCGACGTCGTGACATCGATGATCATCTTGCCGGCACTCATTGCGGGCAGCATCTCGCGGACGAGCTCGGCGACTGAATCGGCACTGTTGACGCAGATCATCACGACGTCGACGCCTGTTGCCAGCTCGCGGAGGCTTTTCGCCTCGGCAGCGCCACGGCCGAGCAGATCGTCGATGCGCGCGCGGTTCCGGTGGGCAATGACGGTCAGCGGAAGACCGGCCTTGATGAGATTGAGGCAGATGCCGTGGCCCATCATGCCGACGCCGATGAAGCCGATCTTCTGCTGCGGACCGTTGGACATCGAAGCCCTCCCACTGGCGGCCGGAGATGGTGGGCGGTGAGAGGATCGAACTCCCGACATCTTCGGTGTAAACGAAGCGCTCTACCACTGAGCTAACCGCCCGCGCCCGAGGCTTCTAGCGCGACGGGCGCCGCTTGAAAAGCGCTCCGCTGGATTGCTCTGTCCTTTACCGCCGCAGGCACGCCTCGAAGAACCCCATGTTGGGGCAGTATTCCGACGGATGCTCGGCTCCGGGCATGCCGTCGAGCCAGCGCCGGCATTCGCTGGTCCACCGGCACACGAGGCAGTTCGTGCGCGCCTGCGCGAATGAAGCGCCGCTCTGGTGGCGCGCTGCGGCGAGCGGATCGACGCCCAACCGCTCCATCATCTCGCCCATGAGCTGGGCCTGCCGCTCGACGTGGCGGCACATCGACCAAGGCATAATCGATCCTCCATGGTCCCCGCCCTGATCCGGCGCTCGGGCGCGCCGTTGTCGAGTTCAGATTCCTGTGAGCGGAAGGCCTGCTGGTTGATTTGGATCAAGGGCGCCCCGCGGCAAAAGCGCCATGGTGGGCGACTCCGCTTGGCGACTGGTTCTGTGTGCGGGATGGGGTAGCATTCTCCCTTGAGTCGATCTCGTAAGCAGGAGGAACCAGTATTATGTCTGACCAGCCTGGCGCCCCACGGTTCGATACGCTTGCCATCCATGCGGGTGCCGCTCCCGACCCGTCCACCGGCGCGCGCGTGACGCCGATCTACCAAACGACCTCGTACGTCTTCAACGACGCCGACCATGCCGCCGCTCTGTTCGGGCTGGAGGTCTTCGGCAACATCTATACCCGCATCATGAACCCGACCCAGGCCGTGCTGGAGTCGCGGGTCGCCGCGCTCGAAGGCGGCACTGCGGCGCTGGCCGTCGCTTCCGGCCACGCGGCGCAGTTCCTGGCGTTCCACACGCTGCTGGAGCCGGGCGACGAGTTCGTGGCGGGCCGGCAGCTTTACGGCGGCTCGGTCAACCAGTTCAATCACTCGTTCAAGAAGTTCAATTGGAACGTGATCTGGGCGGACTCCACCAATCCGGAGAGCTTTGCGCGCGCCATCACCCCCAAGACAAAAGCGATCTTCGTCGAGTCGATCGCCAATCCGGGCGGCATCGTCGTCGATCTGCCGGCGATTGCCGCGATCGCGAAGAAGGCCGGCGTCCCATTCATCGTCGACAATACGTTCGCGACGCCCTACCTGTGCCGGCCGAAGGAGCATGGCGCGGACATCGTCGTGCACTCGCTCACGAAGTTCATGGGCGGCCATGGCAACTCGATCGGTGGCGTGATCGTGGATTGCGGCACCTTCGATTGGTTGGGATCGAAGCATCGCTACAAGACCTTGGTCGATCCGAACCCGTCCTACAACGGCATGAAGCTCGCCGAGACGTTCGGCAACTTTGCCTTCGCCATCGCGGCGCGTGTCATGGGTCTGCGTGACCTCGGCCCGGCCATCGCGCCGATGAATGCATTTTTGATTCTGACGGGCATCGAGACGCTGCCGCTGCGCATGGCGCGGCATTGCGAGAACGCACAGGCCGTGGCGGAGTATCTCGCCAAGCATCCCAAGGTGGCCTGGGTCAATTATGCAGGGTTGCCCGACAACCCGAGCTATGAGGTGCACAAGCGGGTTTGCCCGAAGGGCGTCGGTTCCGTGTTCACGTTCGGGCTCAAGGGCGGCTACGACGCGGGCGTCAAGCTGGTCGCCAGCCTGAAGCTCTTCTCGCATCTCGCCAACGTCGGCGACACGCGCAGCCTCGTCATTCACCCGGCGTCGACGACGCACCGGCAGCTGACGGACGAGCAGCGGATTGCGGCAGGCGCCGGGCCCGACGTGGTGCGCCTCTCGGTCGGCCTCGAAGACAAGGCCGATATCATCGCCGATCTGGATCAGGCGCTGGCGCAGGTGTAAGCGAATAGCGAAAGCGCGAATGGCGAATAGGGGTGGATCTAGCCAAGGATTTCTTCATCCCTATTTCGCTATTCGCCATTCGCTACGATTCACCCTTTGACCTTCACGTAGCTCCCCGGCGCATCCTCGATGATGCCGAGCACGGCCCCTGGCTCTCGGGCGGGGATGCGTTTACCGGAATACTTGGCCAGCCATTTGGCCCAGTGCGGCCACCAGGAGCCCGGCGTCTCCTTGGCGTTCGCGATCCACTCTTCGAGAGTCTCGGCGGGCTTCTTGTTCGTCCAGAATTGGTACTTCACCCGCTTCGGGTCCGGCGGATTGATGACGCCGGCAATATGGCCTGAGCCAGCCAGCACGAACTCCACCGGCCCACCGAACAGCTTCGATCCGACGAAGACGGACTTCGCCGGTGCGATATGATCTTCCCGAGTGGCGAGCTCATAGATCGGCAGCTTGACCTTGCCGAGATCGAGCCGTGTTCCGGCGATCTTCATCTGCCCCTTCGCGAGCTTGTTCTCGTGATAGAACTCGCGCAGGTAGAACCTGTGATTGGCCGCCGGCATCCGCGTCGAATCCTGGTTCCAGTAGAGCAGGTCGAACGGGAAGGGCTTCTTGCCAAGCAGGTAGTTGTTGACGATGTAGGGCCAGATCAGGTCCCGGGGCCGGAGCATGTTGAACACGGAGGCCATGCGAGACCCATCGAGATAGCCGCGCTCGGCCATCATCTCCTCGAGCGCCGTGAGCTGTGCATCGTCGATGAAAACCAAAAGGTCGCCGGCGTGGTTGAAGTCCACCTGGGCGGCAAGGAATGTCGCCGAGCGGTAGAGCTCTTCGCCACGGGCAGCAAGATAGGCGAGCGTCGTGGCGAGCAGCGTTCCGCCCACGCAGTAGCCGAGCACGTTGATCTTGTCCTGGCCGGTCTCGCGCCTGACGGCATGGGTAGCCGCCAGCGCGCCCTCGATCATGTAGTCCTCGAACGTCTTGTCCTTCAGCCGTTCGTCCGGATTGACCCAGGAAACAACGAAAACGGTGAAACCCTGATCGACGGCGAATTTGATGAACGACTTCGGCTGCGTCAGGTCGAGGATGTAGAACTTGTTGATCCACGGCGGGATGATGAGCAGCGGTCTCTCGTAAACCGTCTCCGTCGTCGGCGTATACTGGATGAGCTGGAAGAGATCGTTCTGGAAGACGACCTTGCCCGGCGTCACTGCCAGGTTGCGGCCCACTTCGAACGCCTCGAGGTCGGTCTGCCGGATCTTCAGCAGGTCGCCTGAGCTCTCCATGTCCTCGGCCAGATTTTGCAGGCCCTCGATCAGGTTCCGGCCGCTGGTGGCGAGCGTTTCGCGCAAGACTTCGGGATTGGTGGCAGGGAAATTCGACGGCGACAGCGCGCTCAGCAATTGCTCGAGGTAGAACTCGGCCTTCATCCGCGTGCGCTCATCGACGCCGTCCGTCTTTTGCAGGACGTTTTCGGCCCACTGCGCCGTCAGCAGGTACATTTGCTTCACGAAGTCGAAATATGGGCTGGCGGACCATTCCGTGTCCTTGAACCGGTTGTCGCCCGCCGCCGGCTTGGCTACGGGTTCGACCTCCTCGCCGAGCGCCCGGCGAATCGCCGAGTGCCAAAGATCGAGATAGCCGCGCACCAGCTCGCCCTGTGCTTCCGCAAGGCGCGCAGGGTCGCCAAACCAGTAGCGAGCGATTTCGCCCATGGCTTTGGCCGCCTCGGCCATCTCGTTGACGCCGGAGTAGGGGCCGAGCCTCGTGTCGGCGCGCTCGGCGAGCTGAGCCATCACCTTGCCACCTTGCTCGAAGAGCTTCAGCAGGTTCAGCGCCAGTTCCTCGGGGTTGCCAAGCTTGTAGGCCGTTGCATCCGACCGGGCATCAGGGTTCGGCTTCTGCATGGGTTGCCTGCACGTTTGGGGCTTGCCAGAAATGGCCGGAAATTCACGGACGGCTGGAAGCCAACGTGTCCGAATCATCACAATTTCTTTGTGCTTAAAGATAGTGTCACGATCGCGCCTGTTCCAGCGGCCCGGCGCAAGCTTCTGAATCGGGTAAGCTACGCGAATGAGGGATTGCGACATCAGGCCCGCGCGTCGCGCGCCGAGACTGCACCTGGTGCGGCTCCAGAGAGCCGTCCCAGCAGCCACCGGCATCGTGCTGCTCGCGATTGGTCTGGCCAGTTCCCTCGCCAGCTGCTCGCCAGGCAACTCGACCCGGCTTCCCGAGCTGTCGTCGATACCACGCAAGCTGCTCTCGGCTGAAGAGCAGAAGAAGGTCGTCGACGAGCTCCAGAGACGCCGCGACACCCACCGCGAGGAGGCGATCAAGGAGATCAAGAGCGCGCGCGCCGCTGACCCGTCAGGATGAGAAATCGCGCCTTACGAGCTCGATCCGGCCCTCCCGACGCTGGACGAGCAGAAGCAAACGATCGTAAACACGAGCGACCGAACACTGTCTGGGCTGATCAACAAGTGAGATGATCCCGTGACCGACGAGTTCCATCGCATCAAGCGCCTGCCGCCCTATGTCTTTGCCGAGGTCAATCGCCTGAAGGCAGACGCGCGAGCCGCCGGAGCGGACATCATCGATCTCGGCATGGGCAATCCGGACATGCCGACGCCGAAGCACATCGTCGACAAGCTCATCGAGACGGTGGGCAAGCCGCGCACGAACCGCTACTCCGCCTCCAAGGGCATTCCAGGGCTGAGGCGCGCGCAGGCTGCCTATTACGAGCGGCGCTTCGGCGTGAAGCTCAATCCCGAGACGCAAGTGGTGGCGACGCTCGGCTCCAAGGAGGGATTCGCCAACATGGCCCAGGCGATCACCGCGCCGGGCGACGTCATTCTGGTCCCGAACCCGACCTATCCGATCCACGAGTTCGGCTTCATCATCTCCGGAGCATCTATCCGCCACATCCCGGCGAGCAACGGGCCGGAGTTCCTGCGTGGTGTCGAACGGGCAGCCAAGTACTCGATCCCCAAGCCGCTGGCGATGGTGCTGAGCTATCCGTCGAACCCGACGGCGATGACCGCGGACCTGGACTTCTATGCCGAGGCCGTGCAGCTCGCCAAGCGCCTGGGGCTCATCATCCTGTCGGATGTCGCCTACGCGGAGATCTATTTCGACGACAATCCGCCGCCATCGGTGTTGCAGGTTCCGGGCGCGATGGACGTCGCCGTCGAATTCACCTCGCTTTCCAAGACCTACAGCATGCCCGGCTGGCGCATCGGCTTTGCCGTCGGCAACGAGCGGCTGATCGCGGCACTGGCGCGGGTGAAGTCCTACCTCGACTACGGCGCCTTCACGCCAATTCAGGTGGCGGCCGCGGCGGCGCTCAATGGCCCGCAGGACTGCGTGGAAGAGATCCGGCAGATCTACAAGAGCCGCCGTGATACGCTCGTTGAGAGTTTCTCGAGGGCAGGCTGGAACATTCCCGCCCCGCCTGCCACCATGTTCGCCTGGGCGCCGATCCCGGAGCCATACCGCGACATCGGCTCGGTTGAGTTCGCCAAGCTATTGATAGAAAAAGCGGACATTGCCGTTTCGCCTGGCCTCGGCTTCGGCGAGTACGGCGAAGGCTACGTGCGCATCGCGCTGGTGGAGAATGAGCACCGCATTCGCCAAGCGGCGCGCAACCTCAGGAGATTTCTGTCTCAACCGCCTGAGTTGATGCACAACGTCATTCCCATGCAGCAGAAGGCGTCGCGTTAGGCCCATACATGTCACCACCTTTGAAAATCGGCGTTGCCGGCCTCGGCACCGTCGGCACCGGTCTCCTTCAAGTGCTCGAGGTCCACGGGGGCCGGCTCGCCGCAACGCTCGGCCGCGAGATCAGGGTCGTTGCCGTGTCGGCACGCTCCCGCGACAAGGCGAGAAGGGCCCGGTTCGAGCACTTCCGATGGGTGGCCGATGCCGTCGAGCTCGCAACCGATCCCGAGATCGACGTCTTCGTGGAGCTGATCGGAGGCGACAGCGGGGTTGCCGCCGAGGCCGTCGAGGCTGCCCTCCGGGCCGGCAAGCACGTGGTGACGGCCAACAAGGCCTTGTTGGCGCAGCACGGCATCCGCCTCGCCCGTTTGGCGGAGGAGAACGGCGTTGCGCTCAACTTCGAGGCGGCGGTGGCCGGCGGCATCCCCGTCATCAAGACGATCCGTGAGGCGTTGCTCGGCAACGAGATCAGCCGCGTCTACGGCATCCTGAACGGCACCTGCAACTACATCCTCACCACGATGGAGAAGGAGGGCCGCCCCTTCGCCGAGGTGCTGAAGGAGGCCCAGGAGCGGGGCTATGCAGAAGCCGACCCGACCTTCGACATCGGCGGCTTCGATACGGCTCACAAGCTGTCGCTGCTGACGGCCTTGGCCTTCGGAACAGAGCTGGCGTTCGAGGATATCCACGTCGAGGGCATCGAGCACATCACGCCGGCGGACATGGAGGCGGCCGACGATCTCGGCTATCGCATCAAGCTGCTGGGCGTGGCGTTGCGCACGCCGAGCGGCATCGAGCAGCGGGTGCATCCGGCGATGGTGCCCAAGCACTCGGCGATCGCGGAGGTTTCGGGTGTCACGAATTGCGTCGCCATCGACGGCGACTTCGCAGGCGACCTGCTCCTGGTCGGCGCGGGTGCGGGCGCGAAGCCGACCGCATCGGCTGTCGCCAGCGACATCGGCGACATCGCCCGCGGGCTGGTGCTGCCGCCGTTCCTCACGCCAGCAAAGCAGCTGAAGCCCTATGCCCGGGCCATGCTGGACCGGCATCAGGGCGCCTACTACGTGCGGCTCACCGTTCACGACCGGCCAGGCACCATGGCTGCCATCGCCGCCCGGATGGCCGAGCAGGACGTCTCTATCGAAAGCATCGTGCAGCGCCGCCCCCGCTCCGCCTTGCCGGGCACCGGGGCGCGGCCGGCTCCGGGCACGCTGACGCCCGTCGTGCTCATCACGCACGAGACGACGGAGGAGGCGATGCGCAAGGCCCTTGCCGCGATCGAGCGCGACGGCAAGGTGTCCGAGATGCCGCAGATGATCCGGATCGAAAGGCTTTAGCGGGTGGCGGGCTCGGGACAGCCGGGAGATGGAGGAAGAGGCCCATGTTGGTTGACCTTGCCGAAGGTTTGGATCGTGTGTTCGTCCTCGAGGTGGGGCGCATAACGGAGGCCGCGGCCATTGCCGCCGCAAGGCTTCGTGGCCGTGGCAACGAGAAGGCGGCCGACAAGGCGGCGGTCGATGCCATGCGGCGCGAGCTCAATCGCGTTCACATCCGTGGCCGGGTGGTGATCGGCGAGGGCGAGATGGACGAGGCGCCGATGCTGTATATCGGCGAGGAGGTCGGCATCGGCGACGGGCCGGAGGTCGATATCGCCGTCGACCCGCTCGAGGGCACGACCATCTGCGCCAAGTCGATGCCGAACGCGCTGGCCGTGCTGGCCATCGCAGAACGCGGTGGGCTGCTTCATGCGCCGGACATGTATATGAACAAGATCGCCATCGGGCCCGGCTATCCCGAGGGCGTCATCGATCTCGATGCCCCCCCGATCGATAATCTCAATGCGCTGGCGAAAGCCAAAGGGGTGCCGATCGGCGAGATCACGGCGTGCATCCTCGACAGGCCGCGCCATGCCGAGCTCATCAAGGCGGTGCGCGAGGCGGGCGCAGCCGTGCAGCTGATTCCGGACGGAGACATCGCCGGTGTCATCTGGACGACCGATCCGGAGGAAACCGGCATCGACATCTACCTGGGCTCGGGCGGCGCGCCGGAAGGCGTGCTGGCTGCCGCCGCGCTGCGCTGCATCGGCGGCCAGATGCAGGGCCGCCTGATGCCGCTCAAGGACGAGGAGCGGGAGCGCGCCGCCAAGATGGGCGCGGACGTCGACCGCAAGTACAGTCTGGAGGACATGGCCTCCGGCGACGTCATCTTTTCGGCGACCGGCGTGACCGACGGCTCGCTTCTCGACGGCGTTCATTTCCGCGGCGATTTCGCGGAAACGGAAACCGTCATCATGCGCGCCAAAACGGGCACCGTCCGCCGCATCAAGACCACGTTCCGCAACATCGGCACGAAGCTGGCCGGGCTTTGAGTCCGGACTTTCGAATCTAGTCCCGGAAGGCTTCGGAGGCCGCGCGAATTCGGTCGAGCTCCAGGCCGAACGAGGCCGCCATCTCGCTTGTCAGAGGTGCGCCGAAGGCGTTGACGGCTCGCGTGAATTCGCGGCGCCAGTCGGCGAAGGGGCCTTGCGTTTCGGAATGGTTTTCCGAGGTGTTGATGAGATAGGTGTTCCGCGAGGGCAATTGGACGAGCGGAACGCCGAAATCCCTTGCCAGTTCGATCCACCGGTAGTGCTCGTGGAGAACGCGGTGAGGGTCCCGGCGCAGGGGATCGCGATGCCCAGGTCTGAGTTGCGCGACGGTGCTTGTCCCGCAGAGCTGGTGAAAACCGCCCGCGAAAATGCGGGGGTCCGGTAATTTCGCGGTGCGCAGTGTCCGGAAGTCGGTGGCAAACCCGGCAGTCGTTACGCCGCCGATATGGTCATGCCCGATGAGGGCCCGTGCGCTCTCCACGAGATGCTTGTCGATCCAGTCGTCGGCATCGACGAACATCAGCAGCCCGCCGCCGCGCGCCATGACCAGCGCGTTGATGGCGTGGACCTTCCGGCCGCGGTCGAGATTGTCCGAACGCTGCGGTTCCGCTGGCCAGTCCGCCTGGAGAAATTCGATGCGCGGGTCATCGGGGAAATTGGCAGGCCGGTCGTGGCCGGCGACGACGATGCGGAAATCCTGATCGGACTGGGCCAGAATGGAATCGAGCGTCAGCTTGAAGAGGCACTCGATCAGCGCCCAGTTCCTCGCACCGAGACGCGGCAGAAGCGGGATACCGAAAGTGAACGCAATGGTCGAGGACAGGGCGGGCCTCCTTCAGGTCCGATCGCGTGACGCCGGACGGGAATAGCCGGTCGGATCGTTCGGTTCCCTTGGCGGGCGTGGCCAGCGTGGAACCTGCTCGTACCAGCCATGTTCACGGGGCGACTGGAGTGCGAGCGAAGAAGGACAGCCCGGATGCGCCCCCTGCCAGGAAAGCCCGACTGCTGCTGGACCGTTGTTGCGCCCGAGACGAGCTATCCCCCGCTCCAGGGGAAGCATGCTGTCGACATCGCCGTCATCGGCGGCGGGATCGTAGGGTTGACGGCCGCGCTGCAGATTGCAAAAGCGGGGCGCTCCGTCGCCGTCGTTGAGGCATTGCGGGTTGGCAGGCAGGTCACGGGGCGCTCGACGGCCAAGATCACCACGCAGCATCGGCTCATTTACGATCACCTGATCCGGACGGTCGGTCGCGAGAAGGCGCAACTTTACGCGGATGCCAATCGCAAAGGCGCAGAATTCATTGAAAGCTGCATCAACGAGTTCGCCATCCCCTGTGACTTCGAACGGCGGTCGGCGATCACCTGGATCGAGGCTGACAAGGAGGGTCTTGCCGATATCGAGGCGGAAGCGGAGGCCGCACTCAGTCTCGGTCTGCCCGCCGACGTGCTCGATCGCGCGCCTTTGCCTTTTGCCACCGGCGGCGGGCTCCGCTTCACCGATCAGGCGCAGTTCAATCCGGCGCTCTATTGCATCGGGCTGGCGGCAGCGGTCGTCCGTTCGGGCGGGCAGGTGTTCGAGCGATCCCGCGTCATTGCCGTCGAGCGCGAAGACCTTTGGCGCATTCGGACGGAGGCTGGTGAGATCCGGGCGGAAAGCGTGTTCCTCGCCACAAACCTTCCCGTCGCCGGGGAGGTCGATTTCAGTCACTACGTGCAGGCACGCTGCCACACGGCGGCAGCTTTCCGCATCGCAGCCGAGCGCGCCCCGGACGGCATGTTCCTATCGGTCGGCCATCCGTCTCATTCCATCCGCGTCGGCCGGGACGACGACGGGCTCCTCCTGATCGTGCTCGGGCCACACTTCATCACCGGCCAGGAAGGCAATGTCGCGCGGCGCTTTCTCGAGCTGGAGGACTGGACACGGGAGAGATTCAAGGTCGGAGATATGGTCTGGCGCTGGACGAACGAGGATTACGACACCGCTGACCGCATTCCGTATGTCGGTGCACCCTCGGCAAAGGAGCCCGGCCTCTACATCGCCACTGGGTTCAACGCCTGGGGGATTACGAATGGGACGGCTGCCGGACTTCTCGTTGCCGATCAGGTGCTGGGCCGGGAAAATCCGTCGGCAGCCCTTTACGACCCAACGAGGCCGCTTCCGAAGAGCTTCCACAAGGGTGGAAAGACCCAGAGCAAGGCTGCAGATGTCAGCAGCATCCGGCTGGGCGAAGGTGGCGTCGTTCAGATCGGCGACGAGACCTTCGCCGTCCATAAGACCATGAGCGGCATCGTGAACGCGCTCTCGGCATCCTGCACCCATCAGGGATGCACCGTGACCTGGAACAACGCCGACAAGACCTGGGACTGCCCGTGCCACGGCTCGATCTTTTCAGCTGACGGCTCGGTGCTCCACGGTCCTGCCGTCGAGCCGCTGCCCTCCCGCAAGCTGCCGTAAGCGGCTTTTGGTGCGGTCGACCCGACCCGACGCCTACTCCGCGGCTTCGCGCGCCTGCCGTGCGTCGTAGGCGGCGCGGGCACTGGAAACGCGGGCATGGTTGGCGATGGCCCACTGGCCGAGGGCACGCAGTGGCACCAGCAGATCCCGACCCAAATCGGTGAGCTCATATTCGACCTTCGGCGGGATCGTCGGATAGACGGTGCGGGTCACGTACCCGTCGCGCTCCAGCCCGCGAAGGGTGACGGTCAGCATCTTCTGCGAGATGCCGTCGACGGCGCGCTTGATGTCGCTGAAGCGCTTCTTGCCGGCGCCCAGCAGCACGATGATCAGCACGCTCCACTTGTCGCCAACCAGCGAGATCACATCGTTGACCAGCTGGCATTGGCCAGGAACGTAGCTCTCACTCGGTTCCATCATGGTACCTCAGTCGCAAAAAAGTGCCTTCTTGCGCAGGAAACCACAGTCTCGCATATGAAGCTAGTAACTTTTCTATACGGAGGCTCTAATGAAGACTGTGAAGACTGTTGCAGTCCTCGTCGGCTCGCTGCGCCGCGAGTCCATCAACCGCAAGTTCGCTGAAAGTGTGGGCAAGCTCGCAGCCGGACGGCTGGAGTTCCGGTTCGTGGAAATCGGCGACCTGCCGCTCTACAACGATGATCTTTGGGCCAGTCCGCCGGAGTCGGTGCTGCGCATGAAGAGGGAGGTGGAGGCGGCCGATGCCGTGCTGTTCGTCACGCCGGAGTACAACCGCTACTTCTCGCCGGCGATCAAGAACGCCATCGACTGGGGTACGCGTCCTTGGGGCGAGAATTCCTGGGCAGGCAAGCCTTCGGCGGTGATCGGCACGACTAACGGTGCAACGGGGACCTCGGCTGCTCAGAACTCTCTCAAGGCTTTGCTGACCGTCGTCGAGACCATTCTCATGGGTCAGCCGGAGGTCTATTTCACGTACAAGCCGGAGCTGTTCGACAAGGACAACAATGTCGTCGATGGCTCGACGAAGGACTTTCTCAACACCTGGATCGACCGGTTCGTTGCGTGGATCGAGCACACCGGACGAGCCCACATTCCTGCAAAGGCCGCCTGATCCAATCGATCCGGCTGCGCGAGGCTGCGGCTCCCCCGCGGTTTTGTTCCTTTGACAGAATAATACCCTATCGGGGCCTCAGCCCCGATCCGCTGCCGGGCAGAGCTGGAAGGCACGGGCGAAAGCGGCTTCGCTCGACGAGAATTCGCCGATGAGCGTTCCGCCTGGCGCGTGGGCGTTGATGTAGCTCTCCGTCATCGTCTCTTCGAAACCGTCGAGCACGCGCAGCGCGGTGTACTCGACGGCGTCTTCGGCGACGTGGCGGATGAGCATTGTCTTGGTCCCGCCATAGCTCGCCGTCAGCACGCGGCAGGCACTCGGCTCGGCAGCTCGCGGTTCTGGCGCGGGCGGGCGAATGGCGCGAGTCGGGCGAGGCGCTGCGAGAGCTGCGGCTCCGGCCCGGGCCGTCGTTGTCTGCCAGGCGGGGGCGCGGGCCGCGGCGTGAGTTTCCTTCCCAGCCGTCGCAATCTGATCGCCATCGCAATAAGTCTTGCGGAAGCGCTCGGCCGTAAGCTCGATCGAGCGGCCGTAGGCCCGGTCCGCAGCCCACTTGCCGGCGAGGTCCTGGAAGGTGACCGGCCGCTTTCTGGAAAGCGGTGCCGTCCAGGAAAGGATGTCGTCCTGCTTTGCTCGCGTACGCTCGGCCACCGGATTCGGTACGCGCTCGCCGGAATAGACGACCAGGTGCTCGAGTTGGGCTCTGACCCCGGTTGCCACGTCAGGGAAGCTGTTTCCGGGCACGCCGCCGCCGGTCGCACCGATGCCAGCGAAGTTGTTCTGGCTCGGATCGACATCGCCGCGCTTGCCGTTGCCGCGGCGGAAGGTGAGATAGTTGGTCTCGATCAACATTTGGAAGAACGCGTAATCCCAGCGGACACCCAGCGCCTCGCCATAGCGCTTGTACCAGACGGCGATGTCCTTGAAGCGCGGGTCGAGATCCTTGTTCCGGGCCCGCAAAAAGGCCATCAGCCGCTCAGGCGTCGCGCAGGCCGGTACGGGATTGGCGGCGCTGATGCGGATGGCGGGGGCGGCGAGGGCAGCGTCCCCCGCCACGGCCGTCCCCGTCAAGAGGCATGCGAACAGGGCTGCAGCACGCGCCCATCCGCCCAACGCGTGAGGCTTGGCTCGGATCCGCATCAGCCTTCCGGACACAGCTCGAAGGCACGGTCGAGCGCACTCAGCTGATTGGAAAACTCGCCGATGGTCTTCCCGCCTTTGGCGTAGGCCGCGATGTAGGCTTCGGTCTCGCGCTTCTCGCGGCCCTCGTTGACGTCGAGCACGGTGTAGTTCACCAGGCCGTCGCTCACAGCCTTGATGATGACCGACTTCTGGCCGCCGTAGCTGGCCGTCCAGACGCGGCACTTCGGAGCCGCACTTTCCTTTGCGGCCGAAGCCGCGGCTGCCCCCGCGGACGCCGTCTGCAATTTCGCGGTTCCGTCAACTTTGGAGCTGCCACTCTGCCACGCCTCGGAGATGGCCGTGTTCTGGTTGGCCATGCTCGACGTCCCTGCGGTCTTGGCGGCGATCGATGCTGCGCCGAGGCTCGACCGCGTCGCGCCTTCCTCACGCGCGTTCTCGACGGCACGGCGGGCGAGTTCCGTGCCTGAGACTTTCGGCCGGGTATTCACCGTTGACGTGGAGGCCGTCGACACCGCGCCGCCGCGTCCCCGACGTGCCTCGGCTACCAGCTCAGGCCGTGGATCGGGCCGGTGGCACACGTCGTCGAAGAAGGCCTGTGCGATCGCACCCATCTTCTTCGCGTACCTGCGGTCGCCGGGTGCCCACTCCCGGGCCAGGTCCGTGAATGTCACCGGCCGATTGAGCTTCCTTTGGAAGCTGTCGAGAATGCCCCATTCCTGTACCTTGCGGGTCCGATCCGCTACTGGGTCGGCGATGTAGTCGCCCGCATAGAGCAGCAGATGCTGCATGTGCGCCTTCACGCCCGTCGAAATGTCGGGGAAGGACTCACCCCGCTGGCCGCGCCCCGCAGCACCCAGGCCTGCGAAATTGTTCTGTGACGGACGCACATTGCCCGGCTGCCCATTGCCGCGCGTGAAAGACAGATTGCCGGTCTCGAGCAGCATCTGGAAGAAAGCATAGTCCCAGCGGACGCCAAGCTCCTCTCCGTGCCGCATGTACTCGGTCGCGACTCCATCGAAGCGGGGATCCAACGAGGCATTACGATGTCTGACGAATTCCATCAGCCGGCCAGGAGTGGCACAGGCGGCGACCTGATTGCCGGGTCCTGTCTTGATGGCCGGCAAGGATTGCGCCATGGCGGGTAACGCCGTCCACGTCAGCAGCAACAGTGAGGCAGCGGCTCGGCATTTCATGGGACGATGAAACTCCAAACACGTCACATTGCGACCCGCATACGGGCGCGCGCTATCTCCATAGTCATTATGGCGATCAACCTTAAGGTCCGGTTGACGCCAGTGCACTTGTGAGACTTAGTAGGATCACGAACTTTCGGGCGCAAGTTTGTGCGCCACGGGGTAGAATTGTGGCCTTGACGGCACAGTCCGATAAAAATCAGTAGTCCGCCTTGCGGCGCTCGATTTCGATTCCTACCGCAGCGCAGGATGGGAGGACGTCGGGCTTTTCCACGCGCACGCGGATGCTCCGAACGCGGGGGTCGGAGAGGCAGGCTTCCGCGATCCGCTCGGCCAAGGTTTCGATGAGGTTGAAGTGGCCGCTGGCGAGCGTCTCCTTCACGGCCTGGATCGCGAGGTCGTAATCGTAGACCTCTGAGATGTGGTCCGACACGCCATCGTAGCCGTCGCGGATTTCCAGATCGAGCGAGACGACGACCCGTTGCTCGTAGCGGTGCTCGAGCTCGTGAACGCCTACGCTTCCGATCAGCTCGAGCCCACGCAAGAAGACGCGGCGAGAGCCCGCGACCGCTGGCAAGCGTTCGGCTTCGGCAAGAGCTTCGTCACTCCAAGGGTCTACGCTCATACGGCTCCCAACCGCTGGATGCCTCTGACTTTGCGGCCTGATCTGGCCGGTGCCGGACCAGGGCGTCAAGTCCATCCATGGACGCAAGGCGGCCTGCTTCGTTCCGAACGACGGCGGGTTGCGTCGTGCTGCCGCCGGGGTGCCCGCCTTGCGAAGGGGAGTTGCAGCGCTTTCGGATTTGCCCGCGGGAGCTTCCAGCGGATCCGCCCAAGCGGCCGGCGTTTTCCCCAGGCCGCTCTTTCCCTCCGCTTGCGGTGGACCTGCAACGAGATTAACTCTGGCCTTGGCAGAACCTCGGGGTATGTCTCGTGGTCCTCACCATCGCCATTCTTGTGACCCTGACCGTCGCGATCGCAGCATTCGTGCTCGCACCGCGTACGGCTCGGCGACGGGTCCTCTTCGATGCGGCCCCGGATCGGCCGGCCCCCTTCGGCCTCAAGATGGCGTGGCTCGCCATCCGGACGCAGGACACGGCCCGAGTCCTCGACGTGCTCGGGATGGTCGATCCTCGGCCGTGCAATTGGAATTCCGGAATCGGCACGGTCTATGACGACCGCCTCGGCGAGCACCACCTGTTCGTGTCGCCGCCGGTCGACGGCTGGACATTCGTGGTCGGACTGTCGCTGCCCTATCCCGTCGGGCAGGGGTTCGTCGACAAATGCACACCGATGCTGCTCCGCCTCGGGCGCGAGTTCGGGGAGGTGCAGTACTTCTTCAGCTATCCGCTGATCGACTTCTTCGCCTGGGCGCGGATCATCGGCGGCAAGCTGGTGCGCGCCTTCGCGATCAGCGATGAGGGGACGATCTGGAACAAGGGAAAGCCGACGAAAGAGGAGAGGAGTCTTGGGCTGAAGCTGTTCGAGCTGCGCGGGGTGCGCGAGCGCACAGGGGATGCCGGCGGAGCACTGATGCTCTATCCGACGGAGGAGCACGTCATGCGGCTTGCCAGCCGCTGGAGCCTCGATCCAACCCGAATCGACTCAGCGCCGGCCTCGGCATCGACCGGCTATATCTGTCTCGCCCCCACATCCTGGCGGCCTGAGCGGATGCGGAAGTCTGCGTGAGGGTCCTCGCGCCCCGTCCTCAATACCAGCCGATTTCAGGCGGCCACACCGACGATGTCAGCCATTTGCTTTGCGATCAGCGTCTCGAGCGAGCCCTCGAACGCAACCGTGAACACGCTGAGCCCGCGTGGATCGTTTCGCCAGGTCTCGAAAGCGGCAGCAAAGCCGGCCGGGAGATCCGCCTCGCCATCCGGCGCGACGACGCTCGCAGCCAGCGCCGAGGCAGACAGCGGCAGGAATGGAATGGTTGCCGTCTCGATGCTTCCATCCGAACGGCGGGCCGGTGCTCCGACCACGGCGCAACAGATGACCGGCTCCCGGTCGGTAAAGGTTACGACTGCGCCGACGATGATCCGGGAGTGCTCGAACCCTGCCGGTGCCCGGTAGGTCCAGCGCTCGCCTGCGCGAAAGATCGGAGGTGTCGTCATGCGCCCCGCCCCAGCCGCTTCGAGAGGAAAACCGTGCCGGCAAGATCCGCCAGGATCAACCCTCGGCGGCAGCCGTTCTGGGGAAAAGGAGCTGAAACATCAGAAATCTGGCAGAGGCGCCACGCCGCGCGTCATTCCAGTCGGTCCTGGCGGCCGCTGGTCCCGGCGTATTCGAGCTCCGGAGCATCGGCCAGGCAATCAGCCGGTCGGGTGAGCTGGTCCGCCCGGTCCAGAACGAGCGCGGTGCAGTTTGTCTTCACCAGCCTGCCACTGTCGGAGCGCGTCACAGCAGGAAGCCTGTCGGCCAGCTTTCGCGGAGCTGTCGTGATCGATCCCGTGTATTCCGGCGCCGCTCCGCGCGCGAGCACACCCAGCCCGGGTCCATACCCCGCCAAGCTCCAAAAGACCGTCGCAAGCGCGAAACCGACGACGCTCCAGGTGATCGCCGCGCGGCGCGTGTTGGCCGGACCGGCTGGGTCGCGATAGGGTTGCCTCAGGATTCCCATGGAGTTTTGTCCCGCCAAGCGAATCTGTTGCGTTCTGGCGCCATGATGCTGGATCGCCACCACACCGCAATGGCACTGAGGTTACAGTCGCCCGGCCTGACCATTTCTCCACCGAAATCTCGGCGTGTGTTGCTGTCAAAGTGCACGTGAGCCTGGAAGCATCGACCGGCCGCTGCCGGCACGAACGGGTGGCACGTACATGCGGTTGGCCCGGCAGGAGCTGCGGCGCTCGTTGCTGCCGCACCGGCGGAATTCGCCTTCGCGCGAAAAGCAGATGCGCACCTCCCGCAGGCGGTTGCCCGAGCCGCGGCAGTCGACGGCGAGCATCTCCAGCTTCAGACCAGGATTGGCCTCGAGGAAGCTGTCTGCAACCTCCTGGGGACTGACGAAAAATGGCGCGGCCGGGGAGCGGAAGCGCCGGGGAATGCTGATCTTCTCATAGAGCCGCCGCGAAAGGTCGTAATAGCCGGCCGGGTCGAGCCCGGTGCAGGTGCCATGCTTCCGGTACTCGTGAATGACGAGCCGCGGGCTCGGCATGATGTCCAGCATCCGGTCGATGATCCGCTGTGGAACGAACGGCCGCTCTTTCGTCGGGCAATATTCGGGATAGCCGCGCTCGTACTGCGGCCAGAGGCCATGCAACACGAACGCGTAAGGGCGCGCGGTGCGCCGGCACTGCGGGTCGTTGTCGTTCGCGGCGAGGCTCGCGCAGTAGGTCGGGCTCCAGGACAGCACCAGCGTGTAGTAGTCGAACGCCCCGGCGCGGTGCTCCGGCGCGCGGCTGCGCTGCGCAAAGCCGGGTGAAGTCATGAAGAGGGCAAGGCTCAGTCCAAGGAGGATCGACGGCCGGAGAAAACGTATTGCGGCTTTCATGGTCCTAGCTCAGCGAACGTTTTGCGATGGGTTCAGGTGCTAGCGAGGCGCTGGAGGATGCGGGCCCAGCTTCGGGCACCTTTGCGGAAGCTCGTCAGATTGTATTTCTCGTTGGGCGAATGGATGCAGTCGTCGTCGGTGCCGAAACCGATGAGAAGGCTATCCATGCCGAGCTGATTTTTGAACGTGGTGACGATCGGAATCGAAGCGCCCGAGCCCATGAGGGCGGTCGGCCGCTGCCACTCCTCGGCGAGTGCCTCGGCAGCCGCCTGGAAATTCGGCGCATTCGGATCGAAGGCGATTGCGGCGTTGCCGTGGACGGAACCGAACTCGACCTTGCAGTCGGGTGGGATTCGCTGCGCAAGATAACTCTGTAGGCTGGCGATGATCTTCTCGGGGTCCTGCCCGGCCACGAGCCGGCAGGTGATCTTGGCCGAGGCGCGCGAGGGAATGATGGTCTTGGTGCCCGGGCCCTGATAGCCACCGGTGATCCCGTTGAACTCGAGCGTCGGCCGCGCCCAGAGCTGCTCCAGCGCTGTGAAGCCCTTTTCGCCTGCGGGGACGCTGAGGCCGACCTCGCCAAGAAAGGACTTTTCGTCGAACCCGAGCCGGCTCCACAGCTCGGCCTGGCTCTTCGGGACGTCTGCCACGCCGTCGTAGAACCCGGGCACCGTTACACGGCCATCATCGTCGTGCAGGGCAGCCAACACGTGCACCAAGACCCGGATCGGATTGGCAGCGGGGCCACCGTAGAGCCCTGAATGCAGATCCCTGCTGGCCCCGGCGACGACGACCTCGGTGCCGGCGAGGCCCCGCAACATCGTCGTGATGCCCGGGGTATCCTTGTCCCATTGGGTGGTGTCGCAGACCAGCGCGAAATCGCAGGTCACCTCCTGGGCATGCTTCTCGAGAAAACCGGGCAGGCTCGGAGATCCGCACTCCTCCTCGCCTTCGAGCAGCACCGTGACGGCGACCGGAAGCGCACCCGCGACCTGCTTCCAGGCGCGCGCGGCCTCGAGGAAGGTCATGAGCTGACCCTTGTTGTCCTCCGCGCCGCGGGCGACGATCACTGTCCCGTTGCGCGAATCCTCGGCCAACCGCGGCTCGAACGGCGGAGCGGTCCACAGCTCCAGGGGATCCGGGGGCTGCACGTCGTAGTGCCCGTAGAAGAGCACGTGCGGCATTCCCTCCGGGATCTCCTTCCGGTCATGCCCCACGACGATCGGGTGACCCGTCGTCGCCCGCACCGACGCCTCGAAGCCGATCTCGCGCAGCTGGGCGGCACACCACTCGGCAGCCGCCCTGCACTGATCCTTATAGGCCGGGTCGGTCGAGATGCTCGGTATGCGCAGGAACTCAAACAGACGCTCGAGAGCGGCGTCCTGTGAGCTGTCGAGTGCGTCGAGAACGGCGGAAAGCTGGTCGGCCATTTTCCTGTGGGCTCGCTTCGGTCGTGCTATCGCGGCCCCAAGAGTTGATCGGCTGCGGCGCTCTGTCAAAGGAAAGCGAACTCAGGCGAGCTCTTGCGCGTTTGCTCCCGGCCGCCCGGGCGGCTATTCAGTGGCGGCCGACATGTGAGCTGCTGCAGACGAAAGGGCCACCGAATGAGCGACTCTCGTTCCGAATCCGCCAAGCAGCACAAGTGGGTCTACCTGTTCGGAGCCGGCCGGTCGGACGGTTCTGCGGACATGCGAAATCTCCTCGGCGGCAAGGGCGCCAACTTGGCGGAGATGGCAAGCCTCGGCCTGCCGGTGCCGCCGGGCTTCACGATCTCGACCGATGTCTGCACCTACTACTACCAGAACGGCCGCACGTTGCCGGAAGGCCTCGATGCCCAGGTCGAGAGTGCGCTGGGCATCGTAGGGGATGCGGTCGGCGCCGTATTCGGCGATGCGCGCAATCCGTTGCTCGTATCCGTGCGCTCCGGCGCCCGGACGTCAATGCCCGGGATGATGGACACGATCCTCAATCTCGGCCTCAACGATCAGACGGTCGAGGGGCTCGCGGCGCGCTCGGGCGATGCGCGCTTCGCCTACGACAGCTACCGGCGCTTCATCCAGATGTACAGTGACGTGGTCCTGGGCGTCGACCACGGCGTGTTCGAGGACATTCTCGAGAGCCACAAGAACCTGAACGGTTTCAGCACCGATACGGAGCTGGCTGCTGAAGACTGGCGGGAGGTCATCGCCGCCTATAAGGAGGCCGTGGAACGCGAGACGGGCCAGCCCTTCCCACAGGACCTGCACACCCAGCTCTGGGGGGCCATCGGAGCGGTGTTCGGATCCTGGCAGAATGCCCGGGCCATCACCTATCGGCGCCTGCATCAGATCCCCGACTCGTGGGGGACGGCGGTTACCGTGCAGGCCATGGTGTTCGGCAACATGGGCGAAAGCTCCGCGACCGGCGTCGCCTTCACCCGCAACCCCTCGACCGGCGCCAAGGAGATCTACGGCGAATTCCTGGTCAACGCTCAGGGTGAGGACGTCGTCGCTGGCATCCGCACACCGCAGAACATCAGCGAGAAGGCACGCATCGAGGCCGGCGACAGCGCGCCCTCGCTCGAGGCGCTCATGCCGGACACGTTTGCGCAATTGAAGGACATCTTCGCCCGGCTCGAGGCGCGCTACCAGGACATGCAGGACGTCGAGTTCACCATCCAGAACGGCAAGCTCTGGATGCTGCAGACCCGGTCGGGCAAGCGCACCGCGAAGGCCGCGCTGAAGATCGCTGTCGATCTCGCCAACGAGGGCGTCATCAGCCGCGAGGAGGCGGTCATGCGGATCGATGCCTCCACGCTCGATCAGCTTCTCCATCCGACCATCGATCCATCGGCTCATAAGCACATCATCGCGCGGGGGCTGGCTGCATCGCCGGGTGCGGCGTCGGGCGAGATCGTGTTCAACTCCGATGAGGCGGAGGCGTTGAAGGCGAAGGGCCGCGAGGTCATCCTCGTCCGCGTCGAGACGAGCCCGGAAGACATCCACGGCATGCACGCCGCAGCTGGCATTCTGACGGCCCGCGGTGGCATGACGAGCCACGCCGCTGTCGTCGCCCGCGGCATGGGCCGGCCCTGCGTGTGCGGCGCCGGCCAGCTCCGGATCGACAGCAAGGCGGGCCAGATGCTTGCGCCCGGTGGCAAGGTCTTCCGCGCTGGCGACATCATCACGATCGACGGCTCCACCGGCGAGGTGCTCGATGGCAAGGTGCGCATGCGGCAGCCGGAGTTGTCGGGTGATTTCGCCACGCTGATGGCCTGGGCCGATGCCGTGCGCAAGCTCGGCGTCAGGGCCAATGCCGACACGCCGCGCGACGCTCAGCAGGCGCGCCAGTTCGGCGCCGAGGGCATCGGCCTCTGCCGCACCGAGCACATGTTCTTCGAGGCGGACCGCATCCTCGCCATGCGTGAGATGATCTGCGCCGAGGACGAAGAGGGCCGGCGGCATGCACTCGCGAAGATCCTCCCCATGCAGCGGGCCGATTTCGAGGCGCTGTTCGAAATCATGGCCGGTCTGCCGGTCACCATCCGTCTGCTCGATCCGCCGCTGCACGAGTTCCTTCCTCGCGAGGAGAAGGAGCAGACAGCCGTCGCCGAGGCGCTGGGAGTGCCGGTTTCCCGGATCAGGACGCGCGTCACGGAGCTGCACGAGTTCAACCCGATGCTGGGCTTCCGTGGCTGCCGCCTCGCCATCCGCTATCCCGAAATCACTGAGATGCAGGCGCGCGCCATCTTCGAAGCGGCGGTCAATGCCGAAAAGAGGACCGGCAAGGGTGTGATCCCTGAGATCATGATCCCACTCGTCGCCTACAGGAAGGAATTCGACATCCTCCGCGACGTGATCGTTGCAACGGCGGAGGCCGTCGAGAAGGAGACCGGGGCCAGGCTGCAGTATCAGATCGGCACGATGGTCGAGCTGCCGCGGTCGGCGCTGCGGGCCGACGAGATTGCGGAGGGCCATAATGGTGCCGAGTTCTTCTCGTTCGGCACCAATGACCTGACCCAGACCTGTCTCGGCCTTTCCCGCGACGATGCAGCGCCAATCCTCGAAAGCTATCTCGGTCGCGGCATTTTCGAGACCGATCCATTCGTTTCGTTGGATCGCGACGGCGTCGGTGAGCTGGTCCGCATCGGCACGGAACGTGGCCGCAAGGTGCGGCCGGATCTCAAGATCGGCATTTGCGGGGAGCACGGCGGCGACCCACACTCTGTCGCTTTCTGCCACGAGGTGGGGCTCGACTACGTCTCCTGCTCACCGTTTCGTGTTCCCGTAGCGCGGCTCGCGGCGGCCCAGGCAGCCATTGCAGGGCGCGTGACGCCGAAGGAGGGATGAGCGCGGGGGATTGCCTCGAAGGAGTTTTTTGAACGCGACGTAAGACTGCTCTTCGCCCTATGCGAGAGGATGCCGGCGCTTGCGAAAAAACCCTCTGTTGGCTAATGCATTGATTTGTCTCAGGCGTGGACGGGAAATCATGAATCTCATCACTCATGAAAAGCAGGAGGTCGTCGACTGGCGGCCAGGCGTTGCAACGCGCATGCTGGTGTCGGCCGTGACCGGCTCCGCGCAGCTTTGCGTTTTCGAGCAGTACTGCGACCCGGGACTCGGAGCGCCGACACATTTGCACGCCGTCGAAGAGGTGCTGACGGTGGTCGCAGGCAAGGCGGAGATATGGGTCGGCGGCGACAAGATTCAGGCTGGTGCCGGGCATTCGGTCATCATTCCGGCTGGTGTGAAACACGGCTTCCGGAATATTTCTGAGAACGAAATTTTGCATATGCGCGCGACGCTCGCATCGCCGATTTTCGAGGCGAGCTATGACGATCACAGGGAGCAGTCCCGGCGTTACGTTCCGCAGGACTGAGGATCGCACCGGGTTTAGCGGCATTGTGCCTGCCGACTCCGCGGAGTCCACGAGCACAGTCCTGAATAGCGCATCGAGAGCACGCAGCCTCGCGAGCACTTTTCTCTTTCGAGCAATCGCAATCTCCTAACCGTCAGCCGTGCACGTCGCGGGCAGGTATCGTGTTCGCGGATTGCCGAGCGCGTGATTCGAGCGTCGGCGTTGACGGGCCGCGCCGCGCCCTGTACTGACATGCAGGTAAGTATGCTGGGAGCGTTCGAGGTCTGGAAATGAGACTTCCGGGGAAGATTGCCATCATTACCGGGGCGGGGTCTGGCATCGGCCATGAGACGGCGAAGCTGTTTGCAAGCGAGGGTGCGACGGTCGTCGTCGCCGATCGCAACCGGGATGCGGCGGAACGCGTGGCCGCCGAGATCGTGAACAATGGCGGCAAGGGGTCTGCCGCCAGGGTGGACGTCACGCGCGAAGCCGAAGTCAAATCGTTGATCGAGGGCGTCGCGGCCGAGCACGGCCGCCTCGATATTCTTGTCAACAACGCGGGCTACGGATTTGCCGGCACCGTCGTCACCACGACCGAAGCCGAGTGGGACGCCTTGATGGCCGTCAACGTGAAGGGCGTGTTCTTCGGCTGCAAGTACGCCATTCCCATCATGGAGAAGCAGGGTGGGGGCGCGATCGTGAATACAGCCTCCACGGTCGCCGCCGTCGGCATCACCGACCGTGCGGCCTACGTTGCCTCCAAGGGTGCGGTGGCGGCATTGACGCGTGCGATGGCGCTTGATCACGTTTCGGCGAATATCCGCGTCAACTGCGTCGCTCCGGGTACGATCGAGTCGCCTTACTTTTCGGAAATTTTCGCGAAAGCGCCAAATCCCGATGAGCTGCGCCGCAGTCTGGAGCAGCGCCAGGCGATGAACCGGCTGGGCAAGCCCATCGAGATTGCGCGCGCCATACTGTTCCTGGCCAGTGACGAATCTTCGTTCTGCACCGGTACGATGTTGGTCGCAGACGGTGGCTGGACCGCGCGCTGACGACGACGCTGAATTAAATCACAGGATGATCTCGGATGTATGGACTTGAAGGCCGTAAGGCGATTGTCACGGGTGCCGCCCAAGGCATAGGCCGGGCCATTGCGGAACGGCTTGTCGCGGAAGGCTGCGACGTCGGCATATTCGACCGGGATGCCGATGGCGCGCAGGCCACAGCCGCTGCGCTCAAGACTGGAACGCGCAGGATAGCGGTGGCGAGTGGTGACGTTTCCGTCAAGGCTGATGTCGAAAGGGGCATGGCCTCTTTAAAGGCTGAGCTCGGACCCATCGATATACTGGTCAACAATGCGGGGATCTGCCCGATCGGCGAGCTCCTCGAAATGCCAGAGGAGCAATGGCACGCAACGTTCGGCGTCAACGTGAACGGGCTGTTTTACGTCTCGCGCGCCGTTGTGCCGGACATGATCGCAAGGCGGCGCGGCGCCGTCATAAATCTCGCTTCATGGATGGGCAAGTCCGGTGTCGCCAGCTATGGAGCCTACTGTGCTTCGAAATTCGCGGTCGTTGCGCTGACGCAAACTCTGGCCTCGGAGATTGGGGAGCACGGCGTTCGGGTCAATGCCGTCGCGCCGGGCCTGATTGTCGAAACGAGAATGCGCGAAGAGTCTGAGGTGCACCGGCGCGCCATGGGATTGTCCACCGCAGAAGATCGGGCAAAGACGATCCCTTTGCGTCGCGCCGGGTTGCCGAGAGACATTGCCAATGCGGTGGCGTTCCTGGCTTCGGATGAAGCGGATTACATTACGGGCGAGACGATCAGCGTGACGGGCGGAAGCTGGAACGACTGATTTTTTTGTGGGCGGAGCGCGAGCACACCCCGCGATTTGAGAATCTCGGCGGACGACAGCTATGGCGAAAACTCTCCCGCGCCTTTTTTCGCCTGGCAGCATTGGGCCACTCACGCTCAAGAACCGCGTAATCATGCCGTCGATGACGACGCGCAGGGCGGACGCGGAGGGGTTCGTCACAGAGGCTGGGATCGCCTATTACAAAGCGCGGGCCAAAGGCGGCGTCGGTCTCATAACCGTTGAAATGGCCTCACCCGAGCGGGCGGGAAAGCACCGCCATTTCGAGCTTGGCATCTATGACGACCGCTTTCTGCCCGGGCTGAGGCGGCTCGTGGATGTCATCCACGAAGAGGGGGCAAAGGCCTCGATCCAGCTTGGCCATGGCGGCGGGCACACCCGGATCGATATCTCGGGCGAAAAGCCGATCGCACCATCGGCAGTTCCGCATTCGGTGCAGGAGGGGCATACCGAGGTCATCATTCCCGAAGAAATGACCATTTCCCGGATCGCACAAACAACAGAGGCGTTTGCCGATGCCGCGCGACGCGCCGCTGCTGCCGGCTTCGATGCCGTCGAAATTCACGCGGCACACGGCTATCTCATTTCGCAGTTCCTGTCGCCCAAGGAAAACCAGCGTCAGGACAGGTATGGTGGCAGCCTGGAAAACCGGGCGCGTTTTGCCCTCGAGGTCACGACCGCGGTGAAAAAAGCCGTCCCCGATCTCGCGGTCATTTTCCGGATGAACGGCGATGATTTCTTCGAGGGGGGCATGACGGCGGACGAGGCCGTGGAGGTGGCCAAATGGGCCGCAGACGCAGGTGCGGATGCCATACACGTGACCGGTGGGCACTATCGCTCGCAGCCGACCGCGGCCATCATGATACCGCCGATGTCCACGCCGCCGACGCCGTTCCTCGGTTTCGCGGAAGCCGTGAAGCGTCGGGTGCGCGTTCCTGTCATCGCTGTCGGTCGTTTCGGAAATCCCTCTACGGCCATTTCGGTCGTCGAGGAGGGGCGGGTCGATTTCATTGCTCTTGGCCGGCCGCTGCTCGCCGATCCTGACTGGGTCAACAAGGCTGCCGAGGGCCGTCAGGTCCGGCTTTGCCTCGCCTGCAATACGTGCGTGGATGGCATGCGTACCGGCCGGCAGCTCCATTGCCTGGTCAACAGCCGCACTGGTCGCGAGCTGGCCTTATCGGACAGGCCGCTGCGCCGCAACGGTGAGCGCATTGCGGTGATCGGCGCGGGACCAGCGGGTCTGACCTATGCCGCGCTGATGGCTGAAGCGAACGAGGTCACGGTCTTCGAGAAGGAAGATGAGGTCGGTGGAGCCTTCCGCTATGCCGGGTTGGCCCCGCTGTTTCAGGACGTCGAGGCAAATCCCGACAGTCTGCTGGCGTATGTAGAGGGCCTGCGCACGGAGTGCGAAGAGAAAGGCGTAGAGTTCCGGATGGGCTGCGACGCGCTGATGGACCCGAAGCTTCTCGAGAGTTTCGACCATGTTGTGATCGCAACCGGGGCGCGGTATCGCTGGGGGCTTGGAGGCGTGATCAAACGCCTGCTGGTCTCAGGGCGCGTCCGCCGCGAGCCGCTGGCCCGGTTTGCACGAAGTGACCGATTCAGAAATTGGTTCTATTACAGGCTGCGGTTTGGAACAGGTCGCGATGCTATCGGACGGTTGTCGGGCAGCCGTTCCGTCGAGGCGATCGGAGATGCGGTAAACGCTGGGAAAAGCGAGGCTGCCATCATGAGCGCCTATGCTGCCGCTTTTGGACCACTCGACGAGACCGCTGAAGAGGCAAGGACGCATAGCGCAAGCGGGTGAGAACTGTGGAGCTCGGTATGAAAGAGCGGATCAAGGAGATCGCAGTCGAGCTCCTGGTCCGCGATGGCTATCAAGGGTTTCGCTTCCGCGATCTTGCAGATCGGCTGGGCATTACCCGCGCGAATATCCACTACTACTACGGCAGCAAGCTGAACCTGGCCGAAGAGGTCATCGTGGACTATGTCCGCGCGACACTTGCCGCGTGGGAAGAGAATTGGAGGAGCGACAAAACCTTCGAGCAGAAGATCCGTGGCATGATGGAGTCCAACCGCCAGCGTTATCTTCGCTTCAATCCCACCGGCACGACCGGGCACCCATGGAGCCTGATCGGCCGCATGCGCATGGAGCGGGACGTCATCGGTCCAGAAGCCCGCGCGGCCTTGGTCGAGTTCGGCGTCGTTCTCGAAGACCTCGTGGTCAAGGCCATCGAGAAAGCCATTCAGGAAGGCGAGCTTTCTCCCGAGATCCCGATCCGCGATATCGCATTACAACTCGTCGCCATCGCGAACAGTGCGGGACCGATAACCCAGGATGGCGGCTCGTTCGACCGCCTGGAGCAGCTTTATCTGTCCTTCGCCCGCATCGTGGACCATGCCTACGGCCGCAGGCCTGGGCGAAAGCAAGGCCGCTCGGAGGTTGCCAAAGCCGCCAAGCGAAAGCGGCCGTCACAGCCACGTTCAGGCGCTACGGTCGGGACGTCTGGCGAAATCGAGCAGAAACAATCTGCGCGCTAGAACTCGGCCGCATCTTCCTCGTCGAGGGTGCGGCGGCGTGGGCGGTGGGGCAGCGGAGGTAGCAACAAGAGCACCACGATCGCCGGCGGAAAGAGGAACGACCACGCCATCCAGAACGAGTAGTCGCGCTTCTTCAGACCGGCAAGCAGGCCACCGATCACCATCGAGCCGAACGCAACCAGGCCCCAGTAAACGATGACCTGTATCATCCCCTCCTCCTACCGCGCCGGGTGGTGCGGGTGCCGTGTCAAGGAACCGATATCGCGGGCCTAAGCCGTGCCCGCCAAGTATGGCGAAACGGCGGGCAGCGCTCGCAGCGATGACGCTATGCCATCGTGCCGACCTCGATGTCCAATCCGATGTCCAGCACCGTCGCCGAGTGGGTGAGGGCGCCGACCGAGATGAGGTCAACCCCGGCCTCTGCTATCGCGCGGACCGTATCGAGGTTGACGCCGCCCGAGGCCTCGGTGATCGCCCGCCCCGCAACGATGCGGACGGCCTCCGCGAGCTGATCGGGCGTCATGTTGTCGAGCAGCACCGCATCGATGCGATGCTGAAGCGCCTCTGAAAGCTGATCGAGCGTGTCGACCTCGACCTCGATCTTGACCATGTGGCCGACGCGGGCCCGTGCTGCAGCGACCGCGGGACCGACGCCTCCCGCAACGGCGATATGATTGTCCTTGATGAGAACGGCATCGAAGAGGCCGATGCGGTGGTTCATTCCGCCGCCTGCGCGCACGGCGTATTTCTCGAACGCCCTGAGCCCGGGTGTTGTCTTCCGTGTGTCGACGATCTGGGCACGCGTGCCGGCGACGGCGTCGACATAGCGGCGGGTGAGCGTCGCGATCCCGCTCAAGCGGCCGAGAAAGTTGAGGGCGACGCGCTCGGCTGTCAGGAGCGCGCGGGCATTGCCGCTGACACGCGCAATGATCTTGCCAGGTTCGACCGTCCCGCCATCCGGGACGAGAACATCGAACCTCACCTCGGGATCGAGATGCCGGAAAGTGGCCGCGGCGACCTGGAGACCGGCGACTATCCCCGGCTTGCGCGCCGCGAACACGCCCGATGCGATCGCCTCCGGTGCGATGACGGCGTCCGTCGTCACGTCACCGGCGAGGCCGAGATCCTCCGCCAGCGCGCCGGCGACGGTGCTGGCAATCAATGGTTCGGGCAGGCGGAGATCGAACGCGCTTCTGGGCATCATGTGCATCAAATCCTGTCTGTCGTTGCGCCGATCACGGAGGCGAGCTCACCAGCCTTCAGGGCCGACCTGAGATGGAGGCCAGCCAGTGTGATCGCGCTGCGCCTTAGCCATTGCGGGTCCGCCTGCGGATAGTCGCTGCGGTAGTGGCCGCCCCGGCTTTCCTTTCTGCGCAACGCGCACTCCGTGATGAAGCGCGCCGCGATCGTGGCATTCTCGATCACGGGGTCACCGTCGGCGGCCTCGCCGACGGACTCCAGGATGGCCAGCGCCTTGGTCAGCCCTTCGGCGTTGCGCTCGACTCCGACGTGGCGGGACATCGCCGTACGGATGACGCGAATGGCCTCCTCGCGGGCTGCAAAGTCGGGCAGATGCGTGGTTCGCGTCCTGGTAACAGCGACGCGCGTGGTCCTGCCGCGCTCGAGCCTGCCAATGTCAGCGGCGACCCGTGCGCCGAAGACGAGCGCCTCGAGCAGGGAGTTGGATGCAAGCCGGTTCGCGCCATGGAGTCCTGTGCAGGCGACCTCTCCCGCGGCCCAGAGGCCGGGCACGCTCGTGCGGCCCAATGCGTCGGTGCGGACCCCGCCCATGTGGTAATGCTCGGCCGGCGCAATCGGGAGCGGCTGGGTGACGGGATCGAGGCCTGCGGCGCGGCAGTATTCGAAGATGGTCGGGAACGTCTCGGGAAAGCGGGCGCCGATGGCTTCGCGGCAGTCGAGGAAGGCGCCGCGACCCGCAGCGATTTCGCGGAATACGGCCCGTGCGACAACGTCGCGGGGGGCGAGCTCTGCATCCGGGTGCTGATGAAGCATGAAGCGCTCGCCCGCGCCATTGATCAGCACCGCGCCTTCACCGCGCAGGGCTTCGCTCGCCAGCGGCGCAGGATCGAGGTTCACGTCGAGGGCCGTGGGGTGGAACTGGACGAACTCCGCATCCGCAATGGTTGCGCCGGCCCGCGCTGCGATCGCGATGCCTTCGCCGCGTGCATGCGGTGGGTTGGTCGTGACGGCGTACAGCCCGCCGATTCCGCCCGTCGCCAGCACGACGGCGCGCGCGCCGTCGAGCACATAGATCGCAGATGGGTCATCGGCACGGGCGAGATTGACGCCCGTAACCCGGTCTCCGGTCTTGTTCAGAGACAGGGCCGTGTAGTTCTCCAGAACCGTGATCGATGGAGCCTGCCTTACCCAGTGGATCAGGGCTTGCATGATGGCGCGACCGGCACGATCGCCGGAGACACGCACCACCCGGCCGGCTGAATGAGCGGCTTCGCGCGAGAGAACGAAGTGCCCTTCGAGATCACGATCGAACGGGACGCCGTAGGCCAAGAGATCGCGTATGCGGTCCCGAGCTTCGCACGCGACGATGTGAGCCACGTGCTCATCGACGATGCCGGCGCCGGCGCGGATGGTGTCGGCAGCGTGTGCCTCAGGCGTATCGCCTTCACCAACGGCTGCCGCGATGCCACCTTGCGCCCAGGCGCTCGACGTGCCCTCGCCGAGGGGGGCCGGGGAGATGAGCGTGACTGGAGCCGGCGCGAGCTTGAGGGCGGTGAACAGGCCGGCGAGGCCCGCGCCGATGATGACGATATCGCCCCCAGCAGCTGGCTGATTTACTTGTCCGCCCTTGATCATCGAGGTGTGCTCGAGCCGCCGCGGCTGAAAGGGGAACGCGCGGCGGCTCTGAAATCCTCAGTTGGTGAGATTGATCATGCGCTCGACGGACCGGCGCGCGCGCTCGGCCACGAGCGGATCGACGGTCACCTCGTGACGCATGTAGAGCAGGCTCTCCAGGATGTTCTGCAGCGTGATCCGCTTCATGTGCGGGCAAAGATTGCAGGGCCTGACGAACTCCGTCGTGGGTGCCTCGGCGGCCACGTTCGAGCTCATCGAGCACTCGGTGACGAGCACCACCTTGGCCGGCTTGTGGGTCTTCACCCAGTTGATCATGCCTGACGTCGAGCCGGCGAAGTCTGCCGCCTTGAGAACGTCGGGCGGGCACTCGGGATGGGCGATGATCTTGAGGCCAGGATCAGCCGCCCGGAATGCCTCGAGCTCCTCCGCCGTGAACCGCTCGTGGACCTCGCAGTGCCCCTTCCACGTGATGATCTCGACATTTGTTTGCGTCTGGACGTACTTGGCGAGGTATTCGTCCGGGATCATGATGACCCGCGGCACGCCCAGGCTCTCGATGACCTTCACGGCGTTCGCCGAGGTGCAGCAGATGTCGCTCTCGGCTTTCACTTCGGCCGATGTGTTGACGTAGGTCACGACCGGCAGGCCGGGATAGGCCTCGCGCAGCATGCGCACATCCTCGGCAGTGATGGAGGATGCGAGCGAGCAGCCCGCCCTGAGGTCCGGAATGAGGACCGTCTTGCTAGGGTTGAGCAGCTTCGAGGTCTCGGCCATGAAGTGCACACCCGCCTGCACGATCACCTGTGCATCGGTCCGCGCTGCCTCCTTGGCAAGCTGGAGGCTGTCGCCGCGGATGTCTCCGACGCAATGGAAGATCTCCGGCGTCATGTAGTTGTGCGCCAGGATCACGGCGTTGCGCTGCTTCTTGAGATCGTTGATGGTCTTGATGATCGGCGCGAACTGCGGCCACTCGAGCGGCGTCACGACCTTGGAGACCTTTGCGTAGAGAGGCTCCATCTCGCGCGCCAGTTCCGGCGTGAACTTCAGATCGGGCATTGGCAGGGCGTCGCGACTCTTGGCAGCCGGGGCGCGGATTTCGGTTTGTACCGTGGCCATTTGGGGATGCTCCCTCGCGGTCTCCACAGAAATGCTCATTTTGAGCATTGTAGTGGCATGAAGAACTCCGGATAAACCGGTTGGATATGCTCGCCCTGAGCATTGCTTGTGCGGACTTAAGATATGACAGTTGGCCTCCGATTACTAGAGGTGGGTTGATCTGCTCGCGGAGTGCAGGGATGCACTTTTCGCGGACCGCCGCCGTCCGTTCACTTATCCTCGCCACCGGCCGTCAGGAGCAGAGGCTCTGACAGTTGCGACCACCCGGGCTGCTTCCATCCTGTGGACACACGGGAAATTGCCCGGACCAGGCTGGATCGTGGGACGGAGCTTGATCCAGTGGTTCCGGCGGCTCTATCAAACCCGCCCGGGCTTCACGCGGACGCCGGGGGCAGGGCGTTCGAGCAGGACCTCGCGGCGGAATCGATAGAGCCGCGCCGGCCGCCCGCCGGTCTTGGCGCGCACCTCGCCCGTCGGCTCGACGAGTCCGGCGCTTTCAACGAGCCGCCGGAAATTCTGCTTGTGCAGGTGTGGCCCGAGGATCGCCTCCACGGTCTTCTGCAGTTCGAAAAGCGTGAACTCGTCTTCCATCAGCTCGAATACGACCGGCCGGTATTTGATCTTGGCGCGTATTCTGCCGATGGCCGTTGCGAGGATCCGGCGGTGATCGAAACGCATGGGAGCGCCGAGGCGCGGCAGGTTGCCCCAGGTGAGCGCTGCCTCGCGGCCATCGCGGCGGGCCTCCTCGACTAGTCCGGCGTCGTAAAGCAGCTCGAAGCGCTCGAGCACCTTCTCCTCGTCCCAAGTCCCGCCGTAGAGGCCAAAGCACATGCGGAGCCGATCGGTCCGCTGGATCGGTCGGCCGGACGAGGAAAGAGGAGGCCGATCCGCCCAGGCCATGAGCTTCGGCTCGATCACCTCTGTCAGGATCGCCGGCTTGCCGCCCCGCCAATCCTCCCACGGGAAGTAATCGTACCAACTGCGCCACTCCCAGCGATCCGAGTCACCGCCGGGGCCGGGCCGCGTCAGCGCGAGATAACCAATCGAGACGACGTGCGGGCCCGTATCGCCGGGCTGCGCGTGCCGGCCACGATCGCCGAAGGTGTAGAGCTGCTCGACGTAACCGAGCTCGAGTCCGGTCTGTTCGGCCACCCACGAGCGCAATCCGATTTCAAGGGTGCGGTGCTCAAGGGGAGAAAAAGGCCCAAACGGAAGCGATTCAGCCTGATCGCCTTCGTGCGAGCGGACCACCAGGACCACCGGCTCGTCCATTCGCACGGCTAGAATAGCTGCGTTGAGGCCGATCTCGACCGCTGCCACCTCGTGCCGCTCCCGTGGTTCGCTCGCGCGCGCTGACGGCCGTGTCGCCTGCTTCAGGTGAGCTTCGAAGGTCATCGCCGATCTCCTTCGCGCCGCAGTACTGAGGGATCGTGGCGAATTTGGGTATCGCGCTTTTCAGAGGCCTTGGGCTGTTGCCAATTCCTCACGGATCGAAATGCAAGGGCAGCATAAAAGGGCGGCCCTCGGTTGCCGGTTCCGGCGGCCCCATTTCTTTTATCGCGTGAAGCATGCGACCGCGCCGACCGAGCATGTCATCGGCCAGGCGAATGAGCAAATTATTGGGGCAGGCTGTCGGCGAAGCGCGCCTCAATCGCTGCGCCACCAGCCACTCCGGCGTTTCAGGATTTATGGCGCAAAGCGTGATAAACGCCGCAGCCGTGGAACGGCTAATCCCCGCCCAGCAATGGACGACCAGCGGTCCTTGCCTATTCCAGTCTCTGACATAGCGGAGCAGCGCCTCGACGTGCGCCTCACATGGATGCACCAGGCCCTCTTGCGGCGCCACGATGTCGTTCACGGCAATGCGCAGATGATTTGCAGCGTCGATGCCAGCTGGCGTTTCCAGCATTGTGTGCTGGTTGATGAGCGTAATCAGATGGCGTGCGCCCGTTTCGGCGACGACATTCGGCACGAAACTGAGCGGGCAAACATGCAACCCGACCGGACCCGAACCGGAAGGAATTTTCTGAGCAGCCATTTGCTGAAGCTAAATCGCACCGAAATGCGGCGTAATGCGCTGCGCCGAACCGATGCTTTTCTCATGAGCCACACGACTGATGCTTCTCATGAGCCACATTGGCGGGCGCTGGCAAGCCACTGCGGCAAAATAACGGAATTGTGATGCCGGCGCTCGCCGCTATGGTTTGGGATTGCGGTGTGGTGAGCCGAGATTGACGCCGCTGTCGACTGGCGATCCGCTCGTATCGGCAGGCGCTCCGCCGGTTCCAATTCCCGGGCGGTTGTTCGGATCGAATGGCGTGTCCGGTGAGCTGGGCTGCGGAGAGACGGACGCTTCCAGGTAGCTGTCGGTGCCTGGCTCTATCGGGTTCTCCCTTTCGTGCCGCGTCGGCGGTGGCGGCGCATCCCGGCGCCGGCGCGCGCGCACGACCAGGGCGTTCTCCACGCGGGTGACGCCCTCCGCCTCGAAGGCAATGACCTCGGCCATCTGCTTCGTGAGCTCGCTCGGCACGCTGCCGCGCAGGATGACATGTGCCCCCTGGACATCGACCTCGATATCCGACGCGTCGATGCCGGGGTCGTCCGCAAGTCTGCTCTGCACGTCATCTCTGATGTGATCTGCGGCAGGGCGGCCACTGCTGGTCGATCCTTCCCCGCTCAACCTTCTTGTCTCCCAGCCCATCGTCCTTCTGCTCCATCCCATTTCCCGCGCAGGGGCAGCTAATCAACGCCGGCCCTGCAGGTCGGTTGCATGTGGCCATTTTCCGGAACCCTGACAAGCAGGTGGCGTTTCGAAAGCGAGTGCGTTTGAGGCCAAAAACCCAAGGACTTTCGATGATAATTTCCGAGGTCATGACCCGAGAGGTCGAGGTCATATCGCCCGATGCGAGCTTGCGCGAGGCGGCGCGGAAGATGGACGAGCTCAATGTGGGTGTCCTGCCGGTGTGCGACGGGCAGAGGCTGGTCGGTATGATCACCGACCGGGACATCACTGTACGCGCCACCTCGATTGGCGAATCTCCGGATGTGACCCGGGTTGATGAGGTCATGTCCGAGGAGGTCTGGTGGTGCTACGAGGACGAGGATGTCGAGGACGTCGCGCGGCGCATGGGCGAGAAGCAGATCCGCCGCATGCCTGTAATCGACCATGATCACATGCTGGTCGGAATCGTCGCGCTCGGCGACTTGGCGACCGACCGCGCCCCCGGCACGCAGAGGGCGCTGCGCAAGATCTCCGAGCCTTCGGAGCCGGACCTGTCGGGGACCCTATCGGACCGGCGGGCCGATCCGGCCCACTTTGCCCTCCTGGAAGACGTGGCTGAGGAGCGCCCCAGCCGCACCGATGATGTCATTGCCGAGGACGTTTTCAGGGGACTGGATGCGGCAGAGGAGATCGACGTTGCCGAGATCGACATCTACGTCGATCACGGTGTCGTATCGCTCAACGGAACGGTCGACAATTACGCTGCCCAGGAGCTGGCCACCAAGATCGCCGAGGGCGTCGAGGGCGTCACCAGGGTCGACAACAACCTTCGGATCCGCACCGATGCCGGCGTGCTCCCGGACGTCAGGTTCAAGGGCCTGCGGACAGCCAAGTAATTGTTGCTTCTTCAGCTTACCTGCGGCGCCCAGCGCCGCAAAGCGAAGTGGACCGGAGCGAAGATCAGCAGCGGATAGCCTGCCATCAGCATCAGCAGCCACATCCACTGCGGCATGATCGTCTGAGGCTCGGTGTCGCTGAATCCGTAGACGTAGTTGATGTTGCGCGCCGTACCGCCAGGGTCGGGGCTCGGCGGGGGCAGCAGAAAGTACGAGATCAGAAGGACGCCCCAGGCCAGGACGGTCCACGCCCAGAAAGCGCGGGCCTGATAGCCGAGCCGCCACACCAGGAACAACAGCAGGGCCGGCAGCCAGATGTGGAATAGCGACAACGCGCGCAGATAAAACGGATAGCCGGAATCGAACATGTAGCCGGTCATTCCCGTAATCCTGCCCCCGACTGCAACGGCGACGAAATCGGCGATCCACAAGGCCTGCGTCGCGAGCGTTCCGACCGCGGGCATGGAGGCCAGCAGCGGGCTTTCCAGCCAGATCGCGGCAAGCACGAAAAACAGCGCCAGATCACTGAAGAAGAGAAAATTGGCCGGTCCGTAGTGGTGCCAATAGATCGGCACCAGCAGGGCCATGAATGCGGTATAGGCGAGCTTCAGCCAGAGTGGGATAGCTCGGCCGCGTCCTCCATCTAGGGGTGGCGGGTCGCGCATGTGGTCGAGCGGCGCTATTGCTGCCGTCGCGTCATGAATGCCAGACGCTCGAACAAATGCACGTCCTGCTCGTTCTTGAGCAGCGCGCCGTGGAGAGGTGGGATCAGCTTGCGGGGTTCATTCTCCCGCAATGTCTCGGGACTGATGTCCTCGTTGAGCAGCAGCTTGATCCAGTCGAGAAGCTCCGACGTCGAAGGCTTCTTCTTCAGGCCCGGCACCTCTCGAATGTCATAGAAGATCTTCAGCGCCTCGGAAACGAGGCGTCCCTTGAGCCCCGGGAAGTGGACTTCGACGATGGAACGCATCGTCTCGGGATCAGGGAACTTGATGTAATGGAAGAAGCAGCGGCGAAGGAAGGCGTCGGGGAGCTCCTTCTCGTTGTTGGACGTGATGATGACGATGGGGCGGTTGCGCGCGCGTATCGTTTCCCCTGTCTCGTAGACGAAGAATTCCATCCGATCGAGCTCCTGCAGCAGGTCGTTCGGAAACTCGATGTCGGCCTTATCTATTTCGTCGATGAGCAGGACGGGGCGGACCTCCATCTCGAAGGCTTCCCAAAGCTTGCCGCGCCGGATGTAGTTGCGGATGTCCTTCACGCGCTCGTCGCCCAGCTGGCTGTCCCGCAGACGGCTGACGGCGTCGTACTCGTAAAGGCCCTGCTGTGCCTTGGTGGTCGACTTGATGTGCCACTCGATGATGGGGACACCAAGGGACTTCGCCACCTCGATGGCCAGCATGGTCTTGCCCGTGCCAGGCTCGCCCTTGACCAGCAATGGTCGCTGCAACGTGATGGCCGCGTTCACCGCGACGGTGAGATCCTTGGTGGCGACGTAACTGTCCGTCCCCTCAAATCGCATCAGCAACTCCATACATCATCCGTCCGGCCCAGAGGTCGGGCGAGCTTCGAAAGCGAGCCCCTGGCGAGCGGGGACATTAGAGATGAGGCCCCGGTCCAGCAAGGCGGGGGTATCAGGCGCGTGGACACAAAACTGCGCCACCTCCTGGCGGGGAGGTGGCGCAGTCGGGGTGCTGGAGGCACCCGCGGACGGCTGTCGTGCCGCGCGGCGCGGCTGCAGACCCCGCCTGCAGCGATATGGGGTCGCGCACGCCCGGCGATCCGCGCCGTCCTGTTGCCCGCCGGCCGCGTGGGCCGGCGGGGCGCCCTACGCGGGTGGCGAGGCCCGGGTGGACGCTGCGCCAGTCTCTCCAACGGCCCTGAAGATGGCTTGAAACCGGAGGCGAAAACTCGAGTAAAATGCGTGCAAACTCAGCCGAGTCCGGTCTTCGTGCTGCACCCCGTTCGCCAACTGCTGACGACAGCAAGGGGAAATTCTTGACTTGGCTAGTTGTCAGGCTAAAAGCGGGACAAACTTGTCATGCTCAGTATGCGCTAGTTGCGTCACTGCGCCAGAACGTCCGCAGGCCAAACATGAGCACTACACAAGATCGGAAATCGGTCGCGAAGACCAAAGGCAAATCGGTGAAGGTGGAGGAAGCAACGCTGTCCAGCCTGTTGCTGCCGGACGACTATCGCCCGTCGGAAGACGAGCCTTTCATGAACGAGAGGCAGCGCGCCTATTTCAGGCGTAAGCTGTTGGCGTGGAAGGAGGAAATCATACTCCAGACCCGTGAGACACTGATGGGTCTGCACGAGGACTCGACGCAGCATGCCGACCTTGCCGACCGGGCGACGTCGGAGACGGATCGGGCGCTCGAGCTGAGGGCGCGCGATCGCCACCGCAAGCTCATCGCCAAGATCGATGCCGCCCTCGCCCGGATCGAGGATGGCACTTACGGGTACTGCGAGGAGACCGGGGAGCCGATCGGTCTGCGCCGGCTCGATGCGAGGCCGATCGCCACGCTGAGCCTCGAGGCCCAGGAGCGCCACGAGCGTCGCGAGCGGGTCTATCGCGAGGATTGATATTTCCAGCTACGAGGCGGGGCTGGTATCTCCCGCCTCAACCTCCTGCTCCCTGCGGCGCGCCTCGAGGGCGCGTGCGAAGACCTGCTTCACGCCGTCCAGGTCGCGCAGGTGGATATCGTGTTGCCGATAGGGGATCTCGATCCCGGCGTCCCGGAACGCCTTGGCGATGGCCAGCCGGAGCTCCGACTGAACGGTGAGTCTGCGCATGACGTCGGGCACGAATGCGCGCACCGAGAACATCATGGCGCTTTCTCCAAAATCCTCGAACACGATCAACGGCGCGGGCTCTCGGAGCAGGGATGGCGAGCGATCGACCACATCGGCGAGGATCTTCATGACCTGCTCCGGATCGGCCTTGTACGAGACGCGGACGGACACGATGAGGCGGCCGATCAGGTTGCGGTGCGTCCAGTTCATCACCGTGCCGGTGATCAATTCGGAGTTCGGGATGATCAGACTGGAGCGGTCGAATGTCTCGATCTCGGTCGCCCGCACGTTGATGCGCCGGACGAAGCCCTCCTGGCCGTTCACGACGATCCAGTCGCCGACCTTGATGGGGCGCTCGATCAGCAGGATGATGCCGGAGACGAAGTTGTTGAAGATCGCCTGCAGGCCGAAGCCGATGCCGAGCGAGAGGGCGCCGGCGACGATGGCCAGCTTCGTGAAGTCGAGCCCGGCGTACGAGAGGGCGATCACCAGAGCCAGGCCGACGCCGGTGTAGCCGACGCCCATCAGCACCGAGTGCGCGATCGACCTGTCCACGCGGGCCGGGCCGAGGACCGACCGGTCGAGCCAGCGCTGGACGACGCGCGTCGCGAACAGCAGCACGAAGAACAGGGCGAACGAAAGCAGGATGCGCCCCAGCGAGATCTGGAATTGGCCGATCTCGATCCCGACGATGCCGAGCCTCAGCCAATCCAGGAAGTCCTCGCGCGTGTAGCCCCAAGTCAGCAGAAGGAGCGGCAGGGCAGCGAGCAGCAGGAGGAGCTCGACGAGGAGGACGAGCAGGCGCGTCAGATAGCTGGTGCGATCGTGATCGAGACCGAGGCGCGTCTCGAGGATTCGGCCCATCGGGCGCTCGCCGTCGGTCATGACGACCGCGACGCGCCGGATCACCAGATGGACGGACAGGATGAAGAGCCCCAGGCCGCCGATCAGCATGACCTGCGTCGTAATGAATTTTCCGAGGGCGACGTATCCGGCCAGCGTGGTCGCGACAATGGTAAGTGCTGCGAGCGCGATCGGTATCTTCAGCCAGCGCGGGCGCGACCGGGACGGCGCCTCGAGGAGTGCCGCCTCGCGGCCGGCGAGGGGAACCCGCGTGAACGCGATCAGCAGGGTGGCGAAAGCAAGGCTCGTCGCCGTGGCCTGCACCGCCCCGATCTCGATCGGCAGGTAAAGCATGCGCACGACGTCGCCGAGGAGCAGGTCGAGAGCGATCAGGCCCGCAAGAAGGTTCGCCAGGAACAGCAGCTTGGGCGCGCTCGCATCGGCAATGGCGATCAGCGGCTGCCCGGAAGCCGTCGGGGAGAGGACAGCCCCGGCCAGCGCCCGAATGATCTGAAAGACCACGAAGGCGCGCAGCGCCGAGAGCGCGAGCTCGCCCGCGGTCACGGTGAGCAGCCCGAGCCAGGCGAGCCCGACGTAGCCGACGGTCGCTGCTGCCAGCGGCGGAAACGCAAGGCCGGCGGCGAGCCAGAATGCGTCGATCGCCCGCGGGAAATACTGCCTCAAGGCGATGGGACTCTCATGAATTCTGCGCCGGATATGGGAAAGCGGCAACTTGAACAAGGCATAGGCGCCGACGGCAGCAGCCAACACCAGCCCGAGGCCGACAAGGTTCGATCCCGCGAGCCGCCACCACTCGGCCGCCAGTCTCGCGATCTGCCGCCCCGTGCGCGGCAGCTCTGCCGCGAACGCCTTCCAGGTCGCTGGCGAGAGGGGGCTTCCCGAATGGCGTACGAGGTCACGGGCGAACAGGGCTTGGCGTAGCCGCTGCACGTGGCCGACGAGCTGGCGCGAACGGACCAAAGCCAGCTCGACTGTCTTGACGGCACCTTCAAGCTCGGCCTGGACGGCTGTGAGCCGGCTGCGCTCGCTGGCAATTGCCGGCGCCTCCGGGGCCGCATCCTTGTCAGGGGGTGGGCCGAGCTTCTGGACTTGGGCCTTCACGGCCGCCAGGCGGGGCCGCAGGGCGTCGATCACCTGCTGGGCTTCGACTTCGATCCGCTCCAGCTCGAGGCGCTGGGCCGTGAGCCCGTCCTCGCGAGACTTGACCCGCTCGATGCCCTTTGCGGCCGACTCGATGTCGGATGCGACCCGCGCCACCCTCTGGGCGAGCTCGGCAGGAAAGAATGACGGAGCCGATATCGCTGCCGGCTGGGCGGACGTTGGGGCGGCAGCCTCCCCCGTTCCCACGGTCTCCTGGGCAAGCGTTGCGGTGAGCAGACCGAAACAGCCTGCCAGGACGATGATCAGCCGGGTCAGCCCAAGCACCATTTCTCAGTTCCGATCAACGGCCATCCCCGATTGCTGCTTGAGCCGATCGCCGGCCGCTCCAGACCACCATGCAGACGTCGATGCTCACGCCTTGCCCACGGCCTCCTGGAGGGACCGCGCCGGCCGTTGGAACATCGGCTCTGCTGGCTCGGCCATCGGGCTCTGGCTGCTGGGAGCTTCCGGCGGCTCGATCCCGGTCTCGATGACCACATCCACCGGCCCGCCTGTCATGATCAGATGCTCTATTCCGTCCCGCCGGATCAGCAGCAGCTTGCGCCGCCCGTCCACGTTCGCCTGGTCGACCACCTCGAGACGCTTCGGCGGACGCGGACCGAAGAAGTTGCCGGAGAGCGCATCCTTCAGTGCGCTGCTCGGCGAACCGGTCGTGAAATACCCGCGCAACAGCAAACCGCTCACCACCAGGAGGGCGGCGATGAAAATCACGAAAAGCAGCCAGTACAGGATTTCCATTTGGCTCGACGCGGGCGCCCCCGCGCTCCTCTCGATCTGCTGGTTGGAGGCGTGCACGTTCTCATGGCGCCGCGAGGGCGGCCACCGCCTCGCCCGCTCGGCATCCGTTCGCACCCCCGCCGTTGCAGCCAGTGGTATAGCGCGGTTCTTGAGGCAGATTAACCAAAATGGAGCAACAACTCGCCCCGCGAGCCATGACTATGCCCCGACAGATGCACGACGGCGTCGGACAGGCGGCAACGATATCTTTACCGGGATGACCGAAAGCTTGAAATCAGCGCGGTTCCGAAACGCCATTGCGCAGATTTGGCCACGCTGAAGTCCGGCTTCGTGAACCGGTGTAAATGTTGTGCGTAAGAGTAGCTTATGATGGCCGGCAAGACTGCCCTCCCCCAGAATCAGCTAATTTCCCCGATCATGAGGGAAATCGAGGCGCGGCAGGGATCTTTGGCGGCTGACGTTCCCCTGGTGAGTGCACGTTCCGGTGGGGGTATGGTGGCCCTCGTTGCGGTTGCGCTCGCGGGGAGCTTCGGCGCGCTCGCGATTCTTTCGGCAGATTTCAGCGAGCCTCTGCTGCTCACGGCGATGGCGTTTCTGGCCATGCTGGGCGTCTTCTTCCTGTTCGGGTTGGCGGCCGGTCACATCAGGATCGCGGAGCCGTCGGCCGACAACAGGATCCTGAGTGCCCTTGCTGCCAGCTTCGAGGACGGCCTCTGCGTCACGACGCTCGAAGGCCGCCGCATCTACGCCAACCGCGCCTTCGACGATCTGGTCGGTCCCGTCGAGTACGATCACGTCAGCGCGCTCGAGTCGCTTTTTGCAGGCGAGCCGCAAGCGGCCGAGGCCCTGTTCCGGCTGGCGCGCGCGGCAGGTCGTGGCGAGAACAGGACCGAGGAGTTCCGTCTTCGCACCATTGCCGGTGGCCAGCGGCAGTCCCGCTGGCTTCGCCTCGGGGTCACGCGGATCGGCATGGGGCAGGGGGACGAGAACGAACCGCTGGTCTTGTGGCGTCTCGTCGATATCACGGACGAGCGCCGGCGCGAGGTCGAGACGGTCCGCGCGCTCGAAGCGACACTCGGCTATTACGAGTCCATGCCGCTCGGCCTCATGGTGGCTGGCGAGGATGCGAGCATTGAGCACCTGAACGGCACGTTGGCGACTTGGCTCGGGTTGAGCGCGGTCTCGCTGGCCCGGGGCCTGAAGCTGACGGACATCGTCTCCGGTGACGGCGCGCTCCTGCTGAGAGCCCTGGCGCGCGACGCCGATGCCGGTGCTGCGCGCCGGATCGACCTCGACCTTGTGTGCGAGGACGGCCGCAGCTGGCCTGCCACGCTGATGGTCGTGCCGCGCGCCGGCGATGCAGGGTTCGTGGCCGCGGTTCTGGAGCGGGCCGCCGAGGAGGATGCAGCCGGCTTGGACCGCACGGCAGAAGAGCGTTTCGCCAGGTTCTTCCAGTCCGCCCCCTTCGGCATCGCCACCGTATCGGCGGATGGAAAGATCGCAAGCGCCAACACGGCCTTCGCCCGGCTGATGCTCAATGGCCGCGCTGGCCGCGGCGACATGGCCCTCGACGTTCTGACCCGAAGCGTCGATTCGGAGCGCCGGGCGGAGGTCGCAGCAGCCCTCGACGACGCGCTTGCTGGCAAGGCCAACATTCAGCCGCTGGAGATCACCGTCGGCGACTCGCGGGAATTCACCAGAAGAGTCTTCTTCAGCGCCCTCACGAGAGGCTCCGCGGCCGAATCGGCCGTGCTCTACGTGATCGACGCCACCGAGCTCAAGGCGCTCGAGTTCCAGTTCGCGCAGAGCCAGAAGATGGAGGCGGTCGGCAAGCTCGCCGGCGGCGTCGCGCACGACTTCAACAACGTGCTGACGGCCATCATCGGCTTCTCCGACCTGCTGCTGCAGACCCATCGGCCAGGCGATCCCGCCTACCAGAACATCATCAACATCAAGTCGAGCGCCAACCGCGCCGCCGAGCTCGTCAGTCAGCTGCTCGCTTTCTCCCGTCGCCAGACCCTGCAGCCGGAGGTGCTGCAGCTCAACGAGATCGTCACCGACACCTCGGTGATCCTGAACCGGCTTTTGGGCGAGAAGATCGAGCTGAAGATCCTGCCGGGGCGGGACCTGTGGTACGTCAAGGCGGACCGCTCACAGCTTCAGTCGGTGATCGTCAATTTGGCGGTCAACGCACGCGATGCCATGCCGGACGGCGGGCGCTTGACCATCCGCTCCCGCAACATCGGCGAGCGCGAAAGCCAGAAGCTGGAGCCGCAGAGCCTGCCGATCGGCGAGTACGTGATGATCGAGGTCGAGGATACTGGCCACGGCATGACACCCGAAGTGCAGGCCAAGATCTTCGAGCCGTTCTTCACGACCAAGAGCGTCGGCAAGGGGACCGGTCTCGGCCTTGCGACGGTGTATGGCATCGTCAAGCAGACCGGCGGCTACGTGTTCGTGCACAGTGCGCCCGGCAAGGGGACCACCTTCCGGGTTTACCTGCCGCGGCATTTCCTTGATGCCGAGGGTGAGGCGGATCTTGCCGGCGAAAAGGCGGCCAAGAAGGAGCGCGAGTCCGATCTGACCGGCGCTGGCCGGGTTCTCCTGGTCGAGGACGAGGATGCCGTCCGCGGCTTCGCGGTCGAGGCGCTGAAACGGCAGGGCTACGAGGTGCTGGAGGCGACGAGCGGCGCCGAGGCCATCGAGTTGGTGAGCAAGGCAGACCGGCCCATCGACATCGTCGTGAGCGACGTCATCATGCCTGAAATGGATGGGCCCAGCATGTACAAGGTGCTGCGGCAGAAAAATCCCGGACTGAAAATCGTGTTCATGTCCGGCTATCCTGATGATGCTTTCAAGAATGCGCTCGAAGCCGATGAGACGTTCACATTCCTGCAAAAGCCTTTCTCGCTGGCGCAGCTTGCGGCCAAGGTAAAGGCGGAGCTTGGGCGCTAGGCCGGCTCGGTGGTTCGCGCGGACCAGGGTTTTCCTTCTGGTCGGCTTAGCCGAATCGGCCTAACCGCCGCAGTCACCCGGAGTGGTTTCTCTCTTGTGCCGAAGCGCAGTGAGAACATTTCATGTATCCGATAGGAAAATCTGAGTGAAATCAACCGTCAGTTCACCCTCGACAGATGAGAACAAATCGCGTACATTGGGTTAACCAATTGCCGATCTGAAACCGCTGCCATAGGGTGACGCCGATGCAAACACCGCATCTCCGAGTCGTCGAGGGAGACACAATGGACAAGCAGAAGGCGCTCGAAGCCGCCCTGTCGCAGATCGAGAAGAATTTCGGCAAAGGCTCCATCATGCGGCTCGGAGCGCATGACCGCTCCATCGACGTGGAAGCCATTCCAACCGGCTCGCTCGGCCTCGATATCGCCCTCGGCATCGGTGGCCTGCCGCGCGGGCGAATCATCGAGATCTATGGACCGGAATCATCCGGCAAGACGACGCTGGCCCTGCATGTCATCGCGGAGGCGCAAAAGCGCGGCGGCATCTGCGGCTTCGTCGATGCCGAGCACGCGCTTGACCCGGTCTACGCCCGCAAACTCGGGGTGAAGGTCGACGACTTGCTCATCTCCCAGCCGGATACGGGCGAGCAGGCGCTCGAGATCACGGACACGCTGGTCCGCTCCGGGGCAATGGACGTTCTTGTGGTGGATTCGGTCGCGGCCTTGACGCCCAAGGCAGAGCTCGAGGGCGAGATGGGTGATTCTCTGCCTGGCATGCAGGCCCGGCTCATGAGCCAGGCGCTGCGGAAGCTCACGGCTTCCATCTCCAAGTCGCGCTGCATGGTGATCTTCATCAATCAGATCCGGATGAAGATCGGCATCATGTTCGGCAACCCGGAAACGACCACGGGCGGCAATGCGCTCAAGTTCTATGCCTCCGTCCGGCTCGACATCCGCCGCATCGGTCAGATCAAGGATCGCGACGAGGTCGTCGGCAATCAAACCCGCGTGAAGGTCGTCAAGAACAAGGTGGCGCCGCCCTTCAAGCAGGTCGAGTTCGATATCATGTACGGAGAGGGCGTCTCCCGGACCGGCGAGATCATCGACCTCGGGGTCAAGGGGGGAATTATCGAGAAGTCCGGTGCGTGGTTCTCCTACGACGGCCAGCGTATCGGGCAGGGGCGTGAGAACACCAAGGCATTCCTCAAGGAAAATCCGCAGATTGCGAACAAGATCGAGCAGGCGATTCGCCAGAATGCCGGTCTGATCGTCGATCGGCTGCTGGCCCAACCCGAGGAGAACGAGGCGATCGAAGCGGTCGATGGGCCGGAGGAGCCGACCCCCGCAGTCGGTCGCGGCCGGAGATGATGAACGCCCTCGGAAAGTCCGGGCACCGGCATTGGTTACCTGCGCCGGCATGTCACGCGTGACAGGGTGGGCAAGCTAAGGCAGGCTGCCGGCGAAGCTAAAGGCATTTGGTTCACGTGTTCATCGACGCGCATATCTATCTCGGTGTGGCTTTGGCAGGGCTCGTGAGTTTCCTGAGCCCGTGCGTGCTGCCCCTCGTGCCGCCGTATCTCGGCTACCTCGGTGGTACGACGATCAACATGGCCGCGTCGCACGAGACGAAGATCGACCCCGCCGTCTGGCAGCGCGTGGTGCTCGGATCGGTCGTGTTCGTCCTCGGCTTCACGACGGTATTCGTTGGCCTCGGTGCCGGTGCCTCGGCCTTCGGTCAAGTCATCCAGACCTACCGGAACGAGCTGTCGATCGTCGCCGGTGCGGTGATCATCATCTTCGGTTTGCACTTCCTCGGCGTGCTACGCGTCCCATTGCTCTATAAGGAGGCGCGTTATCACGGCGAGGTGCAGGCGACGGGTCTCTTCGGCGCCTACGTGATCGGGCTCGCTTTCGCGTTCGGTTGGACGCCCTGCGTTGGCCCGATTCTGGCTACGGTGCTCGCCTTGGCCGCCAACGAGGCCAGCCTTGGCAAGGGTGTGCAGCTTCTGTTTGTCTATTCTCTCGGGCTCGGCCTCCCATTCATTCTCGCCGCCGTTGCCATTCGGCCGTTCCTCTCGTTCCTCCGGCGCTTTCGCCGGCATTTGGGGGCGATGGAGAAGGCCATGGGTCTCCTCCTGGTCGTGACCGGCATCATGTTCCTCAGCGGCTCGATGAATTGGCTCGGCCAATGGATGATCGAGACCTTCCCGGGGTTGGCGACGATCGAGGAGCAGTTCACGCCCAAGAACCTGCAGATCGACATCATGAAGCAGGGGCTCGGGAACTGAGGTCGGGTGCGGATGACGGGAGACCGACACTCTGTCCCGGCGCATCGTTCAGCGACAATCATGCCTAAGAATGTGAGGACGTGAATGGCTGAGACACTGCCTTCGCTTCCGATTGCGATGACGATCGCCGGCTCGGATAGCTCCGGGGGCGCGGGCATCCAGGCGGACCTCAAGACATTCACGGCATTGGGCGTGTACGGCGCTTCGGCTTTGACGGCGCTGACGGCGCAGAATACACGCGGTGTTGATGGCGTGATGGCTGTTCCGCCGGCCTTCGTGACAGCACAGCTCGACTCCGTACTCTCGGACCTCACGGTCGGCGCAACCAAGACAGGCATGCTGGCCAACGCCGGCATCATTCTGGCCGTTGCTGATTCTCTGCAGTCTTGTCCCGAGATCCCGCTCGTTTGCGACCCCGTGATGATTGCGACGACTGGCGACGTGCTGCTCGAGCCGGACGCAATCGATGCTTTGAGAGAGCGGTTGATTCCCCGCGCAGCCCTCATCACGCCGAACATTCCCGAGGCTGCCCGGTTGCTCGGTTGCGAGGAAGCGGGCGACGTCGACGAGATGGCACGGCAGGCAGAGGCGCTGCGTTCGCTGGGCTGCGGCGCGGTGCTGCTCAAGGGCGGCCATAGCAGCGGAAAAATGGCCACCGATCTGCTGGTGCACTCGGGTGGCATGACTCGCCTCGAAGCACCCCGGATTCCGACAAGCAACACGCACGGGACAGGCTGCACGCTCGCGGCTGCCATCACGGCGCTTCTGGCGGCAGGGGAAAATCTGGAGCAGGCTGTGCGCCGTGCCAAGACGTACGTGTGGCGCGCGCTTGAAGCGGGTGCCGGACTTCGCATCGGCCACGGCTCCGGGCCGGTCGATCACCTGTTTGCGATCAGACGCCAGCCCATGCCGGCGTGAGAGATCGAGACGTTTGGTTCCGGAGACCTGACCACCTGTTGCTTTTCCGCACCGGTTCCCCGGTAATCAGTTCTCACCCAGTTGTCGGCCGCGCCGATAAATGCCAGTGTTCCCTGGACAAATTCGCTCACGGGGGCATGACCAGCGCCGGACTGGGGGAGACCCGGCGCATGTGAGCTCGGGGGGAGAGCCGGACATGGTCTGGCTCTATCGAAGAACCGGCCCGGTCTATCCGGGCCGGTTTCTCTTTTTCACGAGCGGATGTATCGACGATACCCCAGCGGGCATCCGCGCAAAGCCAAAATGCAGGTGGCGAAATGCCGCCGAAATGGGCTAATCCGGTGTTCGATGGGCCGGCGTCTCAGGGCGACGCCGGCCTTCTGCTGAATGCGCCGCATCAGACCACAGTTTCTCTTACTTGGAGCTTGGCACCATGGAGCCTCCCCTGCCGACATATGAAGATGTCCTCGCCGCCGCCGAGCGCATCGGAGGGCTCGCGGTTCGGACCCCGCTCATCGAGCACCCGGTCCTGAATGACCGGGCCGGCGGCCGCGTGCTCCTCAAGCTCGAGACTTTGCAGCGCGTCGGCTCCTTCAAATTTCGTGGCGCCTTCAACGCGATTTCGAAGCTTGACCGCACCAAGTACCCCGGCGGGGTCGTCGCTTGCTCATCGGGCAATCACGCCCAGGGTGTCGCCGCGGCGGCTATGATGTGCAGCATGGACGCGCTGATCGTCATGCCCAAGGACGCGCCGGAAATGAAGGTGGCGCGCACCAGGCGCTACGGCGCGGAGGTGGTGGGCTACGACCGCGAGACCGAGGACCGCGATGCCATGGCGCGTGCGCTCTGCGCCGAGCGCAATGCTGCGTTCATTCCGCCGTTCGATCATCCCGACGTCATCGCCGGCCAGGGCACCGTCGGCCTCGAGCTTATGCAGCAGGCGGACGCCATGAACGCCAAGCCTGATCTGGTCCTTGCGCCATGTTCCGGCGGTGGCCTCGTCACCGGTGTGGCGCTTGCTGTCCAGCATTTCAATCCGGCTGCGGAGGTCTACAGCGCAGAGCCGGAGGGCTTCGACGACCTCGCGCGTTCGCTGGCGAGCGGCAGCCGGGAGCGGAACGAGAGGATGTCAGGCTCGATTTGCGATGCATTGCTCGCTCCGACCCCAGGCGAGATCACGTTCGCGCTGGCGAAGCAGAGGCTCGCGGGCGGAGCTGCCGTCAGCGAGGACGAGGTGCGGGCAGCCGTACGATTCGCATTCGAGGAGCTGAAGCTGGTTGTCGAGCCGGGTGGCGCGGCGGCCCTTGCGGCGATCCTTGCGGGCAAGGTGCCAACCGTCGGCCGCACGGTTGCCTGCGTGCTCTCGGGCGGAAATGTCGATCCCGCATTGTTCTCCGAAATCATCGCAGCCTGATCCGGACAAAAAAGATCCGAGCAAAAGCTCGGATCTCTTGATTTGAGACCGGCGTACGTTGTCGCTCAATCCGAGTCGATGAGGTCTCCAAGGTCGGCAGGCTTTCTGCCGTCGTCCGAGTTCGACACCCCGTCCAACTCGTCTGTGGGCGGCATGATCTGCTCGGTCAGCAGAGCCGTCATGGATTCGACCTCGTCCGATGGCGGCGGAGGAGCGTCGTCGAACTGTGACTCGTGGTCGATCGTCTCAAGGAGCGCATTGAGGCGCGCGCAGGCGGCATCGAGCGCAACGGCGAGCTTCTGCGTTCGCTCCGACTCGAGCGCCTGCCGGACGCTCAGTGCGTAGATCGCCGAAGCCTGCCGGGCAATCTTCTCGCAAGCTTCGGCATTGATGTCGTTGGCTTGAAGCGTCCAGGCGAGCTCGTGCAGATCCTCGGCGGCCCGCAGAATGCCGTCGGCCGGCGCGTCAGACGGCGCCTCGGCGTCGACTTTCGGCGGCCGCGCGAGCATCTCGGCGCGTGTGTCTATGATGAACCGCTTCAGCTCCTCGATCTCGTTCTGGAGCTGGCCCAGGAGCGCAGGCGGCTGCCGGATCGAATTCTGCAGGCGCTCGATCGCCATTTCGAGCATAGCGCTGTCGAGCCGCCGCGCCCGCCGGCCGTGCTCGGCCAGAAACCAGCGGCCGCGCGGGTTGTTGAGCAGAGCCGACTCGATGGCGCGATATTCCTGCTCGACGTCCATCGACATCTGGGCATACGACTGCTGTTGCTGCATGGGGCAAATCCGATCACTCGCAAGATGCTGTTTTCCAAGAGATACGCCGATTCGATGGTGAGGAATCCGGTCTGGCTGATTCGTCCAAAGGCCTTTTTGCCTCCCTGGCGCTCATGAGCCTGTCCACGACCTCGCCACGCGGGTTCAGCCGGCGCCTGTCGTTTTTCTACGCGGCGCTGTTCGTCGTCTACGGTATCCAGCTCGCTTACTTTCCCGTCTGGCTCGACTGGCGCGGACTCTCGGCCGCTGAAATCGGGATGGTGTCGGCGGCGCCGTTGTTTCTGCGATTGGCCATCGGGCCCACGGCGGCGTTCCTCGCCGACCGGTCCGGGGACCGGCGAAAGGCCGTTATCATCGCGGCGAGCTGCGGTTGTGCCGCCGTGCTCGCGTTGAGCCAGTCGCATCTCCTCCTGGCGGTCGCGCTCTTCACGGCAATTTTCGTTGTCGCGTGCCAGACCACCGGGCCGATGGCCGAGGCGATCGCGCTGTCGGGGGTTCGCGAGCTCGGCGTCGACTACGGTCGCATGCGGCTTTGGGGATCGCTGAGCTTCATCGCCGCGACGTTCGCGGGCGGCGTCCTCGTCGAGCGGTTTGCTGCGCCATCCGTGATCTGGATGCTGGCGGCAAGCACGGGCATGCTCGTCCTGACGTCCTGGATGCTGCCCTCGCAACAGCCCGCCGGAGCGGGAAGCGCTGCGGCCGGAGCAGGCAGCCGGCTCACGCTCGCAGATGTGACCAAGGTTGCCGGATCGCGCCGGTTTCTGCTGTTTGTGTTCGCAGCGGGTGTGGTGCAGGCGAGCCATGCCCTGTTCTATTCTTTCGGCGTGTTGCACTGGCAGACGCAGGGCATCTCGACGGCGACGATCGGCGTGCTCTGGTCTGTGGGCGTGATCGCCGAGGTCATTCTGTTTGCCGTCGCTGGGCGCTACCTGAAGCGTATCGGCCCAGCGGGTTTCATCATTGCTGGTGCTGCGGCAGCGGTGGTTCGCTGGGGCGCCATGGCGCTCGATCCGGCAATCGGCCCGCTGTTTGCTTTGCAGGTGCTGCACGGGCTGACGTTCGGAGCCACCCATCTCGGGGCGATGCACTACATCCACCAGACCGTGCCGCAGGAGCAGGCTGGGACGGCGCAGGCGCTCTTTTCTGCGGCGACGGGCGGCGCCGCCATGGGGGCGGCGATGTTGCTGGCCGGCCTGCTCTATGGGCCGTTCGGGGGGCTCGGTTATCTTGCCATGATGGCCATGGGCGGTGCCGGGCTCATCGCAGCCGTTGCGCTCAGAATGCAGCCGGGCGGGTCATAGCTCGCGCCGTACGTCCGGCTCAGCCCCAGAGCCGCGGATCCGGCGGGGATATCATTCCGTCGCGGATCTCGAGGCCCCACTCGCGATCGCGGGCGAGCAGCAGTGGGCCGTCGAGGTCGGCCCAGTCGGCAAGCTGGGCCACAAGTACGGCGGGCGCCATCGCCAGCGAGGTCGCAACCATGCAGCCGGCCATGATGCGGAACCCGAGGCGCCGGGCTTCCCGGGCCATGCGCAGCGCCTCCGTCAGCCCGCCGGTCTTGTCGAGCTTGATGTTGACCGCGTCGTACCGGTCCCGGAGCGCGAGAAGACCGTCTGTCGTGTGGGCCGACTCGTCGGCACAGACCGGAACGGCCCGAGCAACAGTCGCGAGCGCGCCGTCGTCACCGGCCGGCAGCGGCTGCTCGATGAGCTCGAGCCCGGCCTCGGCGGCGACTTCCATCAGGTGCCCCAGGTCCGACGGCTGCCAGCCTTCATTGGCATCGGCTACGAGACGTGCATCCGGACGGGCCTGTCGCACGGCGCGCATGCGATCGGCGTCTCCGGGCGCGCCGAGCTTCAGCTTCAAGAGCGGCAAATGCGGGACGCTGCGCGCGGCCGCTGCCATCGCCTCCGGGGTGTCGAGGCTCAGCGTGTAGCATGTGAGGACAGGGCGCATTGGCGCGAGGCCCGCGAGCTCCGCAGCGGATCGGCCGGATCGCTTCGCCTCGAGGTCCCAGAGCGCGCAGTCGAGCGCGTTGCGCGCTGCACCAGGGGGCCAGCTGTGTTGGAGGCTACAGCGGTCGAGATCAGCAGGCGCAGAGCGAATTTGCGCCAAGGTTGCTTCGGGCGTCTGCCCGTAGCGCCCATAAGGCACGCATTCGCCACGGCCGGTGACACGCCCATCCGAGAGCCTCACGACCACGACCCGAGCCTCCCGCTTGGCCCCGCGGGAGATGACGAAGTCGCTGGCCAGCGGCCAACTCTCGATGGCGGCTTCGATTTTCAGCTTTTCCATGCCGACGCACTTGCGCGCAGGCAGGGCGGCCGTCAAGAGAGACGGCCGCTCGCGTGGGCGAGAAACAGGTAGACGCGCCCGGTGTCCGATACGAGCTGGCTGGCGAGCAGCCTGGCACTGCCCTCCTGGCGTTCCGTCTCGCGCAGCGACTGCTCGAACTCGTCGAGGTAGCGGTCCACCATGTTCTGGAAGGCCGGGTCGGTCCTGTAGCGGCGGCTGACCTCGTCAAATGCGGCCCGGCCCTCGTTCGAATAGATGCTGCGCACCATGATCCCGCGCTGCCCGGCCCGGAACCGGGACCAGATGGCGGATGCCGTGGCCTGGTCGAGCGCCCTCGACAGGAGGTCGACGTCGATGGAAAGCGGCGCTGGCGCCGGCGGCGGCTGCTGATGCCGCAGGCCGCTTTCATCCTCGCGCGAGGCGCGGGCCAGTAGATCGCCGAGCGACCAGCCGTCGCGACTGTCGGCAGGCGAGCTTTCGGCGCCACTCGCGGAATTGATCGCGGCCGCCTTGCGCTGGCGCTGCCCCAGCTCGTCGGCGAGGGTGGAGGTGAGCGAGCTGAGAGTCCGCTGGCGTTCCTGGGGCGGGGAGATCGGAGTGAGTGCGCCTCCCGGGATGGGCTCGCGCGCGGGCATGGCATCGCGGCGCGCCGCCTCGCGGGCGGTGAGATTGGTCAGTTCCTCCAGTGCGCGGACCTGGTCGCTGAGCGCCTTGCGCATGATTTCCGACCCTTCGCGCGTCGCATGCGGCAGGCTCTCGATCATCTTGCGCAGGCGCGCCTGCTCTGATGCTAGCTCCGCGGCCGCCCGCTGCGCCTGCATGCGCACTTCCGAAGAGGTCGCGTTGAACTGGGTCTGGAGCTGAGCGAGCTGCTCGGTGACCTGTCGCGAGACTCGCGAGAATCTGGAGATCAGCTCGTCGAAGGCGCGATCCGCCTCGACATTGGCGGCGAGCTTCATGCGCTCGATCTCGGCGATGGCCGAGCGCGAGCGCGCTTCCGCGCCCTTGGTCAGCTCCTGGGTCAACTGGCGCGCACGCTGCTCCGCCTGGGTGAGGGAGCCTTCCAGTGACGAGGAGGCGCCATACATGAGCTGGCTCATCTCCTCGGCTTTGCCCGTCAGCCGCTCCAATGTCTCGCTGAGCTGCTCGTGCCGGCTCTGGAGGGTGGCGTCGATCTTGTAGTTGGCCGCCTCGAGCGAATTGGCAGCCATCATGATGGACTGCCCCTGGCTCTCGAACCTGTTGGTGACGCTGTGGATTTGCGCGAGCAGGTTCTCCGAGATGTTCTTCAGCATCTCGGACTGGCTCGACAGCCCTTCGATGGCCTTCACCGACTGGCGCGTGATGTTCTCGCTGGTACGGCGCACGGCGGCGATGCCCTGCATCAGCGTCTCGTCGAGCTCGATCGCCTGCTGGCCCAGTGTGTCGCGCAAACCGTGAGCATGGTTCTCGAGGGCCTTCGTGAGCGCCTCCGTCTTCTCGCCAATGGCACTGTCGATGGCCATCGTGGAGCGCAGGATCGATTCGTCGAAGGCCTTGAGGCGCTCGTTGAAGGCCTGATCGAGGGCCGCCGTGCGCTGGACGAGCTGCATGTCGAGGGCCTGTGCGCGGTTGGCCAGCGTCGTATCGAGCGCACGCGCGTACTCCTCGAACACGGTCTGCAAGTTCTCGGTCCGATTGGCCATCGAGCTCTCGATGGACTTCTTGTAGTCCTCGAAGAGCTTCTGCATATGCTCTGCGCGGCCTGACAGCGCCTCTCCAAAGGACGCGGTGTACTGCTCGAGCACTGCCTGCAACTGCTCCGTGCGGCTGCCGAGGGCCGAGCCGAGTGCGGCGGTGTACTCGTGCAGGACGGCCTGCATATCCTGGGTTCGGGAGCCGAGCGTGTGCTCCAGCCTGCCGGTCTGCTCGGAAAGCGCCGACTCAAGCGCCGTCAGGTTCTGACCCGCGCCCTCGATGATGGTGGCGAGCTTGACCTGCTGGTTCGACAGCTTCTCGATGAGGACCGGGACCTCGCTGGCGATGCTCTTGAGGGCCTCGTTGACACGGTCGGTGGTGTTGAGCAGCGCGTTCCGCTCACCCGACAACTCCTGAATGAGGCTGCGGATCTTGCGCTCGTTGTCCTCGTAAGACCGCTCGAGCGCCGTCACCTCGTTATGAACCAGGGCCTCGAGCTCCCCGGCGCGGCCGAGGGCGCGAGAAACGGCCTCGTTCATGAACGACACCTGCCGCCGTACCGCCTGGCCCAGAGAGGCGATCGACTGCTCGGCCATGCGGTCCGGCTCGGCAAGGCGGACGGCGACCTCCGTCATCGCGGTCGAGCGCAGGCGCAAGTCCTCCGTGCGCCAGACGAGGAGCGCCAGGAACCAGAACAGCGCGACAGGTCCAACGACCGTTGCGAACGCCGTGATCGTTGCCGGGCGGCCGATGGCGTCGATGAACCCGGTCGCATCGGCCAGCTCACGGCTGATGAAGGCCCAGGCAAACGCGATGGCGACGGCAGCCCATACGCCGCTCGCCGCCGCCGCGTAGACGAACGGCTTGTTGGACGGCCGTTCGTTGAGCGCATAGATCAGGCCACCGATCGACGGCATGTCGTCGTTGGCGGCGATGCGCGCGCGGGAGGGACCGGCGGGGCGCCGCCGGGCCGGCCGGCGCTCGGCGACGTCTTCGGTCCCGGCGTTCTGAGCGCCAGCCGCAGCCGACGGACCGGACGCGCGCTGTGCGTCCGAGGGGACCTTGCTCTCCGGCTCCTTCGCCGCTTGGCCTTGCGGCTCGGGCGCCTTTGCGGAGGCCGGAGCGGATTGCGGCTTTGCCGGTGACGCGTTTTCGGGTGGTCGAGGCGGCTCGTGCCGCCTCTGCAACTCAGAAAGCTTCAGCGGCCGTACGACCTTGGCGGAATCGGTCGACGGCGGGGGTGGGCCGGACGGCGGTGGTGGCGGAGGCGGAGTGACCTTGCGACCGCTCTCCTTGGTCGCTTCAGGTTTGTCCGCCAGCTTCGGGTTCGGGGGCGTGTCGCGCTTTGCGTCTGAAGACGGCGATTGAGGCAGCGGAATCGGCTCGTTGCGGTCCCGCTCGACGTGCACCGCCTTGGCAGCGGCGCTGGTTCCAACGGAGGCGGATGGCGGCAGCGGAGGCGGACCAGGCGGAGTTGCTTTGTCCTTGTCCGAGGCAACTCCTTTCGGCGTAGCCGGTGTCGAGCCGACCAGGGACAAGTCAGGTGCCTTGTCCCTTTTGACCTTCGGGTCCTGAGCCATTCAATTGTCCGACGTCCCCTCGCGCCCGAAGGCGCCCCCACCTGCACTTGTCTAGTGCATACGGCGGACAAGACCTATATGGCATTTTCTCAACGCGTGCCGTTTTGAGGCGTTACACATTCGCCACAGTCTCGCCCTCGAGCCGTCGGTAGTCCGCATTTTGGGCAAAACGATGGACGACCGATGATGAGATGGTAATCAAGTGGTTGAGATATCCTGTAAATAGCACAGTGTTACGAATACCTGGGCTTATTCGCCACACTGATAAGATCTCGATGTGTTCTGGATGAGTATCTCTCTTCTTGAGGGGAGGCCGTGGTGGCTGAACCTGCTCGGTCGAACATCGACCTGGATCCCAGGGCAACCAAGTCGGATGCACAACGCGAATCAGCGGCTTTGCCGGCCGGCGATTCAGAGGATCGGCTGGCGCCCATCGATTTCGACCATCTGCGCCGGTACACCCTTGGCGACGCACGGCTGGAGCGGGAGGTGCTGGAGCTGTTCTGCAGTCATGCGCCCGTGCTCGTCGCAGAGCTCCGCAAGGCGGTCAGCGACAGGGCATGGCGTGATGCCGCGCACAGCCTGAAAGGCTCGGCGCGGGCGATTGGGGCGTGGGAGGTGGCGAGGGCCGCAGAGCTCGCGGAGCTCGCGGCGGTGCCCCAACGTGAGCGGCCCGAGCTGGTCAGCCGGCTGGAAGCAGCCGTCCAGCGCGTCCAGCGGTTCATGATGGCGCGCCGCGCGATCTCCTGACCGAGCCGTCGTGGTGGCGGCGGTGGCGGACCGCCATTCTGGCTTCCTTCTTGGGGCTCTCCTGCCGTCATGGGAGCGGCCCTGCGTCGGCAGTGCGCTTGAATTCATGACCCCGGGTGTCTATCAATTCGCCGCTTACGATGGTCGCGAGTCAGGGCGCGAGGCGGCTCCACGCTGGAAAGCCGGGGAGTGCGTCGTCACCACCGTTCCCGAACTTCAGCTGACGCACTTGGATACACGCTGCCAGGGAGCACGGCGCACGCATGGTCAAGATCACATTCGTCCAGCCGGATGGGTCTCAGCAGGTCGTTGATGCGACGCCTGGCATGACCGTCATGGAAGCGGCCAAGCTCGCATTGGTTCCCGGCATCGAGGCCGAGTGCGGCGGTGCCTGCGCCTGCGCCACTTGCCACGTTTACGTTGATAGCGAATGGCGTGACAAAACGGGCGAGCCCTCCCAAATGGAGGAGGACATGCTCGACTTTGCCTTCGACGTCCGCGAGGAAAGCCGCCTGAGCTGCCAGATCAAGGTGACCGAGGAGCTGGAAGGCTTGGTCGTGTACGTGCCCGAGAAGCAGTTCTGACGCTCACCGCACACTCGGGTACGGTTGTCACGGAGGCAATGGCGAGCGGTGCGTAGGGGCGTTCTGATGCACGCGAGGCCGGTTTGCATCGAACGCAGATGATCGGGAGCTAGCGACGTGCAACAGGACGCGACGAACTATGGCAGCTTCGGCCCGGAGCCGATCGAGACGGATTGCGTCATCATCGGAGCAGGGCCTGTCGGGCTCTTCGCCGTGTTCGAGCTGGGCCTCCTCGACATCAGGGCGCACGTCGTCGACATTCTCGACAAGCCCGGTGGCCAATGCGCCGAGCTTTATCCCGACAAGCCGATCTATGACATCCCGGGGCTGCCGGTCGTTACCGGCCAGCAGCTGACGGATCAGCTACTCGAGCAGATCAAGCCGTTCAACCCCACGTTCCACCTCGGCGAGCGAGTCGACGAGCTGAAGCGGCTGCCGGACAGTCGGTTTCTGCTGAAGACTGACGCCGGGACGACGTTCCTGACGCGGGTGGTGGTCATCGCTGCCGGCGGCGGCTCCTTCACGCCCAAGCGTCCGCCGCTCGACGGCATTGAAGAATTCGAGAACAAGTCGGTGTTCTACGCGGTGCGCCGGATGCAGGACTTTGCCGGCACCGACCTGCTGATCGTCGGCGGCGGCGATTCGGCGCTCGATTGGACACTGAACCTGCAGCCGCTGGCCAAGAGCCTGACGCTGGTTCATCGGCGTGACGAGTTTCGCGCTGCGCCCCATTCAGTGGAGCGGATGCGGGCGCTGGTGGCTGAAGGCGCCATGCAACTCAAGATCGGCCAGCTCCAGGCGCTGCACGGCACGGACGGCTGGCTGGAGGCCGTCACGATCCGCACGAAAGCCGGCGAGGAGCGGCTCGCCTGCAACCGGCTGCTGCCGTTCTTCGGCTTGACCATGAAGCTCGGGCCGATCGCTGATTGGGGTTTGAACCTGAATGAGAACCTGATCCCGGTCGACACGGAGAAGTTCGAGACCAGCGAGAAGGGCATCTTCGCCATCGGCGACATCAACACCTATCCGGGCAAGCTGAAGCTCATTCTGTCGGGCTTCCACGAGGCGGCGCTGATGGCCCAGCAGGCGCACAGGTACGTCTACCCGGACCGGAAGCTGCTGTTCCAGTACACGACCTCGTCCACGAGCCTGCAGAAGAAGCTCGGGGTGCGCTGAATTCGGGCCTAAGGAACGGGTCTATCGGCGACTTCCGGCTAAAGCGCAACAGCAGGCTACTTTGTTGACTCGCGAGCGACACCGCCGCCTGCTCATGAGCTGCGCTGGCTGACGGTGAAGACATGCTCTTCGCCATCAAGCCAGAGGGAAATTTGGTACTGGGCCCCCTCCTTACTCATCTCTGGCGGATCGAGCACAATCACGCCGCCATGCCACTCATTAGGCATGAGTGTGTGATCTTTCAGGATTGTTGCCCTTAAGGTGGTGAGTGCATTCTGGGCGCTCGACTCGATCGAGGCCATCGTGTTCAAGGTTCGGTCGTTGTTGGCGTTGATTGCTGCCTGCGCGAGTCCAGGATTGTAGGAGCTGCCTGTGTAGAATCCGGAGCCAGTTCCGTAAGGCGTGCTATAGCCGTATGAGCCGCTTGTGTAAGTCGTTCCGGCTGATGCCGCGGAAACGGCGCCAGCTGCACCTGACAGAGCGGCCAGAAACAGGCGCGTATTGCGCTCGGTTTCGACCTCGTCGGCCAGCTCCGCATGGGTATAGACCTTGATGCTGGCATGACGCGGCTGAAGCATTTCAACTCGCAAATCGCTCATTCGGAACGTGGCTGGTGCATTGCCGCGATTGTACATTGCCACCACGAACTTAGGTCGGCCACCAGATTCCTGGCGAGCATCGAGCGGGCGGAGAAAGACGATATTCTTTTTCGAGGAGACGAGCGCCGGAACCCCGTCCCGAATGATGGCTTGTTGGCCGGGGGCCGCCGTCAGCGAAATGCTGTCCTTTTGCGGCGCACAAGCTGTCATGCTCAAAATGCACAACAAGGCGATCTGAAATCGCATATCTACCCCCCAGCCCCGATTCCGTATACAGATCACGAGTCTGTATGCGTCAGGCAAGCGGCAGCCCAGCAGCAAATTTGATGATGATTGAGCAATTCACGCAAAATTAGCGGATCGCTATCGCTGGCTGATGGCCGTGCAACAAGCCTCACGCGTAGGTTGATTTCATTTCGTAATCGCTTTTCCGCCTCATCTTAGCCGCGCCCGCGCGTGACATCGGCCGTCAGGGTATAACCCACGCCGCGCACGGTCTTGATGAGCGTCGGGCGCTCGGGATCGGGCTCGATCTTACGCCGCAGCCGCACGATGAGATTGTCGATGGTGCGGTCGTAGGGCGTCCAGTCGTGCCCCTTCAACCTGTCCATGATCTGATCCCGCGACAGCACCCGGTTGGCGTTGTTTGCTAGGAGCACCAGCAGGTCGAACTCGCTGGTCGTCAGGTCGCAGGGCGTGCCGCAGGGCTTCTTCAGCTCTCGCCTGGCAGGGCTGAGCTCCCAGCCATCGAAGGTGAGCGTGTCCCCGTCCGGCGCCGGGGCATCAGCCGCGGCTCCCGATGCGGCCGCGGACCGGCGCAGGACCGCGCGGACGCGCGCCAGGACCTCCCGAAGATGGAACGGCTTGGTGATGTAGTCGTCGGCGCCGAGCTCGAGCCCCACCACCCGGTCGATGGTGTCGCCCTTTCCAGTCACCATGATGATCGGAACCGGCGAGCGTGAGCGGATCTCGCGCGCGAGTGTCAAGCCGTCGATATCCGGCAGGTTGAGGTCGAGCGTCACGAGGTCAAAGCTCGCCCGTTTCAGGTGCTCGATCACCTCCGCGCTGCTGCCGGCCTCGGTCACCTTGTAGCCTTCGCCCTCGAAGCAGCGGCGCAAGAGCCGCCGGACCTGAGGTTCGTCATCGACGACCAGGATGTGCGCTGGGGCCTTGATCATCGCGATTTCAGGCATCTCGGGGCCCCTTTTGTCGCCCGGACGCAGCATCGTTCGACACACTCTTACAAACTCTTACACAGTTCCCATGCGGGTATGACATGCCCCTGCTGAACTGCATCCTATCAACAAGGTCGACGAGAGGATCGGTTCGATGCTTGCCTTAGTATCACCTTCAGAGGACATCTCCCGCGATTTCGACCAGCCCTCCCATCACCGTCCTGCGAAAGCCGACTTTGTGGATGGCTGGCCGCAGCTCGGCTCGGTCCAGAGTGTTCCGGCTCGTGAGGAAATATTCTTCGATGGCGACGAGGCGCGCAACGTATTCGAGGTTCTTGACGGCATTGTCTGCGCCTACCGCATTCTGCCGGACGGCGAGCGCCATATCGTCTCCTTCTACTACCCCGGCGACGTGATCGGAAACTGCACCCTGGGGACATACGCCTACAGCGCACAGGCCCTTACGCCAGCTCGCGTCCGCCGCATTCCCCGCACAGTTCTCGAGCGCTCCATGGCTCAGCGGCCCGAGCTGGCCCAGCGCTTCCTCCGCCTTGCCGCGATCGAGTTGGCCGCGACCCGCGATCATCTCCTGTGTCTTGCGGCGAAGTCGGCCGAGGCAAAGCTCGCGGCCTTCCTGCTGGCCCTGTCCCGGCGCAATCAAGAACAAGGCGAGGATCCGGATCGGATCACGTTGCCGATGACCAGGCTTGATATAGCAGACTACCTCGGCCTGACCATCGAGACCGTCAGCCGCACGCTGAGCAAGTTCCGGCGGAACGGTCTCATCGACCTGCCGCGCGCGACGACCGTCGATCTGAAGGATGCCGATCGCCTGGCGTTCCTGGCAGATGCCTGATCCAGATCAATGCGTGGTTCGAGTCTTTGGGCGAGGCTCCCGACGGGGTGGTCCGCGGGGATGAAACGAGCATGACCAAGAGCGGCGAAGCCAAGGCGCGCTATGCGCTCGGCCTCTTTGTCAGCGCCGACCAGCTGGAGCGTGCCCTGACGGAGCTCCGCGAGACTGGACTGCCGCTCGCTCAGATCAAGGTGATCATGCCCCCGCTGAGCAGCGGAGCAAATCCATCCTGGAGCGAGCGGGCAGCGGCGCTCGGAGCGGATACCTGGGTCGCCTCGGAATCCGCGAACAGGCGGGGGGACTCCGGCGTACACTGCCCGTGGGATTTCGCCCCTGTCCATCTCTCGCAACGCGAGAGCGCGACGAAGCGCGACGTGATGCCCGACTTCCACATCTGGGCACTGGAGCGCCACGCCCAGCAGCTCGATCGCCATCTCCGCAGGGGTGGGGCGATCGCCATCGTCGAGGTCAGAAACGACGGCGAGGAGCGTGCGGCTTATTCCGCACTGCTCCGTCATGCGACGGCTGGCGTCCAGACCCACGAAGTCAGCCGTCATTCATAAATCCGCGAACCCAGGGCCAAGGAAGACCAAGCCCCTCGACCACGCTGCGATGGCACATGTTCGTGTCCGGTGCGACCGGTTGACCTAAGGCAATGCGTCTTGACGAAAATCAAGGCTCGAGCGGGTAGGTGGACGGAACTGATGGATCATCGCCGAGACGAGGGATACGGAGATGGCAGATACGGCAGTCGAGCGGCGCGCATTTTCCGATGTGGTCGCAGTTCTGGGGTGCGGATTGGGCATCCTGCTTGGCCTTTTGCTGGCAACAGGCACCCACGATGCCGTGATGTCGTTTCACGGCGCTCTTCTGGCCCTCGCCTGTGCGGCCGGCGCGATCTATGTCCTGAAGGACACATTCGGCTTGGAGGACAAGCCCGAGACCGAGGAAGGTTACTTCGACGGGCCGATCAAGGTGGCGATTGTCGCTGCGGTTTTCTGGGCGGTCGCGGCCTTCGCCGTCGGTGACCTCATCGCCTGGCAGCTCGCCTTCCCGGCCCTGAATTTCGACCTGCCGTGGACGAGCTTCGGGCGCATGCGCCCGCTGCACACGTCGGCGGCGATTTTCGCGTTCGGCGGCAACGTGCTCATCGGCACGTCCTTGTACGTGGTTCAGCGCACCTGTCATGCGCGTCTGGCCGGGCGGTGGGCGCCCTACTTCGTCGTCTGGGGCTACCAGCTTTTCATCCTAATTGCCGGCACCGGCTATCTGCTCGGCGTCACGCAGAGCAAGGAGTACGCCGAGCCTGAGTGGTACGCCGATCTCTGGCTGACGATCGTCTGGGTGGTCTACCTGCTCGTCTTCCTCGGCACGATCGCGCGGCGCAGGGAGCCGCACATCTACGTCGCCAACTGGTTCTACCTCGCGTTCATCGTGACGATTGCGATGCTGCACATCGTCAACAACCTGGCGCTGCCCGTCTCTCTGACCGGCACTCAGAGCTACATCGTCTTCTCGGGTGTGCAGGATGCGATGACGCAATGGTGGTACGGCCATAACGCCGTCGGCTTCTTCCTGACGGCGGGCTTCCTCGGGATCATGTACTACTTCATCCCGAAGCGCGTGGAGCGGCCGGTCTACTCCTACCGGCTGTCGATCGTCCACTTCTGGTCGCTGATCTTCATCTACATCTGGGCCGGCCCGCACCACCTGCACTACACGGCGCTGCCGGACTGGGCGCAGACGCTCGGCATGACCTTCTCGATCATGCTGTGGATGCCCTCCTGGGGCGGCATGATCAACGGCCTGATGACGCTCTCCGGCGCATGGGACAAGCTGCGCACGGACCCCGTCGTCCGGCTGCTCGTGGTCTCCGTCGCCTTCTACGGGATGTCGACCTTCGAGGGGCCGCTGATGTCCATCAAGGCGGTCAACTCGCTCAGCCACTACACCGACTGGACGATCGGCCATGTGCACTCGGGCGCGCTTGGCTGGGTCGCCATGGTGTCCTTCGGCGCCATCTACTGCCTGGCACCCTGGCTTTGGGGGCGCCGGGGTCTCTACTCGCTCCGCCTCGTCGAATGGCACTTCTGGATCTCGACGATCGGCATCCTGCTCTACATCACCGCCATGTGGGTGTCCGGCATCCTGCAGGGTCTGATGTGGCGCGCCTACGATAGCCTCGGCTTCCTGCAGTACTCGTTCGTCGAGACCGTCGAGGCGATGAAGCCCTTCTACATGATCCGCGCGACCGGCGGCCTGCTGTTCCTGATCGGTTCGCTGATCATGGCCTACAACATCTGGCGCACCATTCGCGGCGACGAGCCGGTGGATGCGATGGAGCAGCCGCGCGTCGCGGCCGCGCCCGAGTTGCGCCTGGTTCCTGCGGAATAAGGGGGAGCCCGCGACATGAACCACGCAGTTCTCGAGAAGAACTCGATCCTTCTGCTGATCGGCATTTTGATCGTCGTCTCGATCGGCGGCATCGTGCAGATCGCGCCGCTGTTCTGGATCGACAGCACGATCGAGAAAGTGCAGGGCATGCGGCCCTACACCCCGCTCGAGCAGGCCGGCCGGGATATCTACGTCCGGGAAGGCTGTTACACCTGCCATAGCCAGATGATCCGGACTTTGCGCGACGAGGTCGAGCGGTACGGGCATTACAGCCTCGCCGCGGAGAGCATGTACGACCACCCGTTCCAGTGGGGCTCAAAGCGCACCGGTCCTGATCTGGCCCGCGTCGGCGGCAAGTACTCCGACCAGTGGCACGTCGAGCACATGATGAACCCACGGTCCGTTGTGCCCGAGAGCATCATGCCAGCTTACCCATGGCTCGCCGAGAACAAGCTCGATGCAAGCACCATCGCCGACCGGCTGAGGACACTGAGGGCGGTGGGCGTGCCTTACACGGACGAGATGATCGAGAAGGCCGAGGCTGATCTGAAGGCCCAGGTCGATCCGGATTCGCGAGAAGCGCGAGAGCTTTTGCAACGCTACCCCAAGGCCAAGGTTGCCAAGTTCGACGGAAAGCCCGGTGGCGAGGTCACAGAGCTCGATGCGCTCGTCGCGTACTTGCAGATGCTCGGCACGCTCGTCGACTTCACGACGTTCGACGCTGCCGGTCCCAATCTGAGGTGAGGGCTGAGCGATGACCTACGAAACCGTCGCGAGCTTCAGCCAGGTGAGCTCGCTCCTCCTCTTCATCGGGATCTTCCTCGGCGTCGTCGTCTATGCCTGCTGGCCGGGCAACCGCAATCGCTTCGAGATCGCGCAGAAACAGGCGCTCGATCTCGATAAGGACCACAATTCCCGCGGGGGCTGCAAATGAGCAGGAAGGAAGTCGACGAGGTCACCGGCATCGAGACCACGGGTCACGAGTGGGACGGCATAAAGGAGCTCAACAAGCCGCTGCCGAAGTGGTGGGTCTGGACGTTCTACGCGACCATCATCTGGTCGATCGGCTATTGGATCCTCTATCCCGCGTGGCCGACCATGGCCGACTATACCAAGGGCGTGCTCGGCTACAGCCAACGTCAGGCCGTGGCCAATCAGGTCGCCGAAGCGCGCGCAGCGCAAGGCAAATTCCGCGAGGCGCTCGCTTCGACGCCTCTGGAGCGGGTGAAGGACGATTCGGAGCTCCTGCGCTTCGCGATGGCCGGAGGAGCGGCAGCCTTCGCGACCAACTGCGCGCCCTGCCACGGCCGCGGCGCACAAGGGTTCGTCGGCTACCCGAACCTCAATGACGACGATTGGCTGTGGGGCGGCAGCATCGAGGAGATCCACAACACGATCCGGTTCGGAATCCGCTCAGGCCACGCGGACGGCCATGACAGCCAGATGCCGAGGTTCGGTATCGATGGCCTCCTCGAGCGCAAGCAGATCAACGATGTTGCGGAGTACGTGCTGTCGCTCACTGGTCGGGCGACGGACCAGGACGCTGTCGCACGCGGGAGTGAGATATTCGCCGAGCAGTGCGTCTCCTGCCATGGAGAGGACGCCAAGGGCAACCGCGAGTTTGGGGCGCCCAACCTGACGGACGCGATCTGGCTCTACGGCAATTCGAAGGAAGCCGTCGTCGAGAGCATCCGCACCGGTCGCGGCGGTCAGATGCCGGTCTGGGAAGGCCGCCTCGATCCGGTGACGATCAAGTCGCTGGCCGTGTACGTCCATTCGCTCGGAGGAGGGCAGTGACAGCGCGGGTGAGAGGGTCTGCACGGACAGCTGGCGCAGTTCCCCCGCACGCGGACCCTCTTCGCATCGGGGAGAGGGAGAAAGCGCAAGCGGCAACAGAGCGCTCTCGACTTGGCGTCGCGCTTGCCGCACGTAAGGCATAGTCCCCTCTCCCATGGGGAGAGGGTTAGGGTGAGGGGATCAACGGGATCGAATAGTGCGTCAAAGTCGATACTCGCTCCCCTTACTGGCAACACGGAAGGCGCGTTATCCGAGAACCTGGCAATCCCGGAAGGCGCACTGTCCGAGCACGAAGAGTAGTTCCCTCGCTCGTGGTCAGCTGGCGAGGGCAGGTGAGGGGCGGATGATGCAGCGCCCGAAGGAAGCTGTCCCTCACCACCACTCCTCCGGCGAAGGAGGCAAGGGAGAGCGATGACGTCTATGCCGCAGGATCTGAAGCCAGCCGACTTCATCAGCGAGGCCGCGCCTGGCGTCGAGAAGCTCGATGTAGCCGCGATCAACCGCAAGGATCGCCGCCAGCTCTATGCGACACGGCAGAAGATCTATCCGCGTCTCGCTCGGGGCCGCTTTCGCACGGTGAAATGGGCGGTGATGGCGATCACGCTCTCCATCTACTACGCGCTGCCGTGGCTGCGCTGGGATCGCGGTCCGAATTTGCCCGATCAAGCCGTATTGCTCGATTTCGCCAATGGCCGGCTGTTCCTGTTTTTCCTCGAGATCTGGCCGCAGGAACTTTACTATATCACCGGCATTCTCGTGATCTCCGCCCTCAGCCTTTTCCTCGTCACGGCGGCCGCGGGTCGCGTCTGGTGCGGCTATACCTGTCCGCAGACGGTGTGGACGGATCTCATGCTGGCCGTGGAGCGGTTCTGGCAGGGTGACCGTAATGCGCGCATCCGGCTCGACAAGGAGCCGTGGAGCGCGACCAAGATCTTCAAGAAGGTGATGACGCACCTGAGCTGGCTGGCAATCGGCCTTGCGACCGGTGGTGCGCTCGTCTTCTACTTTCGCGATGCCCCGACGCTCGCGGCGGAGCTGGTGACCGGAACCGCGCCGGCCATCGCTTACCTGTTCCTCGGCATCTTTACGTTCACGACCTATCTCCTCGGCGGCATCGCGCGCGAACAGGTCTGCATCTATATGTGCCCGTGGCCGCGCATTCAGGGCGCGATGGTCGACCGGCACACACTGCTCGTCAGCTACCGGCCCGAGCGCGGCGAGCCGCGCGGGCCCCTCCGCAAAGGTCAGGGCTGGGAAGGCCGCGGCGACTGCATCGACTGCAAGGCCTGCGTCGCTGTGTGCCCGATGGGCATCGATATCCGCGATGGCGCGCAGTTCGAGTGCATCCAATGTGCGCTGTGCATCGACGCCTGCAACGAGATCATGGACAAGATCGGCCGTCCGCGCGGTCTCATCAGCTACGACACGGTTGCCAAGCAGGAGGCGAAGGCTAAGGGCGTCGTCCATGAGCCGCTGAAGCTGGTCCGCCCGCGCACGATCCTCTACTCCGGGCTGATCGCGCTGGTCGCCGTCGTCATGGCCCTCGGCCTCGTGTCCCGGACGACGCTTGAGGTGAACGTGCTGCACGATCGCGGCGTGCTGTTCGTGCCATTGTCGGATGGGGGCGTGCGCAATGGTTACACGGTGAAGGTGCTCAACAAGCAGCATGTGCCGGTGGACGTCGTGCTGAGCATCGATGGGCTGCAGGGCGCAGCCATGCGGATCGTCGGGCATGATGCTGGCGACGGGGCGCTCAGCATTCCGGCAGACAATCTGCGCGAGGTCCGTGTCCTGGTGACCGTGCCGCCCGAGCATCTGGGGCAGCTCACGCCGCCATCCACCCGGTTCGATTTCGTCGTGAAGGACGTCGCAACGGGCACCGAGATGCGCCGTGATGCCATCTTCCAGAGCGCATCGGGGCGGAGCTAGTGATGAGGACGAAAGGTGCAGAGATGTCAGCCCGGCAAGTGAGGCAGGGTCTCAACGGCCGCCATGTGCTGATCGCGGTGCTCGCATTTTTCGGAACGGTGTTTCTCGCCAACGGCATTTTCATCTACGCCGCTCTGTCAACCTATACTGGCGTGGTCGCCGACGAGCCTTACCGGAAGGGGCTGCGGTACAATGATCGCATCGCTGCCGCTGAACGGCAGGAGCAGCTCGGCTGGACGGCGGAGACGTCGCTCGATCCCGCTGCAGGATTGACGCTGGTGCTGCGCAAGGCGGACGGCGGTCCGGTTTCCGGCCTGCGCGTCTCCGGCATCCTGGGTCGCCCCTCCACCGTCGAATACGACAGGCAGCTCGTACTCCAGGAGGTGGAGCCGGGGCGCTATGTGGCAGGCGTCGAAGCGCTGTCCCCTGGCGCGTGGCTGGTCGACCTCAAAGCGATTTGGCCCGGCACGGGTGAAACGGAGCCAGTTTACAGGTTGAGGAAAAGGCTGTGGCTCAAGTCCTGACGGAAGCGGCCCCGCACGAGACGGCGGCTGCTGGCAGCTCGCAAGGCAATTCCGCATGTGAATCAACGACGCTGGTCGTCGAGAACATGCACTGCGGCGGTTGCATGCGGAAGGTCGAGAAGGCGCTCGCCGAATTCCCCGGCGTGATTTCGGCACGTGCCAATCTCTCCGCCCGGCGCGTGACCGTGACGAGCAGCAAGGGCCGGGTCACGACCGACGATCTGGTCGATGTTCTCGGCAAGGCCGGATACAAGGCCGCGCCGTTGCTCGAAGACGCTGCGAGCGACAAGTCCGCCGACAAGGAGTTCCTGCGCCGCGTCGGCGTGGCGGGCTTCGCCGCGATGAACATCATGCTGCTGTCCGTCGCCGTCTGGTCGGGCCAGGCCGGCGACATGGAGAAGTCGGTTCAGACGCTCTTCCACTGGATTTCCGCGCTCATCGCGCTGCCTGCAGTCGCTTACGCCGGCCAGCCGTTCTTCCGTTCGGCCATGCAGGCTCTGAGATCACGCCGGCTCAATATGGACGTGCCGATCTCGCTCGCCGTGACCCTGGCGACCGCTATGAGCCTCTTCCAGACGATCCGCGGCAGCGAGCACGTCTATTTCGATGCCGCCGTGTCGCTGCTGTTCTTCCTGCTCATCGGCCGCTTTCTCGATCAGAGCATGCGCACGCGGGCGGCCGGTGCTGCCGCCAATCTCCTGGGGCTACGCGGAAGCACGGCGACCGTGCTGTTCCCGGATGGCAGCACGGAACGTCTGTCGGCGCGTGCGCTGACCCCCGGCATGCGCATTCTCGTTGCGACGGGCGAGCGGATCGGCGCCGACGGGAAGATCGTCGAGGGCAGAGGAGCCATCGACGAGAGCCTCATCACCGGCGAGGCCGAGCCGGTTACGGCGGAACCGGGGCGCCAGGTGTTCGCGGGGACGCTGAACATGGGCGCGCCGCTCGTCATCGAGGCGACGGCCACCAACGAAAGCACGCTGCTGGCCGAGATCGGCCGGCTGATGACCGCCGCCGAGCAGGGCAGGGGACGCTACGTGCGGCTGGCCGATCGAGCCGCGAGCTATTACGCGCCCGCAGTGCATTCGCTGGGCCTCATGACGTTCGTCGGATGGCTGATAATGGGCCATGGCTGGGAGCCTGCGCTGACGGCTGCCATCTCCGTGCTCATCATCACCTGCCCCTGCGCGCTGGCGCTCGCCGTGCCGGCCGTGCAGGTGGCGGCGACAAGCCGTTTGTTCGGCCGCGGTGTCATCGTGAAAGCGGCAGACGGGCTGGAGCGATTGGCTGAAACCGACACCATCGTTTTCGACAAGACGGGTACGCTCACGCTGGGCGAGCCACGGCTCATCGAGCCGCAATCCTGCAGCGATGACCTATTGATCCGCGCGGCGGCCCTTGCTGCTGCGAGCCGCCATCCCTACGCACGTGCGGTCGTGCGGGAAGCGCGGGAGCGCGGGCTCAAGCCGGTAGCTGCGACGGACGTGCGCGAGGTTTCGGGTGCCGGCCTCGCGCGGCAAACCGAGGCGGGGGAGGAGCGACTGGGTTCGGCAGTCTGGTGCGGGGTCGGCGAGCAGGGTGACGCTGCCACGCTCTGGTACAAACCCGCCGATGGTGATCCCGTTGCCTTGCGCTTCGAGGACCAGCTACGGCCCGACGCGGCCGAGGTGATCGCGCAACTCAAACGGGCCGGCTACGCCGTCGAGCTCCTCTCGGGGGATCGGCCAGGCGCTGTCGAGGCCGCAGCCCGGGAAGCCGGTATCGATCATTGGCAGGCCCGTCAAAATCCGGCTGAGAAGATCGCGCGCCTGGAAGCGCTCAAGGCGGCGGGGCGCAAGGTGCTGATGGTTGGCGACGGCCTCAACGATGCGCCGGCCCTTGCGGCGGCACACGCTTCGATGTCGCCATCGACGGCGGCCGACGTCAGCCAGACGACCGCGGACCTCGTCTTCCAGGGCGAGCGGCTCGGAGCCGTGGTTGAGGCGCTTGGCGTCGCCAAATCCGCACGTCGCATGGCGCTCCAGAACTTCGGGCTTTCGCTCGGATATAACGCGATCTTCGTCCCGCTCGCAGTCGCCGGCTATGCCACGCCACTGATCGCGGCGATCGCCATGTCGAGCTCCTCGATCGCGGTTACGGCCAACGCCGTACGGCTCCGTTCGAAACGCGTGAAGGTGTGACCCATGACGGCTCTGGCTTGGCTCATCCCTTCGGCGCTCTTCCTGGGCAGTCTCGGCCTCGCGGCATTCCTCTGGGCGCTGAAGACGAACCAGTTCGAAGATCTGGACGGGGCCGCGTGGCGGGCGCTGCAGGACGAGGAAACCGCTCCGCTGCGCGAGGTGCACCGCCCCACGGCAGCCGAATAAGCGCTACCCGGGAAAGGCCTTCAAAGGGGGCTCGACCCCCTCGGGAAGCGGCGTGCGCGCCACGTTCAGGACCATCGCGAGCGTGGAGTAGTGGCCGCAGATCGCGCAAAGGTCGATCACGCCCTGCTCGCCGAACAGCGCCACAACACGCCCGTAGGTCGCATCGCTGACGGCACCGTTGGCGTGCACCTCGGTGCAGAATCGATAAACCGCGTCTTCGTCTTCCGCGAGGTTGTCCGGACGGCGCCCTTCCGCAATGGCATCGGCGATCTCGGGTGCGAGGCCTGCATGCATCGCGACTTGGCGGTGCGTGTACCATTCGTACTGCTGGGTCCAGCGCCGGGCCGTGATGAGGATTGCGAGTTCCTTCAGCTTGGATGGTATCGGGCTGCCGAAGCGCAGATAGCGTCCGAGATGGTCGGCGGCCTTGAAGATCTCCGGGCTGCGGATCAGTGTCAGAAAAGGGCCACCGATCTCGAATCCGCGTTTTTCCTTGAACTCTTCCGCGACCGCGCGCTGGTCGTCCGTCATCTGCTCGGGAGAAAGTGGCGGCATGCGATCGTCCGGTGAGCTGCCCACTTTCGGCATGATCTTCATCTCGGGCGCAATGTCTTCTTGGCTCATTCCCTGGTCCGCCTTTCTCACGCGATCAAATTCACGGAGCTATTGAGCGTCGCCTGCGAGCCGCACCGTTGCGGCGAGCCCGCCGTCGACCACCAGCTCCGCGCCGGTGATGTAACGCGCCTCGTCGGAGGCAAGGAAGAGGGCTGCGTGTGCGACATCCCAGGCCGTGCCCATGCGCCCCATCGGTGGCTGCGCGTTGCGCCGCCGCCGCAGCGCCTCGACGTCGCCGCCACCGCGCTCGCCCGCGAGCCGTTGCTCCACAAGCGGCGTATCCATCAGACCTGGCACGACGATGTTGCAGCGGACGTGGTCGCGTGCGTAGCGCACGGCGGTCACGCGGGTGAAATGGATGAGCCCGGCCTTTGCCGCCGAGTAGGCGACCACCTCGGGTCCGAAATGGGCCAGCGCCGCGATGGAGGCGAGATTGACGATGGCGCCGCCACCCTGAGCCACCATGCGCGGGATGACGTGCTTGCAGGTGAGAAAGACGTAGCGGATGTTGGTGTCGAACTGCCGGTCCCAGACCTCGAGCGGCATGCTGACGACATCGCCGGGGGCGGACCCGCCGACGTTGTTCACCAGCACGTCGATCCGGCCGTAGGTCTGGATGCAGGCATCGACCATGGCTGCAATGGAGCCGGGATCGGTGACGTCGACCTCCCCGACCGTCGCGGAGCCGCCTTCTTCCGCGATGAGGCGCTGTGTCTCTGCGGCTGCATCCGGATTCTTGTCGGCGCCGAAGACCTTCGCGCCCTCGCGCGCGAACAGGACGGAAATTGCGCGGCCGTTGCCCCACCCTGGCCCCACCGAGCCCGCGCCGACGACCAGCGCGACCTTGTCTTCGAGACGGCGCATCTGCATTTCCCCCAGGTTCATACCGGGTGCATCCTAGTGCGGAGCCACAGCCTTTGGCCAGCATCCCTCGCGGTCCGCGGCGAAGCGTTGGCACACAAAAAATTGCGGGCTCCCCGAGAAGAGCCCGCATCTGATCATCTCAACCTGAGAGTTGTCGATTTTTAGATTTCGAAGTCGCCCCAATCGCCGCCGCCCCAGTCGCCGGCATCCGGCTCGTAGTCGGCATCCTGGAAATCGGCGTCGGCATCGTTCGCGCTATTATCGGCCGCCGCGTCCTGAGCGTGGTTGTGCTCCGGTTGATGGGCGGCCTCATTACCGGACGAGGCGGTCGATGCCTGTGCCGATGAGCCGCCGCCGAGCATGCTCGAAATGGTGTTGGCGAGCAGCATGCCGCCTGCCACGCCCGCCGCAGTCGCCATCGCGGACTGCAGGAATCCGCCGCCCGCCTGCTGCCCCTGGGGCTGCTGGCCGAGAGGGCGGGTCGGAGCGCCGATGGGTCCGCTTCTGCCGGACGGGCCTGCGCCGAGCCGGCTGCCCGCACTGGGCACGCTTCCGCCTGTTGCGCGCTGGGCCGGGGCTGCGGGACGGGCGCCGCCACCGAACAGACCGCCAAGGAAGCCACCGGTTTGCGCCGGTGCTTCGGCCGCTTGCCGCTCGAGCTCGTTGACCTTCGCCTCGAGCTCACGAATGCGCTGGTCGGCCTGTTGCAGGGCATGCTCCTGAACGAGCACCGATTGCACGAGCATGTAGGCTGCATCCGGGATCTGCTGCACCGAGTCTCTGATCAGAGCCTCGGCTTCCGGATCCTTCTGCGGCTGGCCGAACGAGCGCATGCGGTCGAACAGACCGGAAATGAGCTGCTTCTCGTCTGGGGTCATCGCGGTCTCCTGGCGATTGGTCACGGCCGTCATGTAAGCCTTGGCGGACGAGCTGCAAGAGGCGCCTCGTGCCTATTTGAGTCAGAAGATCGCCCCCCGGGCCGCCACCGGCCAGACTGCCTCGACATGGGCATCTGGCGTATGCAAGCCGCGGATGCCGACGTACCAATCGTGCAGGTTGACCGTCGGGTCGCAGTGGCCGGGGATCAGCAGCACCTTGTCGCCGAGCTGTGGACGGCGGTCACATGCGGTGAGATCGAGGACGCCGTGCTCGTCCGATGGCCGATGGTATTTCGCGCCGGGGAGTGACGGGATTTCCGGAAAGCCTGAGTCGTTGCTCAGCGCCTTGTGCCCCGCATCCACGACGGCACGCTCCGGCGCCGGGGTGCTCATGACCGTCGCCAACACGAAGAGGGCGTGCTCGAACGTATCGAAACGGCTGCCGTCCGCCTTTTGATTGCGGGCGTAATCCGCGTCCATGAAAATGTAGGAGCCCGGCTGTAACTCGTTCCAGATGCCGCTCGCGGCTTCGTGCTCGAACGTACCGGTGCCGGCGCCGCCGATGATGCGGCAGGTCAGGTCATATTTCTTCAACTCGGCGAGCGTGTCCTGCACGCGCTCGGCCGCACTGGCAATTGCTGCCGTGCGCTCCTTCTCCGTCCGGAAATGCTGGGCCGCTCCGTAATAGGCTTGCAGGCCGGCAAAGCTGAGATGCGGAGAAGCAGCAATGGCGCCGGCGAGCTCGGCGGCAGGCCGGCCCGGAGCCGTTCCGCAGCGGCGACCGCCGCAGTCGATTTCCACCAGCACATCGAGCGTGACGCCGGAATGAGCGGCTGCGGCTTCGAGCTCGCGCACGTTTTGAAGGCTGTCGGTGCAGACCGCGACGTGTGCCTCCCGCGCGAGCCACGTCAACCGCTCGAGCTTGCGGCGGCCCGCGATTTCGTTCGTGATCAGCACATCTTGGATGCCGCCGCGAACCATCACCTCGGCTTCGGACACCTTCTGACAGCACACGCCGACGGCGCCCCGCGTAATCTGCTTGTGGGCGATGAACGGCGACTTGTGCGTCTTTGCGTGCGGACGCACCCGAATGCCGTATCGCTTCGCGACGTCCGCCATGCGCGTGAGATTGCGCTCGAATGCATCGAGGTCGATGATGAGCGCCGGCGTGTCGACGTCGGCAAACGGCATGCCCGGCTCGGCGGGCGCAGGCATCGTCACGACGAACCATCCTCCGGTTTGGGCGGCGTGTCACCGGCTTGCGGGTAGCGGCCCGTGTCGAGCAGTCGAAGCATATACTCGTGGTACGTCAGTCCCGCGGCTTCGGCGCGGCGCAGCCGGAACAGCAGAATGTCGCGTGGTGGCGTTTTCCAGACCTCGGCGTGAGCCATCTTCCAGGCGTGCCGGACCAACAACAGCTTGCCCGGTGGCTCCTCGTCATCGAGCGGCGGCCCGCCGTTGTGGCCGATGCCGAAGACCGGCCAATCTCTAGGTCGAACCCAATAGCGCTCTTTGATCACGTGCCGCTCCTGCCCGCAGATGTGAGTGGACCGGACTGATAGCGCAGCAGTCGTGCGGTTCGTGGGAAAAAATGGGGCACGTGCGGATGATTACTGCGTCTCCCCCGCCGCCAAAGCGGTCTCTTCGGCCTCCACCTCGGAGATCGTTTCGCCGCTGACGGCTTTCGCGAATTTCGCGAAGAAGGCATCTGCGTTTTTCTTGGCGACGCTGTTGACGAGCCGCGAGCCGAGCTGGGCGATCTTGCCGCCGACCGTCGCCTCCACCTCGTAGACGAGCCGCGTGCCACCCTCAGCGGGCTCGAGGCGGACCGCGGCTCCGCCTCTGGCGAAGCCGGCAACTCCGCCTTCGCCCTCGCCACTGATCTTGTAGCTGTTTGGCGCATCGATGTCCGTCAGGCTGACCTTGCCTTTGAACCGCGCATTCACGGGGCCGATCTTGACCCGCGCCACGGCCCGAAAGGCGTTCTCGCCATCCGGCTCGAAAGTCTCGCAACCCGGAATGCAGATTCTCAGCACCTCCGGGTCATTGAGCATTTCCCAAACCCGCTCGTGGTCGGCCGGCAGGACAACCTCGCCACGCATGTTCACAGCCATTGACGATTCTCCGGTGTGAGGTTGCCAGTCTGCCGACGTCAGGCCGCAGCGGCTGCCACGGCGCGCCTCGCCATCACCCCGACGAGATGGGCGCGGTAAGCGGCATCAGCATGGATATCGGTGCTCATGAGCGAAGGATCGACGCTGATACCCTTGAGGGCATCCGGCGTGAACGTGTTCGCCAGCGCCGCTTCCATATCGGTTGCCCGGAATACGCCGTTCTGGCCCGCACCGGTTACGGCGACGCGCACGCCCTGCGGACCTTTGGCGACCGCGACGCCGACCATGGCGTAGCGCGAGGCCGGGTTCGGGAACTTGGCGTAGGCGAACCGCTCAGGGATCGGAAATGAAATCCGGGTCAGGATCTCGTCCTCCTCAAGCGCCGTCGTGAACAGGCCCTGGAAGAAGTCGTCGGCCGCAAGTTCCCGCTTGTTCGTGTGGATCTTAGCTCCAAGCGCCAGGACCGCAGCCGGATAGTCGGCCGCCGGGTCGTTGTTGGCCAACGAGCCGCCGATGGTGCCGCGGTTGCGCACGTGCGGATCGCCGATCCCTTCGGCCACTTTGCAGAGGCCGGGTATCGCCGACGCAACGTCGGCGCTTTCGGCGATGGCGGCGTGGGTGGTCATTGCGCCGATCTCCAGCCGGTCTCCGGCGCGACTGATGCCCCGCAGCTCCGTCACGCCGCCGAGGTCGATGACCAGACTAGGGCTGGCGAGACGCTGCTTCATGGTCGGGATCAGTGTCTGGCCGCCGGCCAGCAGCTTGGCACCCTCGGCGAGAAGGGCGGCTGCTTCGCTCACCGTGCTGGGCCGCTGATAGTCAAAAGCGTACATGTCCGCCTCCCTTATTCCGCCGCCATTTTCCGCACCGAGGCCTGCGCCGCCCGCCAGACGGCCTGCGGTGTCGCCGGCATGGCGATGTTCTCATGCCCAAGGGCATTGGTGATCGCGTTGATCAAGGCAGGCGGCGCTGCGATGGCGCCGGCCTCGCCACAGCCCTTGACGCCGAGCGGATTCGACGGACAAGGCGTATTCGTCATGGCGACGTTGAACGACGGCAGGTTGTCGGCCCGCGGCATGCAGTAGTCCATATAGCTCGCGGTCAGGAGCTGGCCAGACGAGTCATAGACGGCACCTTCCAGCATGGCCTGGCCGATCCCCTGGGCGATGCCGCCGTGGACCTGCCCCTCGACGATCATCGGATTGATGATCGTTCCGAAATCGTCGACCGCGGTCCAGCGATCAATGCGCGTGATGCCGGTCTCGGGGTCGATCTCGACCTCGGCGATATGGACGCCCGCCGGGAAAGTGAAGTTCTTGGGATCGTAGAACGAGCCTTCCTTGAGACCAGGCTCGATCTCCGAGCTGTCGAACTTGTGCGCGATGTAGGCTTGCAAGGCGACCTCGCCGAAGGTCATCGATTTGTTGGTGCCGCGGGCGGAGAAGACGCCGTCGTTGAAGTCGACCGTGTCCTCCGGCACTTCCATGCAGCGTGCGGCCACCTTTGTCGCCTTGGCGACGACCTTGTCGAGCGCCTTGGAGATGGCCGACATGCCGACGGCGCCTGAGCGCGAGCCGTACGTGCCCATGCCCATCTGCACCTTGTCGGTATCGCCGTGGATGATCGAGATCTGATCGATCGGGATGCCGAGCCGGTGCGAGACGAGCTGCGCGAAGGTCGTCTCGTGACCCTGGCCGTGGCTGTGCGACCCGGTGAGCACCTCGACCGTTCCGACCGGATTGACCCGGACCTCGGCCGATTCCCACAAGCCGACGCCGGCGCCGAGCGAGCCCACCGCCTTGCTCGGCGCGATGCCGCAAGCCTCGATATAGGCCGAGAAGCCGATGCCACGCAGCAGGCCCTTGCGCTCGCTTTCCGCCTTGCGCTGGCCGAAGTTGGCGTAGTCGGCGAGCTCCAGCGCCTTCTTCATGCAGGTCGGGTAGTCGCCGATGTCATAGGTCATGATGACCGGCGTTTGATGCGGGAAGCTCTTGATGAAGTTCTGCATCCGGAACTCCGCCGGATCGCGGCCGAGCTCCCGCGCCGCAACCTCCACCAGCCGCTCGACGACGAACGTGGCCTCCGGCCGGCCGGCGCCACGGTAGGCATCCACCGGAGCGGTGTTGGTGTAAACTCCATCCACCTCGCAGTAGATCGCTGGAATGTCGTACTGTCCGGAGAGCAGAGGGCCGTAGAGGTAGGTCGGGACCGAGGAGGAGAACGTCGAAAGGTAGGCGCCGAGGTTGGCTTTCGTCTTGACGCGCATGCCCAAGATCTTGCCCGAGCCATCCACGGCCAGCTCCGCCGTCGTGACGTGATCGCGGCCGTGGGCGTCCGCAAGGAAGCTTTCCGTACGATCGGCCGTCCACTTCACGGGGCGCCCAACCTTGCGCGCCGCCCAGACGCAGACCGTCTCCTCGGCATAGATGAAGATCTTCGACCCGAAGCCACCGCCGACATCCGGCGCAATCACCCGCAGCTTGTGCTCGGGCGCAATGCCGATGAAGGCGGACAGCACGAGCCGCGCGACATGCGGGTTCTGGCTGGTCGTGTAGAGCGTGTAGGAATCCTGCCCGCGGTCGTATTCTCCGATTGCGGCTCGCGGCTCGATCGCGTTGGGAATGAGGCGGTTGTTGATGAGATCGAGCTTCGTCACGTGCGCGGCCTGGGCAAAGGCGGCCTCGACGGCCGTCTTGTCGCCGAGGTGCCACTCGAAAACTGTGTTGTTGGGTGCCTCGGCGTGGATTTGAGGCTGACCCGGATTCTGTGCCGTGGCCACGTCGACAACGGCCGGGAGCTCTTCGTAGTCGACGGCGACGAGCTCGGCGGCATCGCGCGCCTGGTTGAGCGTTTCAGCGATCACGACGGCCACGTGGTCGCCAACGTAGCGGACCTTCTCCAAGGCGAGCGCCGGATGCGGCCCCACCTTCATCGGCGAGCCGTCTTTCGAATGGATCATCCAGCCGCAGATCAGCCCGCCGATCTTGTCCGCGGCGAGGTCTTTGCCGGTGAAGATGCCGAGCACGCCGGGAGCACTGCGCGCTGCACTCAGATCGATGTTCTTGATGATTGCGTGCGCGTGCGGCGAGCGGACGAAAACCGCATAGGCCTGACCCGGCCGGCTGATGTCGTCAACGTATTGCCCGCTGCCCGTGATGAAGCGGAAGTCCTCGCGGCGCCGTACCGGAGCGCCGATGCCCGTGCTGGTCATGGTGTCATCTCCTCCCGTCGCCTATTCTGCCGCCTGCTGGAACTCGCCCATGCCCATGGCTGCGGCGCCGGCCGCGACGGCTTTGACGATATTGTGATAGCCGGTGCAGCGGCAGATGTTGCCCTCGAGCTCCTCGCGAATGGTGTGCTCGTCGAGCTCAGTCCCCTTGCGGTTCACGATGTCGATGGCGGCCATGATCATGCCCGGCGTGCAATAGCCGCATTGCAGCGCGTGATGTTCGCGGAAGGCTTCCTGCATCGGGTGCAGCTGCCCGTCCTTCGCAAGCCCTTCGATCGTCAGGACGTCAGAGCCGGCGCAGGAGACCGCGAGCGTCGTGCACGACTTCACCGCGCGGCCGTCGACATGCACGACGCACGCCCCGCACTGGCTCGTGTCGCAGCCGATATGCGTGCCCGTCAGACGCAATTGCTCTCGTAGAAACTGGGACAGAAGCATGCGCGGCTCGATGTCGGCCGACACACTCTCACCGTTCACGGTCATCGTGACTTGGGTCATTTGGTTCCTCCCGCAGGTCTCGCCATTGGAACGGCGAGATTGAAAGCTCGTCCAGGCACCTGCCTACTCTATTCGCAAAACCTTTCGCTTCAAAGCAAGCTGTCGGGTCTCTCCGTGGAATTGCACCCGCAGGAAGGTGGGCCTCTCATCGAGACGCCGCGCGGGCCCTGGGGCTGGCGGCGCGCCACGGCCCGGGATCGAGCAGGGGTCCGGGCGGGCTGCCGAGGATGCCGAGCCAGAGATAGCCCACGCTCTCCAGCGAGAACGAAAAACGAGGCGGGACGCATGTCCCGCCTCGAAAAAATCGAGGGCCGCAACGCGGCCCTTCGGTTGCCAGGTTTGACGCTTTGCCCGGGAGCTGGGAGCGGGCACCGCTTTCGCGATGCTCCGCTCCGCTTTGGCGCTCTGGGCTGTGGCGCCAAACCTCAGGCTGCTTGTGGTGCTAAGGCCGGCAGTTTCTTATCCTCCCAACTCTCCGGCAGATTTCTGAGCGCTATGCCCATGTATCGCGTTCGGTTTCCTGCCTTGTGCCTTTCGATGCCCATCTCGAGGCAGTCTCGGTAGAAGATGGGTTGTGCCAATGGCTCCTTGCCAAGCTGTCCACACCAATCGAGATAGTCTTCATACAGCTCTGGAGGTGTGACGGACGAGTTCGCCTTTCTTACAACTCTCTCCTTGAAGAAGCGTTGGACATCTGTCTCCGGTGGCACGAGCTTCGAGACGCTCCTGTTGTCGTTTGCAACAACAGGTGCATTGTCGACCACTTCCACGCTCGCGACCGGGGCCGGATCAGCCTGCGCCGCTGGTCTGATGACAGGCGCGGCCGGAGCCGTGCGGTCGTAGAGACGCCACTGGCTGAACGCGATGTACATGCCGAAGCCCGAGCCGACCTCGAGCAGCAGCGCGATGAAGATCGTCAGTGCGGTCTGAACATCCTCCACGGTAAGAGACGGATCGAAAATGCCAGCAAGCTTCGTCAGGACGGCAGCCTGCGGATCGGCCTCGGCCATCACAGCGCCCGAGTCGACCGTTCCGAGCTGAGCCTGGATTTCGGCTATGCGGGCCTCGAGCTTCTCGGCCTGCTCGGCGGACGCGAGCTCGGCGAGCAAGCCATTGTAGTCGCCGCAGAACTTGCGGCCCTTCGGCCCCGTCACCTTGGTGCAGCCATCCGTCCACTGCCATTCGCGACTGTTCTTCGCGGTGTCGATGTCGCTCTGAACCACGGCCGCTGGACGATGCTGCGGCACCCAGCTCAGCTGCTCCTTCGCCCGATCGAGGTTGGCGCGCAGATCCTGGTAGGACTGCGCCTCGATCGCGCGCTGGCCGGTCGTATCCATCCGGTTCAGCGCGGCGTGGCCAAGAGCAGAAGTCAGCGAGTAGGCGGTGACGACCACCCACACCAGCGCGGAGGCGGCCGCCTGCGACCACATCCTGTTTCGTATCGCGGCGAAGAAGAAGAACGGCACAAGCGCCTTCAGGCAGTCCGCCGCCGCGCTCGCCGATCCGTAGATCAGGCCATCGAACTCGGTTTTACCGAGTTGGTAGCCAAATCTCCAGTTCATCGCGGCCGACACGGCGAGTAATACGCCGGCCGCTAAGACACCAATCACGCCCAGAGCATGTCTCATTGCATTGCCCTCTCCAAGATCGTCTGGAGCCCCGTACGCGCACCGAAAAACGTGACTCCACTGCTGCGAGGAGTTGCTTGCGGACCAGCCATGGGATTCAAAGCCGGAAGCCGCTCCCGGCTGTCGCGAAGACGATCCGGCTCTCTTGCCGTCGAGCATGGCTCCTGAGCAGGGAGCCTCGGCATGACCTGGATCGAACGCATCGAACGGTGGCTGGAGCGCTGTGCCGCCGGAGTTTTCAACAGTCGGTGATCGCCGCTGAATTCCGCCTGTGCATATCCCGGGGCGGCATAAGCTTCACGCGCGACGCAGTACGGACAAAATCCCCCTCGCGCGGAAAGCTATGCGATTCGAAGGGTTTTGTTAATTTTTTCAGAGAGCTTGCTGTTTTACGCCGCCAAACGTCCGTCTGATTTGAACGCCCCGCCGGCATTTTGCCGAATTCATTTTCCCCAGCGACCCGCGCATTTATCCACATTCGGACTTTGCAGTTTCCACGCCTTTCCACAAGCTGTGGTCTGAAGCGGACTGTGGCTCCACCAGATATGGCAGCAGACGAAAGCGCTCTTTGATGCTAAGTGTACTGGCGATCTGGGTAGCGAGCGATAGCCTGCCTGGTCGGTAAACCGGCCAACATGCCAGGGGAACTGAAGCGTTCCCGCCCTGGTTTCCGTGTCATCACGGCGCAAGACAGCAACATCGTGTGGCGGAATGGCTGGAGAGTTTGACTGGGCTCCTAGACGAGTCCGGCTGGGATTGCGGTTCGCGTTGGGGGTGGCGATCATGCGCCTATCGGTGGGATTGCTGGTTCTGCTGGTCGGCGTGGGGCTTGCCGTCCTGCATTTCCAGCCGCCGCCCCAACCTGCCGGCATCGACCAGCTCGTCCTGTCCCAGTCGGCCGAAAATGGATTGACCACCTCGTCGACATCTTCGGCCGGAGCAGGGGGTGGCGTCGGAACCAAGCCGTCGGGTTCTGGCGTGGCGCCGTGGGAGAGCCGCACGGTCGTCGTCGCAAGCAGGTCCGTTCCCGACGCGCCCTGGCGGACGGTGATTTATCCGGACGAAACTCCCGAGCGACTGAGTGGTGCGGATCTGGCACGCGTGCTGCAGGAGGAGCTGCGGCGCGTTGGTTGCTACCATGGCGAAATCGACGGCGACTGGGGCCCGATGTCGAAGCGGGCGATGAGCGCGTTCAACGAGCGCGTGAACGCAAGGCTCCCAGTCGACAGCCCGGACCACATTCTGCTGCGCATGGTCCGAGGTTTCAATGGACGGGGATGTGGCCAGCCCGGATCCGTCGTGGCTGGGGATGATGACAGCCGCCGGGTCCAGCCGTTGCCCGGCCGTATGGCTGTCGGCGGTCCAGTGGAGGCCAATGCCAACGCTCCCCTTACGCGCTACGTCGCCGTGGAAGAGCCGCGCGCATCATCACCGGAACCACAGCGGCAAGCAACGCGCCGGTCGCGTGTCGCCGAGCGCAGCTCCCCCGCGCCATCCTACCGGGCGCCGCGGCAAGAGCGGAAGAGCTGGATCGACCGCGTCTTCAACCCGGCTGGGCCGTAACTGGCGCATTCAGTTTTGCAGGTCCGTTTGAGGCCGGCCGATGCTGCTGTAGTGGAACCCTTCCGCCAAAGCGTCACGCGGTTGATAGATGTTGCGCAGATCGACGAGCACGTGTCCGCGCATGACGCTCTTCAACGCACCGAGATCGAGCGCGCGGAACTCGTTCCACTCGGTCAGCACAACGACGATATCGGCCGAGGTCGCCGCGTCCAGCGCACTTTCGCACCAGGCGACGCCCGGAAGCAATTTCTCGCCGTGCTTGCGCCCCTGCGGATCGTAGGCACGAATCGTCGCCCCTCGCTCCAGCAGCATCGGCAGGAGGACGAGGCTCGGCGCCTCACGCATGTCATCCGTATTCGGCTTGAACGTCACGCCGAGCACGGCGATGGTCCTGCCGCGCACCGAGCCGCCGGCGGCACGCTCGATCCGGCTCGCCATCGAGATCTTGCGCTCGTCGTTCACTCGTTGCACCTGCTCGACGAGGGAGAGCGGCGCGCGCGCCTCGCGCGCGGTGCGGATCAGGGCGGAGACGTCCTTCGGAAAGCAGGACCCGCCATAGCCGGGGCCCGGGTGCAGGAACTTGTCGCCGATGCGCCGGTCCTTGCCGATGGCGCTCGCCACCTCCTGTACGTTGGCTCCGACCTCCTCGCACAGATCGGCCATCTCGTTGATGAAGCTGATCTTCATGGCGAGAAACGCGTTCGCAGCGTACTTTGCGAGTTCGGCGGATTCGGGCCTGACGAACATGATCGGCGCATTGCGCAGCGCCAGCGGCTTGTAGAGCCGTTCCATGATATCCCGGGCGCGCGGATCATCGCAGCCGACCAGGACACGGTCGGGATGCGTGAAATCCTGGATGGCCGAGCCCTCGCGCAGAAACTCCGGATTGGAGCAGACGGCAAAGTCCGCATCGGGCCTGAGCTCCCTCAGCCGGCGCGCGATCTCGCGGCTGGTTCCCACGGGGACGGTCGACTTGGTGGTGATGACCGTGAAGCCGGTGAGATGCGGTGCGATCTCGGCAACGGCGGCGTAGATGTAGGAGAGGTCGGCATGCCCATCGCCGCGGCGCATGGGGGTACCGACGGCGAGAAAGATCAGGTCGGCAGAGGCGGCCGCAGGACCCAACTCCTGCGAGAAGGAGAGGCGGCGCGCGGCGATGTTCCGCTGCAGCAGGTCGTCGAGTCCCGGCTCGTAGATGGGAACTTCCCCGCGTTTCAGACTTTCAACGCGATCGTGGTCCTTGTCGACACACGTGACCGTCCAGCCGAACTCGGAAAAACACGCTGCAGAGACGAGCCCGACGTAGCCCGCACCGATCATGCAAATGTTCAAAGCTGTGCCTCGCAGGTTCGAAAGCTTTGCCGCTGCACCGATCGGCAGCTGCTCCGGGCTATGTCAATTTCGCGCCGTGTTCAAGCTGGTCTTTGTGACCCACTTGAGATAGCCGTCGTGAGGAAAGCCTGACGCGATCGGCCGGTCGCCGTGCGGCGCCGACTGGAGCGCATCACTCGAGATTGTTGGAACTGCAATGCCCCTCTCCTGGAAAAGCGGCCGCGTGGTTTCGGTCGGCGAATGCATGGTCGAGCTGTCACGCGGACCCGATCAGCGATTCGGGCTCGGCTATGGCGGCGATACGTTCAACACGGCCGTTTATCTTTCCAGGGCCGGCGTGGAGGTCGCGTATGCCACGGCGCTCGGAGATGACCCCTACAGCGGCGGCATACTCGATTTGGCCAGACGCGAGGGAGTGGCTACCGATCTCGTTCTGACGGTGCCTGGCCGGCTGCCGGGGCTCTATCTCATCGAGACGACAGCCGACGGAGAGCGCTCGTTCTGGTATTGGCGCGATCGGGCGCCGGCGCGCGAGCTGTTCGAGCTGGCGGGAGCAGATCGGATCGCGGAGGGTTTTCGCGAGGCGGCTCTCGTCTACTTCTCCGGCGTGACGCTTTCACTTTACAGCCCCACCGGGCTCGACCGGTTTGCCGCTGCCTTGCAGGCGGCCAAGGACGCCGGGGCGAAGGTCGCCATGGACAGCAACTATCGGCCGCGCGGCTGGGGTGGCGAGATCGATCGCGCCCGGCGCACGTTCGAGCGCTTCTGGAGGCTGGCCGACATCGCCATGCCGACGCTCGAGGACGAGCAGGCGCTTTGGGGCGATGCGGATGCCGCGGCCGCGGCAAATCGGCTGCAGGGCCTCGGCGTCTTGGAAGTGGTCGTGAAAATGGGAGCGAGGGGAGCGTTCGTCGCGAGCGGTGGCTCGGGCGAGATCGTGCCGGCGGAAGCCAATGTTCAAGCCGTAGACACGACGGCCGCAGGTGACTCGTTCAATGCTGCATACCTGGCAGCCCGCAAATCCGGAGCCTCAGCCCGTGAAGCAGCGGCAAGAGGCAACAAGCTTGCTGCTGCCGTCATTCAGCATCGCGGCGCCATCGTGCCCGCTCATGCGACAGCACCCGTGCTAGCGGGATCATGACCCTAGCGCAACGCCCGAAGCCGGGAGGCTTCATGCGCGAGGCGGGTGATCGTGCCCCAATCACCAGCAGCAATGGCATCTGAGGGGGCAACCCATGACCCGCCGATCGCCACGACGTTGGGCAGGGCGAGGTAGCTCGGCGCATTCGCCTGGCCGATGCCGCCTGTCGGGCAGAAAAGCATGTTCGGCAGCGGGGCCACGAAGGACTTCAGGATGGCAACGCCTCCCATTGGCTCCGCCGGAAAGAACTTCGCCGCACAATAGCCGAGGTCCGTGAGCGCCATGACCTCGGAGGGTGTGGCGGCCCCGGGGAGAAAAGGGACGGTCCACATCGACGCGGCTCGGACGAGGCTCGGCGTAATCCCCGGCGAGACCAGGAACCGTGCCCCTGCAGCGATGGCGTCCTGGCCATGCTCGGGCTTGAGCACGGTGCCGGCGCCGACCATCGCCTCAGGCACCTCTCTTGCTATGCGCCGCAGCCCCTCCAGCGCGGCAGGGGTACGCAGGGTGACCTCGAGAATACGCAATCCGCCGGAGGCAAGTGCCCGAGCCAAGGGTACAGCCGAGTCAGCATTCTCGATGGTGAGCACCGGCACGACGGGGACGGTGCGAAGCTCATCGCAAAGCTGCCGATTGAGCTTGTGGTGCATGATCGCGTTCTCTCCTTTCTTCCTGGGCCCACGATTGCGACGGCGCCAGCATAAAAAAGAAGCAGGACGTGACGTCCTGCTATGGTGACGCCGGCTGATCAGCACGGAGCGTCTGGCTCGTGGGTCTGCTCCGCAATCCACCGCAGGAATTCGGGTGCGCCGGACTCTACTGGAAGGACAAGAAATGCCGGATTTGTGTAAGGATGATGACGCTTTGCTTCGGCGATGGCCGCCTGGGCGACCTTCGAGCGGGTCTTGATGATCATCACCGCCTCGCTGTCGCGCTGACGTTGCCCCTGCCACATGTAGATGGATGTCATTCCCGGCCAGATGTTGACACAGGCGGCCAGCCCCTGGTCTACGAGGTGGGTTCCGGCCTGCTCAGCAGCCTCGGCGGTCGGGAACGTCGAGTAGATGAGAACGGCCTTGTCGTTTTCCTGCACTTGAGCGAGCCTCCCTGCAGCCGGAACGGCGTCCGGCAAACCTCAGCCACGTCACGCAGCATGCCAAAGCCTGATCGAAAATTCGAGAAGATCGCCTTCGTGGCGAGCGACCATCCGGAAGCCCAGGAGGCTTTGGCGCGCCTTACGAAGCAATATGGGAATGTACCGCCGGAGACCGCGGACGCCATCGTGGCTCTGGGTGGGGACGGCCTCATGCTGCAGACGCTGCACAAACATATGAATGATGAGATTCCCATCTACGGAATGAACCGCGGTTCGGTCGGGTTCCTCATGAACGAGTATCGCGAGGACGATTTGCTGGCGAGGCTCGAGGGCGCCGAGATCAGCTGCATCCATCCGCTCGTCATGCGGGCACGCGACATCCATGGCGACGTTCACGAGGATCTGGCGATCAACGAGGTGTCGCTTTTCCGGCAGACGCACCAGGCGGCCAAGCTGCGCATCCTGATCGATGGCAAGGTGCGGCTGGAGGAGCTCATCTGCGACGGCATCCTCGTGGCGACGCCGGCGGGCTCGACGGCCTACAACCTGTCGGCGTATGGCCCTATTCTTCCGATCAACGCGCCGCTGCTCGCGCTGACACCTATCAGCCCGTTCCGGCCACGGCGCTGGCGCGGTGCGCTGCTGCCCAACGTGGCGCATATCCAGATCGACGTGCTCGAACCGGACAAGCGGCCGGTCAGCGCGGTCGCCGACCACTCGGAGACCCGCTCCGTGGTCAGCGTCACCGTCGAGGAGGAGCGGTCGATCAACCTCTTCATGATGTTCGATCCCGGCCACAGTCTCGACGAGCGCATACTTTCAGAGCAATTCCGCTACTGACGAAACCTGGAGTCAACCGATCGATAGGTGAGGGAAGCCGCCGTGCGGGGTCTTTATTACGAGGAATTTGAGGTCGGCCATGTCTTCGAGCACGCGATCGGCCGGACCGTGACGGAGATGGACAACACGCTGTTCTCCTGTCTCACGCACAATCCGCAGCCGCTGCACATCGACCATGCCTTCGCGGCCCAGACGGAGTGGGGCAAGCCGCTCGTCAACAGCCTCTTCACGCTCGGGCTGATGATCGGTATTTCCGTGTCGGACACGACCCTTGGCACCACGATCGCCAATCTCGGCATGACGGATGTGAACTTCCCCAAGCCGGTGTTTCATGGCGACAGCATTCGCGTGAAAACGCAGGTCCTCAGCAAGCGCGAGAGCCGGTCACGCCCGGATGCCGGTATCGTCGAATTCCATCACCGTGCGTACAATCAGAACGGTGATCTGGTGGCCGAGTGCCGCCGCATGGCCTTCATGCGCAAGAAACCAAAGGACAACTGAGATATGCGCTCACTCCTCTTCGTACCGGGCGACAGCGACCGGAAGATTGCCAAGGCCCTGTCGTCGGGAGCCGATGCCCTGATCCTGGACCTCGAGGATTCCGTGGCGCTCGACCGCAAGGCCGAGGCGCGGGCGATGACCCGGGATTTCATCGCCTCGACCAAAGGACAGGGGAAGCGACCGCGCCTTTACGTTCGCATCAACGCGCTTACAACCGATCTTTGGAGCGCCGATCTCGAAGGCGTCATGTCTGCGGGGCCGGACGGCATCATCCTGCCGAAGCCACGCTCGGGCGAGGATGTGCACCGCCTGTCCCTGGCGCTCGACCACGCCGAGGAGAGGGCCGGGCTCAAGCTCGGCTCGACGCGCATCGTCGCGATCGCCACGGAGGTGCCGATCTGCATCCTGAACATGAGCTCGTTCGTCGAGTCGAGCAGCCGCCTCGAAGGGTTGACCTGGGGCGCGGAGGACCTCTCGGCGGAGGTCGGCTCGACGGCGACGCGGGAGCCCAACGGGGTATTGACCTCGCCCTATCGGCTCGCGCGCGACCTGTGCCTGTTCACGGCCGTCTCGGCCGGCGTGCAGCCGATCGATACGGTCTTCATTGACTTTCGCGACCTGGACGGCCTCAAGGCCGAGGCTGCGGCAGCCGCGCGGGACGGCTTCACGGGCAAGCTCGCGATCCATCCCGATCAGGTCGAGATCATCAACGCGGCCTTCACCCCGAGCCGGCGTGAGATCGAGCATGCCCGCGACATCGTCGCCATGTTCGCCGCCTCACCCGGGGCCGGCGTGATCTCGCTCAACGGCCAGATGTACGATCGGCCGCATCTCACACGAGCCGAACGGGTGCTCGCGCGGGCTGGGCTGGCGGCTAGCGAGTAGCGTTCCCATGGACGGGACCACGGTCTTCATCGGGCTCGTGTTCCTGCTCGCGGGCTTCATCAAGGGTGTGATTGGGCTCGGGCTGCCCACGATCTCGATGGGATTGCTGGCCATCGTCATGCCGCCGGTCGAAGCGGCTGCGCTGCTCATTATTCCATCGTTCCTGACCAACGTCTGGCAGATGGTAGCCGGACCTTCACTCGCGGCCGTGGTCCGGCGCTTGTGGCCGATGATGGTTGCGGTCTGCATCGGCACTTGGGCAGGCGCAGGGCTGATGACCGGTGCTACGGCGCGGTACGGCACGGTGGTCCTGGGCATTGCGCTGGCGCTCTATGCACTGACCGGCCTGACCGCGTTCCGCTTCACGATCGCTTAAGAAGTCCGAACCGATCTACGGCCCCCTGTCCGGTGGGATCACGGGTCTCATTACCGCCGCGACGGGTGTGTTCGTCATTCCCGCGGTCCCGTATTTGCAAGCCATTGGCCTCGATAAGGAGCAGCTCGTCCAGGGGCTCGGGCTGTCCTTCACGGTTTCGACCGTCGCGCTGGCGTTCAACGTGACGAGGGCCGGCGCCTTCAACCTTTCGATCGCCGGCGCCACCATAGGGGCGCTTGCCACGGCCTCCATCGGGATGTGGCTTGGAACAGCGCTCCGGCAGAAGCTGCAGCCAGCCGCATTTCTGCGCTGGTTTTTCATCGGCCTGCTGCTGCTCGGGATTTACCTCACGGTGCGCTCGCTCGTCTGAGCCAGCGTCCGCCCCGGAACCTAATTTCTCTCTTCGGATTGCAGCTAGAGCATTTCCGATGACGCGGAAACACGCCAGGTGAGGCTCGCACCTACTCTCCCTCTCCCCGGGGGAGAGGGTTGGGGTGAGCATCTGTGTTGAAAGTCAAGCCTGATGTGCCTGCCACAGCCGATCCTCACGGATAAGCACATTGGCAAGCACGACGAGCTTGCGCATGACGGCGGTGATGGCGACCTTGGGTTTTTTGCC